>Ga0228698_1000389_pt1 | contig 36354 bp, 27 predicted proteins | sample McNCre117_Aug_MG_FD_178015 | JGI IMG/M metagenome (GOLD analysis project Ga0228698, IMG submission 178015) | Freshwater microbial communities from McNutts Creek, Athens, Georgia, United States - 1-17_Aug_MG | ecosystem: Environmental > Aquatic > Freshwater > Creek | place: USA: Georgia... | reverse complement strand
ATAACTATCAAGCCAGATGCGCTGGGTCATTTTTTGTCTCCATCCTTGTATCAGGATTCCAACGTCGTATCGTTCCAGGGAAACCGAGCCGCCATTAGCGGCCCTTTGTGCAGCGACGCATTTTGCTCAAAGTCCGCAAATCACTGGCTTGTGTTTTCCCTAACCGCTTTGTGCAAAAGCCCCGTGCAACGGTGCAACGGAGCCCTTGCCGGCACCTCAGTGGCTGCAATCAAGGCAAAGCGTCAGGCCTTGAGAACGGTCAGCACTTCATCCAGCATCTTCTTGGCATCACCAAACAACATGCGGTTGTTTTCCTTGTAGAAGAGCGGGTTATCCACCCCGGCGTAGCCCGAAGCCATGCTGCGCTTCATCACGATCGAGGTCTTGGCTTTCCAGACTTCCAGCACCGGCATGCCTGCGATGGGGCTACCAGGGTCATCCTGCGCGGCCGGATTCACGATGTCGTTGGCTCCAATCACGATTGCCACATCGGTGTCAGGGAAGTCTTCGTTCAATTCGTCCATTTCGAACACGATGTCATAAGGCACTTTGGCCTCGGCCAACAACACGTTCATGTGGCCGGGCATACGCCCTGCCACCGGGTGAATGCCAAACCGCACGTTGACGCCTTTTTCGCGCAACACCTTGGTGATTTCAAACACGGTGTGCTGGGCCTGTGCCACGGCCATGCCGTAGCCGGGAACGATGATGACGTTCTTGGATTCGCGCAACAGGTCCGCCGTCTCCGTCGCATTCACCGGCACCACCTCACCCGCAGGTTGGGCTGCGCCACCGGCGGGTTTTGGAGTCGCGCTGGTCGTACCGAAGCCACCAGCAATCACGCTGAAGAAGCTGCGGTTCATGGCGTTGCACATGATGTACGACAGAATCGCGCCACTCGAACCCACCAGCGCACCGACCACGATCAACAAATCGTTGGACAACATGAAACCGGTTGCCGCAGCGGCCCACCCGGAATAGCTGTTGAGCATGGACACCACCACCGGCATGTCAGCGCCACCAATGGCCATCACCATGTGCACACCAAACAACAATGCGATGGCGGTCATCACCATCACGGGCGTCATGGCTTCCGCGATGGAATGCGAGTTCAAGAACACACCGCCAAAATAAATCACCACCAACAAGCCCGCAAGATTCAGCCAGTGGCGCCCGGGAAGCAACAGCGGACTGCCGCCAATGCGGCCCGAAAGCTTGCCAAAAGCGACGATGGAGCCGGAGAAGGTCATCGCACCGATCAGGATGCCGATATAGATCTCCATTTCATGGATCGACTTGGCGGCACCGGTGAATTCCTTGGATGCTTCGGGATCGATGAAGGTCGCAAAGCCTACCAACATAGCAGCCAGACCCACCATGCTGTGCATCAGAGCAACCAGCTCCGGCATCTGGGTCATTTGCACGGTCTTGGCGGCATACAAGCCAACCCCGGCGCCGACCACCATGGCAGCAATGATCCAGGCATAGCCAGAGCTACCCACCTTGGGACCAAACACCGTTGCGACCACGGCAATGGTCATGCCGATCATGCCGAACAGATTGCCGCGGCGCGCGGTTTCCTGATTGGACAGGCCGCCCAGGCTGAGAATAAACAGAATCGTCGCTCCGATGTAGGAGACGGTAGCCAAACTTGCAGACATCAGTCGTCTCCCTTATTTACGGAACATGGCCAGCATGCGCTGGGTCACGGCGAAGCCGCCGAACATATTGATGGACGTGAGCACAATGCCCGCCGCCGCCAACCAACGAATCCAGTCATCCGGCCGGCCCGCTGCACCCACTACCAGAGGTGGCGCAATCTGCACCAACGCTCCGATGGCAATGATGCTGCTGATGGCATTGGTCACGCTCATCAGTGGCGTGTGCAGCGCTGGTTTGACGTTCCACACCACCATGTAGCCCACAAAGCAGGCCAGCACAAAGACGGTGAAGTGCGCCATGAACGCTTCGGGTGCGTTGGCACCGACATACCAGAACACCGCTGCCATCACACCAAACAGAATGGCCAGCTTGTTGCCTTCCATAGGCTCGCTCGGTGCGCCGTGGCCGTGTGCCTTTTTGGCTGCCGGGGCGGCAACCGGTTTGGCCGCGGCTGCAGGTGCCGCAGCAGCCTTGGGTGCCGGCGCGGGCCAGGTAATTTCGCCACCCTTGGTGACCGTCAGACCACGGATGGCGTCGTCTTCCATGTTGACGTTGACGACGCCGTCCTTGGTCTTGCACAACTCTTCCGTTAGGCGGAAAAGGTTGGTGGAATACAGGGTGGACGACTGGCGCGACAGGCGGGAAACCAGATCGGTGTAGCCGACGATGGTGACACCGTGCTTCACCACGGCCTTGCCAGGCTCGGTCAGTTCACAGTTACCGCCCTGCTCGGCGGCCATGTCCACAATCACGCTGCCAGCCTTCATGCTCTGAACCATTTCCGCGGTGATGAGCTTGGGCGCTGGCTTGCCCGGGATCAGCGCGGTGGTGATGATGATGTCCACCTCTTTGGCCTGCTTGGCGTACATCTCGCGCTGGGCCTTTTGAAAACCCTCGCTCATCACTTTGGCGTAACCGCCGCCACCAGAACCTTCCTCTTCGTAATCCACCTTGACGAACTCGCCGCCCAGCGAAACCACCTGATCTGCCACCTCGGCGCGGGTGTCATTGGCGCGCACGATGGCGCCAAGACCTGCAGCCGTACCAATGGCAGCCAGACCAGCCACACCGGCACCGGCAATGAACACTTTGGCTGGCGGCACCTTGCCCGCAGCCGTAATCTGGCCATTGAAAAAGCGCCCAAACGCATTGGCCGCTTCGATCACCGCCCGGTAGCCTGCCACGCCGGCTTGCGAGGTCAACGCGTCCATCTTCTGCGCGCGACTCAAGGTGCGCGGCAGCGCGTCGATGGCCAGCACAGTGGCTTTCTTGGCCGTGAGCTGCTGCATCAAGTCGGGGTTCTGTGCAGGCCAGACAAAGCTGATCAGTGTCTGCCCTTCGCGCATGCCGGACACTTCGTCCGCAGTGGGCGGGCGCACTTTGAAAACGATGTCTGAGCCAGACCAGAGCTGCGCTGCGCTCTCCACCACGCTGGCTCCGGCTGCGCGATAGGCATCGTCACTCAAGTCTGCAGCATCGCCGGCACCGGATTCCACCGCAACAGAAAAGCCCAGTTTGATGAGCTTTTCCACCACCTCGGGTACCGTCGCCACACGCTTTTCGCCTGGGAAAATTTCGCGCGGAACGCCAATGCGTTGCGCTTTTTGAGTGTTCGCGGGGGCAGCGGTATCACCCGATGTTGTCCCTGTTACTACGCCAGTCTGCATGAAGCGACTCCTCGACAATATTATGAAAACAGCAAGTGCGGCAACTCCCGTTTGCCCCGCAGAGCGAAGCCACCGCATCCAACAGCTTACCTGAAATTGACAACGATTCTGTCCGCAAAAACCATGACTCTTCTCAATGATCTGCAAATCTCCCGCACAATAAAAGCATGAACACACGTTGGAAACCCAGTGTCACTGTGGCGGCAGTTATTGAGCAGTCGGGACGCTTCTTGTTGGTGGAAGAACACACCTCAGAGGGATTACGTCTCAACAACCCTGCCGGGCACCTCGACCCGGGAGAGTCCCCGGCGGCTGGCTGCATACGTGAAACGCTGGAGGAAACGGCCTATCAGTTCACGCCACAGGCGCTGGTCGGCGTGTATCTCGCGCGCATGCACAGGCCGCTTGCGGGCAATGCCATAGAAGACATTACCTATTTGCGTTTCGCCTTTTGCGGCGCCTTGGGTGCCTTTGACGGCGGGCGGCAATTGGACCATGGCATCGTCCGAACCGTATGGCTAAGCCCAGAAGAAATTCGCCAACACAGTGACCGCCTGCGCAGCCCGCTGGTGCTGCAGTGCATGGAGGACTATCTGGCAGGCAAGCGCTTTGATCTGAATCTCGTTCACACCCATCCATCGGTGCATGGCTTGCAGGCGCGAACCTAAAATGGGCTGATGGCAAAACAACGAATCGTCGTGGGATTGAGCGGGGGCGTGGACTCCGCAGTGACAGCGCACTTGCTGAAAAAGCAGGGCCATGAAGTGGTTGGCATCTTCATGAAAAATTGGGAAGATGACGACGACAGCGAATATTGCGCATCCAACATCGACTTCGTAGACGCGGCGGCAGTTGCCGATGTCATCGGCATTGAAATAGAGCACGTCAATTTCGCTGCCGACTACAAGGACCGTGTATTTGCAGAATTCCTGCGCGAATACCAGGCCGGGCGCACGCCCAACCCGGACATTCTTTGCAACGCCGAAATCAAATTCAAAGCCTTCCTGGACCACGCCATGCGGCTGGGCGCAGAGAAAATTGCCACGGGGCACTATGCGCGCGTGCGCCAGAGCGCCGCCACAGGTTTGTTCGAGTTACTCAAAGGGCTGGACCCGACCAAGGACCAGAGCTACTTTCTGCACCGGCTCAACCAAGCACAATTGGCCAAGACGCTTTTTCCGGTGGGTGAATTGCACAAAACCGAAGTGCGCCGCATTGCGGAAGAAATGCACTTGCCCAACGCCAAGAAAAAAGACTCCACCGGCATCTGCTTTATTGGCGAGCGTCCGTTTCGTGAATTCCTGAACCGTTACATATCCAAAGAGCCGGGGCCAATCAAGAACCCGTTGGGACAGACCATAGGCGAACACGTGGGGCTGTCGTTTTACACACTGGGCCAGCGTCAGGGTCTGGGCATTGGTGGCTTGAAAGTCAAAGGAGCGCAGCGTGGCGGCGGCGAGCATGCGCCCTGGTTTGTTGCGCGCAAAGACATGGAGAGCAACACGCTGTGGGTTGTGCAAGGCCACGACCACCCATGGCTGCTTTCAGAACGACTGGAAGCACAGGACCTCTCCTGGACTGCCGGTCACACACCAGCCGAAGGTTCTATGGCCGCCAAGACGCGGTACCGCCAAAGCGATGCACCGTGCACGCTCCACCATGCGGCAGCCGACCGCATTGCCCTGCAATTCAGTCAGGCGCAGTGGGCTGTAACGCCGGGGCAGTCTGCCGTTTTGTACGACGGGGACATTTGTCTGGGCGGCGGTGTGATCGCCAGCAGTTGACGGATACGCACCGGCGCATCAACGCAATGGCGCCGGGCACGGGCAGATGCGAGTTGGTTAAAGCGTCAACATTCGCGCCCATCAGAACCGCGATTTCCGTTCACTTGGGAGCAGCCGCTGGCGACAGCGGCGCTGCGAACAAGCGCTCGTCAAACTTGAATCGCATGCGAACGTAAAAGCCTGAATCGGTGTAATCTGCGCCGGCCATATCCGGTTCATGCAGGCCCAGCACGTTGTACCCGACCGAGAGCCACAGCCCCTTACTGAGTTGATAGCCCACCTCAGCGCCCACCGTATATTGCTGTGTGCCACCATCACCCAAAAGCAATCCGGCCTGCATGCCCGCGTCCCATTTTTCACTGATGTCGTGCGTCCAACGTCCATGAAGCAGTTGTGCGTCATAGCTACTGCGCAATCCATCGCTCGTGGTCGCGTTGTGTTTGGCAGCCAGGCGGACACTCCAGATATCACCTCGGGTGTATTGATAGTTCAAATGGGCGCTCAAGATGTCGGTGGAGGTGTTCAACATCGGATTGGTGGCACTGGCCACGCCTTCCCAGCTGTCTGCCTTGTGCTCGTAGCGCAACAAGGCGTTCCAAATGTCCTGTGCCACGGGGCGGTAGGCAAATCCGATCTGTTCGCGCTCCAACCAGTGGCTGGAGCCATCCGCCCGGCTCTTGACCTGGTTGAGCGTGCCGCGCGTCAACAGACTCCAGTCGGCATTGAGCTTCAGCCCCACTCCCAATGTAACGAGCGTCGAATTCGAGTCGGCGCCGTCACGCCACTCAACCACACCACCACCGCGCACGCGTCCTGCATATAGGCCGGTACCCAGCCAGTCGAATGCGGTCGTGACTGCGGTTGACGCACCGCCAGCAGCTCCGCTGGATCCGGGTGCCGCGCTAACCTGCTCCACACCACCGGAGAACTTCATGCCCTCACTGACTTCAAATGTGTTGCGCACGCCCATGGCCGACTGCAGTGCGCGGCCATTTACCGTGTCGGCAATGCGGTACTCATCGTAAATGCGCCCGCCCGGCATATAGGCGCTTTCCACGCCGACCAGGCCCACATTGCGTTGGACTCCATTGGTCAGCGCGTATTCGCTGCCCATGCTGGAGATCACCTCATAACGACCGTACAGAAGCGTCTTGTCACTAAGGCCGTAATTGCCACCCACCGCCGCAATATGGCGGTTGTTGTCGTAGAGGTCTTGCTCTGCTTCAACGAAGACCTGCGCACGCGTTGCTTGCGGCACTTGAACAGTCAGGCGAGCCCGCGCAGCAAGGGTATCGCGGGAGTTGCCGCTGGCAGCAGGTGAAGTTGTAGGCACCGCACCACTGGATACGCTGGCGTAGTCAAACCCCGTTGCTGCGCTCGTGTCGGTCTGGCCCGCGCGCAGACCTACTTCGGCTGTCACAAAGGTGTTCACTTTGGTTTGCACGGCGGCACTCACGCCTTGTGTCTGTACCGCATTGGCATTGCCCGTCGCGCCGACAAGCCCGTTGTCGCGGGTGTACACGACATCGCCCTTGAGGTGGGTATCGGTGCTGAGTTGGTAGTCCACATGGCCACGCATCTCGGTATGGCCAGACGCAATCGCCGCCGATGGGTTGTCAAAACCTGCGTCCGTTGATTGAACCGTCAGGTTGTATTTGAGCAGGCTGTCGTCGCGCCGCAAGTCCAGTCCGAAACCCTGCCCCTGGCCCTTGAGGTCGCTCTGTGTTGCAACCGCTTCCGCTTTCAGCACAGTCTTTTCATCCAGGCGCAGCAGACCGGTTGCAGCCGTGAGCGTGCGCTGACTTTGGGGTGCGCCATCGTATTCAGCGACGGCCCCAAGTTGTAGTCGGTCAGAGACGCGCAACTGAATGTCCACTCCCGCCACATCAAAAGCCGGACCACCGGTGTCCACCACATAGCTGATTCTCAGGGACTGCGGGTTCAGGTCCGCATCGAGTTGCGATACGGGTCGGGTGAGCAAAATACGCCGGCTCACTGGCTCGATCGAGTAGTCGACAAACCGGGTCAGTGGCGTGGCACTGAGAATCACATTGGGCTGGTTGCGATCGCGCACCACCACTTGCACGGTCTCGCTGTTAGCAAACAGATCGCTGCCACCCGCGCTTTGCAGCACAAACGGCCCGGACGTTCCATTGGCGGCGAACTCCTCGACAACCTGTTTCAGTGCATCGCGGCTGTAGTGGCTGCTGATGCGGGCGTCTTCACTATTGAGTACATTTTGCAAGCCCGTTGCAGGACGGCTGACCTGGCTGAGTTTGCGCACTTCCGGACTGGTCGCAGTATTGAAGTCGCCATACAGCAAGAACGAGCGATTCTTGTCAATGCGGACATACAAACGCTGACTGGACTGCGCATCGAAACTCTTGCTGGAACTGTCGCCATACACCGGATAAAACTGGTCCGGTTGAATGTCTCGAAACAAAGGAGCAGCCGTGGTTTTGTCGCTGTCGTAGGCGGCAGTTAAAAGATATTCACCCTTTACCGCTCCCTTGAAATAGAACGCTGCACGCCCGGTGCTATCGGAATCACCACTGTGATTGGACCAACCACGCAGCTCCGACTCGAATGCATCCGAAGCGCGGGGAGCGCCCAAAGGCAAGTTTCCGCCCTGACGCAGTTGGATGACTCCTTCAAGCATGCCGATACCCGTCAGTGGACGCAAATCCGGAAGGAAAATGATGCGTGATTCGCTTTGCACTGTTCCGGCACTGATGCGCACTTTGGCGTCACCTGGGTTTGCAGGAGGCATCAGTTCCAAGGTGGCAATACCGCCCTTCACCATCGTTTGCACACCCGCCTCCAGTGCGTTGGCGTCGACTACGTTCCAACGCGCTGCGATCGACTCCAAAGTCAACAATGTGCGGTCAGTAACCAGCAAGCCGTTGGCGTCCAACAGCGTGATGGTGACGCTAACGGGCGTGCGTTCATCGGCCTTTGCGGTCTGCGGCATCTCGACTGCAATGCGGGCCAGTGCACCGTGCGCACGCACCTGCACAACTGCTTCGCCCCGTTCAATACCAAAGCGATCCCATTCTTTAAGCTGCAGCGTATTCACGCCAGGACGCAGTTGCACGGCGATGTATTCCCACGCCTCCAGCGTCTGTCCTTGCACGCGCGCACGCTTGCCCACCCGCTTTTCATCCACCGCCTCGCCATTCAGGGTCAGCGACAGCCGCGAGTCCAGCGAACCCTTGACCCGCACATTCGTTACGGCAGTCGAAAGAACTTGCCCATCCTTTAAGTTCAGGAATTCGGCTTTTCGGTCCAGGCCTTCCAAAATGTCTTCCAGATCCGGCGCGGCAACCGGTGCATCGTCTGGCCTGGGTGTGACTGGGTTAGCAGACATTGCAGCCGGGGTTGGCGACCCACCCATCGGGTCCAACGCTTTCGCAGGGAAACTCGATGCAGCCGCGCCGGTGCCTACTGAAATCAACGGGCTGCTCACCGTGGAGATGCCTTGCATGACACCGGTGGACTCAATCGTTCCCGCAGCGGGCAAGCCGCGCACATCGGTTGGCGGTGTCAACGCACGGCCATCGGGGTTCAGGCGGTTTGTAGCCCGCACGGCCTCACCTTCAAGTGCCGGCTGTGCAATCAGTGCGGTCCGACGCGCATGCACCGCTTCCATAAGACCATCGGCCTCGCAGTTCTGCACGGCAAAGTTGGCGCGGTGCCACTCGCCGTTCTTAAGGTCCATGAATACGCTGTCTGCCTGAGCGGATTGGCGCGGCTCGATGAGCGCTAGCTCGGCGCCGGCAGGCAAGGTAGCAGTGTCCAGTCGCAGCGCATGGCTGACCGGACGCAGGCCATACAGGCTCCATTTGCCTTCCTGGTCCGTGACCACACCCGTACCGTCTTCCATGAAAAGCCGCACGCCCGCGATGCCGGCTTCCGCATCGTCTTGCACGCCATTCTTGTTGCAATCCATGAATACCTTGCCAAATGCGTAGGCTTCATTTGCAAACACGCCACCCAACACTTTCACGCGCGCTGCGGCTTCGTTGCTGTTGATGGCATTGGCGCCGCTACCGGCAGTTGCACGGGCGCGATTCACAGAATCCACCCCTACTGGCGTGCTAACGCCGATGCGGACCTGGTAGCTCAATGTCATGCTGCTTGCGATGCCCAGTGGCGCCAGCGCAGACACGGGCAAGGCAAACTGCAGATTGGGACCAACGCCACCCGCCGGATCTGCTGCGCGTACGCCCGCAATCCGCACAGAGCCTGGTACCAGCCGGAATCCATGCGGAAGTGTGTCCTGAATGCTGACCTGAGGCAGTCCGATATTGCTTTGGTTGGCGACTTTCAATGTGTAGGTCAGCAGGTCGCCCAACTCGGCGGTTTGGGTGCTTGCTGTTTTTTGCAAAGTCAAACCGCGTCCCAGCACCGGGTCCAGGGGAATGTTGTTGTTGATCACTTCGCAGATCGTGTTCGTTGCAACATTTAGTCCAGCCACTACCTGGTTGTAGAAGGCCGTACTCTGGCCGTTTTGCGGCGCGCCGGAAGCTGGACTCACCGCGCCGCAGGTGTTGAATACGCCTGGCTGGGCCGCTATTGAAGTGGACGGATAAACCAGCCCGGAACCCGACATCGGCTCCACGCGAATGCCGTATGTACACAAGTCATTGACGGGTGGGACCTTGAAGACGAATGCGTAGCCTCCACTTGCATCCGTAGTCATGGAGACGCTTCCATCGCCATTGAACGTGTAAATGCTCATGTTGCCAAACAGTTGCGCCGGTGCCAGTGCGGAGACCGCCGTGGACTGACACGACAGCCGGGACATCGTCACCCTGGCCCCGGCCACGGGTTGCCGTGTTACGGCGTTGTAAACCGTTCCAGCAGGATCAGCCAACAGTGTGCTGGTTGCTGCCGCTGTTCCCCACAGCAGCGTGGGAGTTCCGTTGGCAATGGGCTGCGCGATACCGGCCCAGGCCTTGTTGCTGATCATTGCATTGGTTCCCACCGCCGAGGGCTTCAGCGCAATGTGTACCGTGAATTGGATGGTCTCTGACTCGCCCGGGCGCAAGCTGCGTGCGCCATCGACTAACGCCAACGCATTGGCAGACGGGAAGCTGGCTAAAGCATCCGTGTTCGTTTGTGCGGAGCGGTCACAGGGCGCATTGCCGGTGAATGCGGCGGAAGGTGTCAGCAGGTTGTTAAGTGATCGTGGCGCTGAAGTAATGCGCCAGCTTTGTACAGCCCCGGCTGGCAAGTCCATATCGAAGGCACAGTTGAGGTTGTCCATCAACCGTATGCCCGCCGCATCGGCGGTACCGACATTGGTCACTTTGAGCGAGAAGTCCAGATCGTAGGCGGCCGTCTCACTCGTCGAAACTCGGGGAAGGCCTGCCGTCTTGACCAGGTTGAGGGCCGGCATGCGGATGGAGAACGGGGTTGGAGCGGCATGGGCTGCCGGGTCGCCGTCTCTGGCCAGGTCCGGATCGGTGCCGGGAACCGACCCCGCTCGCACCACATTGACATTGCCCGTATCGACACTCGCCGTGGCATTCGCACTGTTAAAAAGCGTGTCAGACAAGCCCGTCAGGTTAAAGCGCATATCAAACTGCACGGTGATCGCCCCACCGGCTGGCAACACGGCACCGGGCGCCAGCAACTCTTCGTGCCCGGCCAGCCCGGTGAAGTCGCTGACGGTACTCGCACTTGTTCCTGCACCGGTCATTGACACCACTTGCAGGGAGTTCGACACCACGGTGTATTCACCCGGCGCAGGACTTGAAGCAGAGGTATAGCGGGTCAGGCCATTGCCTGCACGCGGCAGCAAGTCTTTGATTGAAAGGTTGTACAACGGGGCGCCACCGTAGTTGCGTGCCAGCAGTTGAAACCGCACCGTTGCCGTACCATCCGGAGCCCCAGCGGAATCCACATTGGGGACCGCGCTGATGGCGGCCTTGGCCAAACCCAAAACGGCACTCACGAGCTTCACTGCAGACACATTGGACACCGACTCGGTGGCGCCGCTGCCGTCATTGAAATGAACAATTGCCTGATTGAAAACCGCCGCATTGGCGCCGGGAAGAATACGCGCCTGAAAGCCCATCCGCATGGAGCCGCTCGCTGGCAGTCCCTCGGGCAACCCAATGGCAACTTCGATGGCGGTTACATCGTCACGCCCGGATGCAATGCCGTTTATTGGCGGCAACTCGCTGTGGTAGCTGAACGGCGCATCGCCGGGCAGCCGAAACAGGCGGATCGCACCGGCAGCGTTGCTTTGCAAAGTGCCAGCAACATATTGCAATTGCGTAGGCACGACGTCACGAATCAGAATCAACGCGCGCGGCTGTCCATCCACCAGAATGGGAGCCGGAGTGGAGCTCAACCGGTCAGGTGAAGCCATGCCATTGCCAATATTGTTGGCGCGCACGGTGTAGGTAAGAACGGTTACACCAGCCTGCGGCGCACCGCTATAGGAAACGGACTTGCTGAGCTGCAATGCAGCGTTCGAAGTCAATACCACCCGGTCCGTGTTTTGGGCACTGATCCGACCCGCGTCGGTTGTCGCAATCAAGCGCTGGCACACCACCGCGCCGTCCCCGGCAATGGGCACGCTGCCAAGAAATAGCAAACTCGCAAATTCACCTGGCGCCAACTTCAATGCAGCGGCGCCACCGATATTCAACTGTCGATCGTTGGTGTCAACAACACCATTGTTGTTGAGATCGAGATACAGACCACGCGTGACAAACGCGGCATTTGGTGAAGAACAACCACTGGTGTCCACCGAAAAGGTGTAGGTGGAACTGACATTGCCCACATTGGTAAGCACGTGCGAAAACATGGCGGTGCTGGCAGCAGGCCGCTGCAAAGTCATATCCGCCGTCAGCGTGAGGGCTTCTACCGGCTGCACGACCGCAAAAACGCCATTGGAATACACAGCATCTGGCACGATGCCGCTGGCCAGGCGATAGGTCGCCGAGGCTTGCGCGCTGATCACACTGCCCGGCAAGGGCGTAGCAAGACTACTGCCTGGGAGCAGAACCCATGCAAGCATTGCCAGCAGCCAGAAGCCGCCGCAAGCGCGCACCGCCCTTTTAGACGTGCAAATGGACGCAAATAGTTTGGCAAAGGCCATGGAAGGAACCTGCAAAGGGAAAGAGATTCCGCGCAGGTGGCAGTGCCCGCGCGGATGAGCTGAAAAGAAGAGAGGCTTCCAACACGGCCTTTCGACAGAGTTGGAAGCGGGCGCTTACTGGTTGTCTACCTTGACCACAAAGCGCAAGGTCATCGAGCCACCCGGGCTCAGGGTGATTCCGGGGTTAGCACCGCCGGAGCAGCCGACGCCGCCAACCGTTGTGTAAGTCGCTGTGCCCGTGGCATTGGCAGAAGACAAAGTGCATCCACTCTCAGAAGCGGGGTACAGCGTTGTGTAGGACGGTGCGGTATCCATGATCTTGACGTTGCTCACTGGTGCGCTGCCACCGTTGGTAGCTTGCACCTTGTAGATCAGGCACTGTGCGGGAGCCACTTTCAGCGAGGCTTGCACGAAGTTCACGTCCTTTCTAGATGCCGGGGCGGTGATCGTACCGGCGCCATCACATGCGTCATCCAATGCCTGCATTTTGGTCACAGTCAGCTGGCCATTCACGATTTTGCTCGAGTAGAAAGCTGTTTGTGCGGGACACTTTGCCGCTACATCGGCATTCAAATCCGTCACTGTCATCGTGGCGGTAGCAACCGAATCCATCAATGCGCCGGATGGCGAGAAGAACTTCAACAGCAAAGGAAGTCCCTTGACGTTTGCAGGAGCTGCTTGCAATGGAATCAGGCTATTGGTGAACGGAGTTGTCGATGTCAAGTTCTGCGCCGTGGCGGCCAGACTCGCATCAATGATTTGTGCGCTGCTGTCAATCACGCCGCTACCCGTTACGTCGTAGTACACGACCGCCGTCCAACCCGCTGTCACTGCCGCACTGTCCAAAGTCACCTTCACATTGAAACCCGCATTGGCACCAGTGCCGGCACCACAAGACGTCGTGCCACTGTTCACAATGGTTACCGGTTGGATCACCGCTCCACCAGGTGCGGCAGCCGTAAGGCCCGTATTCGGCCCCAGTTGCATGGACGCCACGTCCTGTTTGAGCACATTGACCGCATCGGTCACGGTGTCGGTTGCGCTGGCATCGCCGCTCTTAATGGCCGTGAAGGAAACGACCGTCGTACCCAGCACCGCACCCGCTGGAGGGGTCACGCAGGCCAGCACCTTTTTCTCGTTGCTGTTCATGGCAGTCGAGGGACCGGTAGCTCCTGTGGGCACATTGATTGCTGTAACAGCAGTAATTGGTGCCGCGCAATTTGATGCCGTAGTGAACTTCACATCCCATCCCGGAGGAACCGTTGCGGTCAACGCAAAGTCTGCAGTGGAGCCGCTTGTATTGGTTACATAAATCGGGAAGGCAGCGGTCTGGCCCGGCTTCACCGATTCCGTATCAACCGGCAGCAAGGAAGGTCCCTGGCCCAAATCGCAGTTCGAACCTGCAACGCAGTTTTGCGTCAATGAAGCCGTCCCGTTTGTCACGGTGCGATTGCCATCGGGGGTGTTGGTCACATCGACCTTTGAGCTCACGATTGCATTCAGTCGGTTCCACACCGAGTCAGCAACAGTCGAGTCGTTCGCTGAAGTGGCCGTTACTTTTGCATCCACCTTGCGGCTCAGCTCTGCCGCTGTCGCAGTGGGCGGCAATGTGGCGACCATCTTGATTTCAATAAACGCTTCAGCGGCGATAGGACCGGTGTCAATCTTGCCGTCGCCATTGGTGTCGATCAGCGGCGTTGCACCATCTACTTTGTAAAACGCAAAGGTGGTTCCTGCAGGGTAGTCGTTGGATGGAACGGTCACATTGAATGTGTCCGTCACATTGCCCTTATTGATAATGAAGTTGGAGAACGGCTGTGTTTTCGATGCGAGAAATGCCGTGGGCACTTCAACCAGGTCTTGATTGTTACCTGCCGAATCGGTCGAGGCCGGCGGGTTGGCGCCGTCGGTGGTTACCGCGCTGGACACGTTTGCAGCGATCACCTTATAGGTGGGCGATACCGTGAACGGGCTCGTATTCGTTGTTGTCAAAGTTGGAGCAGTGGCGCTGGTTGCACAAGCGTTGTCACACGATGTGGTCGCATAGCTGGCCACGTTGTTGGTAGCGCCGACCCCAGCTGCCGCTGTGCTGTTGATCATGACCACAAAGCTGATCGTTCCTTTGTCGGTGGGGTTCACCGTCTGCACAACTGCCTTGAACTTGCCTTTGACCCCTGGCGCGGTAAAGGCGCTGTCGTAAGCGACATTGATGCCTGCGGCTGGCATAGTGCTGGCCAACGTAGCAGACGAGTCAATCAGCGCCACGCCACTAGCAGAGCTCCAGACCGCTGTGCCCGGCACATAGCTCAGGCCTGCAGGCAGAGCATCTTCAACGTAGAAGGAGCCGGTCGAATTGCCATTGTTCTGATACGCAATGGTGTACACCGTGTAGGTACAGCCAGGCAATGCCGTATTGACGTCGGTGATGGTATTGGAACAGCTTGCCAGACTGGGCTTGCCGGCGGTGATCGCCACAGGCCAGTTGTTCAAGGCAGCCGCCTTATTGATTCCCAGCGGAACAGCAACGGCTTTACTGGAAGTAAATGCAGCGCCGCTTGTCAAGTTCACCGTATCGGTCTTGTCACCCGAGTTCACCGAAGGCGTGATGCCTGAAGTGGCTCTCAATGTCGCGGTGTTGAACGGTGCGGTGGGCGTTGTCGCGTTCGATGGAACGGTGTACGCCACAACGAAGTTGAAAGCACCCAGTGCCGGGATGGATTGAATAAATCCATCCGAACACAGCGGAACCGTTAATCCGAGCACTGGGCCAGAGCACAAGGGCTGACCGGACGCGGCGCCGCTGCCATTCAGGTCAGCATACACAGCGATATTGCTGAACGTGCCTTCGGTCGGGCTGTCAATGACCGTGATCTTGACCGGGTCGGTGCCATTGCCATTGTTGGTGGCGGTGTGCGGCACATACACGGTGTTACCCGCAGTTGCGGTCTTGGTCAAGCCGTCCGTCAGGGCGACAGCAGCCACCTGAACGACGGTCGTGCTGACCAGGTTGGATTTCACTTCCTGCAGCTTGCCAGCGGCATCGGTAAACGTTGCCGCAGCCTGATTGCCAATGACGGTATTGGCGGCCGGCTGAACGGCCGAAACGGCCATTGGCAACAGCAATGCTGCGGTGCATAAGCCCGCACCGGCTAACAACACCTTCATCGGTGTAGTCCAGTTCTGAGTCCATTTTTTCATGATGATTCCTTGGGGGTAATGGGATGACATGACCGTTGCAGGTCAATCTTCTTTTTCTAGTGACTTGCAGTGGATGAGACCTGTGCAGGCGCTTTGCGGGCGCTTGCCCCATCGCGCTCAGGGTCTTGTGAAACCTTGGCGCGAATACTCACATCGACCGAGCTTTCTGCAGGCAGCCGGCCGAGATCCCACCGAACGAACCGGTATGCGGCATACGGCGCGGGCTGGGTTTGAATCTGGCCGCCGGCAGTCGTCACCTTCTGCAAAAGCGGTTCAGCGGAATAGCGTGAATCCTTCAAGGCAACGGTGTGCGCCAGGTTTCCATTGGCCTTGGCACTTTCCTTGATGTATTCCATGCTCTCCGGAACCGGCAAAGTGGCGACCACGGGCAATGCAACGCTGGCGCGATTGACATATGTCGCGCGGTATTCAATGACATCACCGGGCACCACCAACGCTGCGTCGATCAGCTTTTGCTCACCCTGTTCGGTTTGAATGACCTTGAATTGCTTCAGGTTGATGGCGATCGGAGACGCTGCTTTGAGTGCATCACCGTCAGCCGCCCAGGCAAGCGGGGTAAGCAGGGCAAGGCCCAGAAACCCGAGCCATGCAGACCCTCTGCAAATGACAGCCCGCGCGGCCATGAATAAATCGTTTTGGTACAGAAGTTGACGCATATGGAACACCCATGGAATTACGAATGGGTGGATGATCCGGCGCCGAAACTTCCAGCGCGCCACGGATTGTTCATGCGCTGACAAAGATGTGCCAATTAGACGAAATAGGACGCAAAAATGCTAATTTTCGTCGCCATATCCAGTTCTATTGTTTATTTTTATGACCAAAAACAGCGCTTCAAAAAGTGACACCCACGCACAGGCATTGCACTGTACACTGGTGAACAAACAGGCCTGCGGAAAACAACGAATCACTAGATTTTGCAATTATTCATAGCCAATTTGACTACCAGAGACCCCATGTACGGTAATTTCAAATATCAGCAATTGCGCAACGTTGGCATCGCGCAAGACAAAGCGTTGCAAATGGCTGCCTTCATCAAAGTGTCGTCATTTGAGGAAGGCGCTGTCATTTGGGCCAAGGGCTCCAAAATCGACTCCTGGCGCTTCATCATCTCCGGGCTGGTCGCAGCGTCACTTGAATCGCCGCACGGCACGCTCATGCCAATCAGTATTTACGGAGAAGGTTCGTGGTTTGGTGAACAGTCCATCATCAGCCGCAAAACCAGCTATGCCAACTTCGTCTGTCTGTCGTCCACGGAAGTTATGAGCATTTCCAGCGATATCGTGCTGGAATTGATGGAGAACGAGCCAACTTACGCGCTGTACCTCACGCGGCTCATGGCATGGCGCGTACAAAATACGTCGGAGATGCTGATGATCATGAAGTTCGGCAATCCGTGCTTGCGCGTGGTCATGGGTTTGTCGCAGTTTGCTGAGGGCTTGTTCTACCACTCGGACCGTCCGCCCACTATTGGCTACGGACAGGGCGTGGAAATTCCCGTGAAGCAAAAGCTGCTGGCTGACTTGTGCGGCGTGTCCCGCACCATCTTTTCCGAGTTTGTGCTGCGGCTAGCCGCCGCTGGCTGGCTGTCAATTTCCTACGGGAAGCTCGAAATATTGCAATTGCAAAACTGGCATCAATTTGCCAAAAAGCAACGTGAACGCAAGTTGAGTGAACTTGAACCCAGCATTGAAGAACTATTGCTGGAGTTACAGGGCGATCAGCTTTAAGGCCGACCGCGCACCTTTTCAGGCAACTGCCCTTTCAGATCATCGGCGGCGTAATCCTGGATGAGCCGAATGCAATGAATCACTACCGCATCATCAAAGTGCCGCCTTTGGTGCTTCAGAATTTCACTGACGCGCGAAAGGAACTCGATAACGTGCTCCGGCTCTTTGCTGACTGTCTGCGGTGGGTTTGTTTTCATCGACGTCACATTTCATTTTTTTGAAGCGGGCAAAAGGTAGGCGTCCCGACGGAGTTGGACTTTGGCGGTTACGCACTTTCTCCACCGCAACCTTTGTTCATGTGCGGACAAAAACCCACAAGTGGTGATAAAAGCGCTAAAGAACAGCCAAATCGGCGCGCCCACCAATCTGGCCATTTCCCGCGCCTGGAAAGGGAAATTGCAGAAACGAAAAAGGAGGCGCTTGGCCTCCTTTTTTAATGGGTCAGCTTATCTGCCAACCCGTTTATGCCCCATCGGTACGCAGTGTTAAGCGGCTGCCATGTCCGATGGACTTTGGGTTCGGTACATCTTGGCCGACCGGTCAGAACGGAATGTCATCGTCCATGTCATCAAAGCCACTGGCAGGACGCGGTGCCGGAGCCTGGCGCGGCGCAGGGGCTGCGGCACGCGGAGCAGGTGCCGGACGGCGTGCGGGAGGCGCACCGCCTTCATCGCCATCGCCAGGGCCGCCCATGCCTTCACGGCCACCTAAAAGCTGCAATTCGGTGGCAACAATATCCACCGTGTTTTGCTCGTGGCCATCCTTGTTGGTGAACTTGCCGTATTTCAGGCGTCCTTCGACATAAATGGGGCGGCCTTTCTTGACGTACTCACCGGCAATTTCAGCCAGTCGGTCGTAAAAAGTGACGCGGTGCCATTGGGTGTCTTCGATGGTTTCGCCGGTGTTCTTGTCCTTGCGTCGGCTGCTGGTGGCCACGCTGACGTTGGCAACGGCCTGGCCGGAGGGCAAATAGCGGATTTCGGGGTCGCGGCCACAGTTGCCGACCAGAATGACTTTGTTAACGGATGCCATGGTTTTCTCCAGAATGTGCGCTGATTATCCTGCGTAATCCCGTCTACCCGGCCTGGGCACGTGAACGCCAGGCAGCCCCGAGCGCAGGCCGACTGACTATCATGGAGGGTTGTCTTCTTCGGGGCTCATGCTTTGAATTCCTTTACCGACGCCTCTCGCCCATCGCCTTGCGCCGAGGGCACTTATCTGGGCCGCGCACTGCAACAGCAGAGCATCAGCATCCGGGGTGCGCGCACGCACAACCTGAAAAACATCGACCTCGACATCCCGCGCAATCAGCTGGTTGTGATTACCGGCCTGAGCGGCTCCGGCAAATCGAGCCTGGCGTTTGACACTTTGTACGCCGAAGGCCAGCGCCGCTACGTGGAGAGCCTGTCCACCTACGCGCGGCAGTTCTTGCAGATGATGGACAAGCCCGATGTGGACATGATCGAAGGGCTGTCTCCAGCGATTTCGATCGAACAAAAAGCCACCAGCCACAACCCGCGCTCCACCGTGGGCACGGTGACCGAAATTCACGACTACCTGCGTCTGCTGTTTGCCCGCGCCGGCACACCCTACTGCCCCGACCACCAATTGCCTTTGCAAAGCCAGACCGTCAGCCAGATGGTGGATGCCGTGCTGGCCCTGCCCGAAGACACACGGCTGATGATTCTGGCGCCCATCGCGCGCGAGAAAAAGGGCGAATTTCTGGAAGTGTTCGAGGACATGCAGGCGCAGGGTTATGTGCGCTTTCGGGTCAATGGCGAGACCTTTGAATACGACAACCTGCCCAAGCTGAAAAAGACCGAGAAGCACGACATTGACGTGGTGATCGATCGCATCAAGGTGCGCCCCGAAGTGGCCCCTGTCGAGCCTGGCAGCTCACCCGCACCGGGCCTGCGCCAGCGTCTGGCCGAGAGTTTTGAAGCCGCACTGCGCCTGGCCCAGGGCCGCGCCATTGCGTTGCACATGGACGCGCCCGAAGGCAGCAAGCCGGTAGAGCATTTGTTCAACGCCAAGTTCGCCTGCCCGGTCTGCAACTACTCCATCAGCGAGTTGGAGCCACGCCTTTTTTCGTTCAACTCACCGGTGGGCGCGTGCCCGAGTTGCGACGGCCTGGGACAGCAAGAGTTCTTTGACCCCGAACGCGTGGTCGCCTTCCCCACGCTTAGTCTGGCCAGTGGGGCGATCAAGGGCTGGGACCGGCGCAACGGCTACTACTTTGCCATGCTGGAGAGTTTGGCCAAGCACTACAAGTTCGACATCGAAAAGTCGTTTGACGCGCTGCCCGAAGCCGTCCGGCAAGCCATACTGTTTGGTTCGGGCGAAGAAGAAATCAAGTTCAGCTACGCCATGGAGTCGGGCCAGTCTGCGGGCAAGAAGGTTGCCAAGAAGCACCCCTTCGAAGGCATCATTCCCAACATGCAGCGGCGCTACCGCGAGACCGACTCCGCCTTGGTGCGGGAAGATCTGGCGCGCTTGCGCAGCGTGCAGCACTGCCCCGATTGCGACGGCACGCGCCTGCGCCTGGAGGCGCGCCATGTGAAGGTGGGCGAAGGCGATCAGGCCCGCGCCATTTATGAAATCAGCCGCGCCACCTTGCGCGAGAGTCTGGCTTATTTCAACAGCCTGACCATGCACGGCGCACGCGGCGAAATTGCCTCCAAAGTGGTGCGCGAGATCGGGCTGCGCCTGAAGTTCCTGAACGACGTGGGCCTGAACTACCTCAGCCTGGACCGCAGTGCCGAGACACTCAGCGGCGGCGAATCGCAGCGCATTCGTCTGGCGTCGCAAATTGGCTCTGGTCTGACCGGCGTGATGTATGTGCTCGATGAGCCCAGCATCGGCTTGCACCAGCGTGACAACGACCGCCTGATTGACACGCTCAAACACCTGCGCGACATCGGCAACAGCGTGTTGGTAGTAGAGCACGATGAAGACATGATGCGCGCCGCAGACCACGTGATTGACATGGGGCCGGGCGCCGGCATCCATGGCGGACGGGTGATTGCGCAAGGTACGTTTGATGATGTGCGCGCCAGTGCCGAGTCCCTCACCGGCCAGTATCTGGCGGGCACGCGCAAGATCGAAGTACCCAAGCGCCGCACGCCCTGGCTGCCCACGCAGCAGCGCACCACCGCCGAAAAAGCCGCAGCCGCAAAGCCTGCCGGCAAGGGCGCGCCCAGCAAGGCCGCACTGGCGTGGTCCGAGCGGCAGGCAGCGCACCTGGCCACACAGGGCGACTTGCAGGCCATCCGCATTCTGGGTGCCAGTGGCCACAACCTCCAAGGCGTGAACGTGGAGTTTCCGGTGGGCTTGTTGACCTGCGTGACGGGCGTGTCCGGCTCAGGCAAATCGACGCTGGTCAACGACACCCTGTATACCGCAGTGGCACGCCAGTTGTACCGGGCGCACGACGAACCGGCGGCCCACGAAGCCATCGAAGGCATTGAGCACTTTGACAAGGTCATCAACGTGGACCAGTCGCCTATCGGGCGCACACCGCGGTCCAATCCGGCGACCTACACCGGCCTGTTCACACCGATCCGTGAGCTGATGGCCGAAGTCCCGACGGCACGCGAACGCGGCTATGGCGCCGGGCGCTTCAGCTTCAACGTGGCCGGCGGGCGCTGTGAAGCGTGTCAGGGCGACGGCATGGTGAAGGTGGAGATGCATTTCTTGCCCGACGTGTACGTGCCTTGCGATGTGTGTGGCGGCCAGCGCTACAACCGCGAAACATTGGAGGTGCTCTACAAAGGCAAGAACATAGCGCAGGTGCTGGAACTGACGGTGGAGGCGGCCTATGAATTCTTCCAGGCCGTGCCCACCATCGCGCGCAAGTTGCAAACGCTGCTGGACGTGGGGCTGAGTTACATCAAGCTGGGGCAAGCCGCCACCACGCTTTCGGGCGGCGAGGCGCAGCGCGTGAAGCTGGCACTGGAACTCAGCAAACGCGACACCGGCCGCACGCTCTACATCCTGGACGAACCCACCACCGGCTTGCACTTTGCCGATATCGCCTTGCTGCTCAAAGTGCTGCATCAGTTACGCGATGCGGGCAACACCATTGTGGTGATCGAGCACAACCTGGACGTCATCAAGACAGCGGACTGGCTCATCGACATGGGGCCGGAGGGCGGAAGCGGCGGCGGCACCTTGGTCGGTGTGGGCACACCGGAAGACATCGCGGCCAACCCGCAGAGCTTTACCGGGCGCTATCTGGCCAAGTTGCTCGTCTGAGTCGCTGATTGCGGCTGGGTTTGCGGCGCCCCCTCCGCGTCCGCCACGCTGGCCAGCGTGGCGATGCGCGCCACCGTCAACGGCAGGCGTGCCTCGGGCATTTGCCAGCCATACAGAAACTGCGCCGCCGTTGCACACACCTTGCCCTGGCAAGCGCCCATGCCGCAGCGGGTGTGCATTTTGGCGTCGGTCCAGTTGCGCTGCGCCAGCAAGGCGCCATGCGCCACGTCCTCGCAGCGGCACACCAGCGTGTCGGGCTGCGGCAGCGACTTCAAACTTTCATCCAGCGCGAAGCAGGCGTTCACATGGGCGGCAAAAGCGCCCCAATAGGTGCGGTCCTTTTCATGGGCGCGGAGTTGCTGCACGGCACCCACTGCTGCATAGCCGGCGATACTGCCCTGCGCCTGCGCCCGCTCGCATCCGCCAATACCCGTGCATTCACCCGCTGCATAAATACCGGTCACCGACGTTTGCTGGTGCGCATCGACCGCCACTTCCGGCACCCGGTCCCTCTGCAGCAATTGGCACCCCAGCGCTTCGGCAAGTCCGGTGTTGGGCACCAAACCGTAGCCCACTGCCACGCGGTCGCAGTCCAGCGTCAACGTGCGCCCGCTTTGCAGCAGCGTGGCCTGTTGCACCCGACCCTGCCCTTGCACGGACAGCACCATGGACGAGGTGCGGTAACTGGCGTCGCGCAAGTGCATGGCCTGCATGAGCTTGGACGGCCACAAGGGAAGCTTGCGGGCAAAGGCCGTGACGCGTGCCAGCGGTGCGTGTTCCGCCACCAACAGCACCTTGGCGCCCGCCTTGCGTGCCGTCGCCGCGACGGCAAACAGCAGCGGGCCTGTGCCCGCAATGACTACGCGCTGGCCCCGTACCGGCATACCGCCTTTGATCAAGGCCTGCAAGCCGCCGGCGCCGGTTACGCCCGGCAGCGTCCACCCCGGAAACGGCAACAAGCGCTCGCGCGCACCGGTGCACACAATCAATTTTTGCCAGTGCATGTGCAACACGCTGTCGTGGGTTTCCACCAGCAAGGTCCTGTCGCTCAAAATGCCCACCACTTTGGCGCCATTGGCGATGCGCACATTGGCGCAGGCACGCACTGACTGTTGCAGTGCGACTGCCGCCGCCGGCAGGTCCGCATGAAAGCCGCGGCGCCAGACCTGTCCGCCTTCGGCCGGGTTGTCATCCAGCACAACGACATCCGCACCAGCGCTCGCTGCGGCCTTGGCTGCCGAAAGCCCGGCGGGACCGGCGCCGACCACCAACACATGGCACGCAAGGACCTGCGGCGTCATGGCATGGGCTCCACCCGCATACCTGGCGCACAAATGGTTTGGCACGCCAGCCGCACGCGACCATTTATCTGTACGCGGCACTCCTGGCAAACGCCCATGCCGCACACCGGCGCACGGGGCTCACCGCTCACCGAGGTTCGGCTTGCCGTGAAGGCAGCCAGGTTCCACGCTGCGGCCACGGTGGTACCCGGCGCAACGGTGATGTCACGGCCGTTGATGTGCAGTTGCACCTGCTCTGCACTCATGCGATTGCTCCATCGGTGGCTGGCAACTGGGTTGCCGCTTGCGCGCTGACCTGCGCCACCACCGCCTCGCCAAAGCGCGCCAGCGCAAACGGTGCCATATCCAGCGCGGGCGTGGTACCGGTCATGCGCGCGGCCATGAGGTCTGCGGTTCCGGTGGCGGTGGTGGCGCCCAGGCCCTCGTGGCCCACCGCCATCCACAGATGCGGATTGACCGGGTGCTGGTCAAGGATCGGCAGGCTGTCGGGCGTGGCCGGGCGCAGACCCGTCCAGGTGCGCACGGCGTTGCATTCGGCAATGCCCGGCATGTAGCCAATCGCCCGCTGCAACATGCGCGCCAGCATGGCGGACTCGACATTGCGGTCCATCGTGTCGAACTGGCGTGACGAGCCAATCAGCAACTGACCCGTGGGGCGCGGCTGCACATTGAAGGCCACAGACGGTCCTTCGCTGTGGTGCGCGGTGGTGATGTAACTCAGCTCCACCAACTGGTGGTGCAGCGCGCCGGGGTACCGGTCGGTGATCAGCAGATGGCCCTTCTTGGCCCGAATGGGCAGGCCCGCCACCAGTTGCGTCGCTTGCAATCCGGTGGCCAACAACAGCTGGGGCGCGCGGCACCTGCTGCCATCAGCCAGCAGCACCGTATTGCCTTCGATACGTGTCACCATGCCGCGTTGCACCGTTACCTTGTCGGGCCGCAAACCGAGCAACCAGCGCGTGGCATTGGGCGCGTACAGCGTGCCGTCGCCGGGCACCAGCAAGCCGCCAGCCAGCCCATTGCGCAAGCCCGGCTCCGCTGCCGCCAGTGCGGCGGGCGTCAGCAACTTGCAGGCGATACCGTGGCGTTGCAGGCGCCGTTGCTTGTCTTCGGCACCGGCCATTTCTTCAGGTGTGGCGGCCACCCACAGCGTGCCGCAGGTGGTGTACGCGCAGTCGGCCGGCATGTCCGCAGCCAGCGCGCGCCAGGCCTCTACCGAGTAGTGGCTGATGGCCATTTCTGCGGCGTTGTCGTCCATCACCACCAGATGGCCCATACCGGCGTGTGTGGCGCCCCCCACGCCCGAGTCGATCACCAACACCCGCTGACCCGCCCGTGCCAAGGCATGGGCGCAGGCCGCACCGATGATGCCCGCGCCGATGACGATGGTGTCAGGCGATTGCATGGCGCGTGTTGGGGATGTTCATGGTGGAGTCAGCGATAGACCGTGGATGCAACGTCCATTGTGTTCCGGTGGTGTGCCGCTTGCCTGCCTATTGGGCGCGTATGCCCCAGGCAAACGGGTCGCTGTCGTTCACCAGCAGCGTGGCCTCGGCACACACATGGGCGCTGCCGCGCAGCGTGGGGATGATGCGCGTGCCATCGCCAGCGTCGGCTCCTGCGCGCTCGTAGCTGGCCTGGAAGGTGCTGCCGATCACGCTGGCTTGTGTCCACACCGCGCCGGGGGCGAGCTTGCCGTCTGCTGCCAGACAGGCCAGCTTGGCGCTGGTGCCGGTGCCGCACGGCGAGCGGTCGTAGGCGTTGCCGGGGCAGAGCACAAAGTTGCGGCTGTCAGCGCCCGCGCTGTCGGGGGCGAAGAGTTCAATGTGGTCGATCTCGCCGCCGTCCTTGCCGGTAATGCCATGGGCAGCCAAGGCTTGGCGCAGTTTGCTGGTGTAGTCGGTCAGTGTGGCCACGTTGTCCAGTGCAATGCGCTGGCCATGCTCGCTGACCAGAAAGAACCAGTTGCCACCCCAGGCCACATCGCCACGCACCGTGCCATAGCCGGGCACATCGACTGCGACTTGCGCGCTGTGGCGGTAGGCGGGCACATTGCGCACGCTCACCGTGCCGTCCTCATGCAAGGTGGCGGTGACATCACCCACCGGGGTTTCGATACGGTGCACGCCCGCGCCTATGCGGCCCATGTGCGCCAGCGTAACGACCAGGCCGATGGTGCCGTGGCCGCACATATTCAGGTAGCCGGTGTTGTTGAAGAAGATCACTCCCGCTGCCGCATCCTCGGACACCGGCCGGCACAAGAGCGCACCCACGATCACATCGTTGCCGCGCGGCTCCAGTACGGTGGCAGCGCGCCAGTCGTCATACCGCGCAGCCAGTAAGGCCTTGCGCTCGGCCATGCTGCCGGTACCCAGATCGGGGAAGCCATTCACCACCAGGCGCGTGGGCTCGCCGCCGGTGTGGGAGTCGATGATTTGGATGCGCTGCGTGGCCATGTTTACATCACCGACTGGTACTTGGCGGGGCGTGTGGCCAATGCCTTCTTCACCACGGCCTCCACATGCGCACGCTCTTCGCCCACCAGCGGCAGGCGTGGACGGCGGACAAACTCGGTGCCCACGCCCACCAGCGCGTCAATGAGTTTGAGGTTTTGCACCAGCTTGGTGGACACGTCGAGGTGCAGCATGGGCGTCATCCATTGGTACAGCGGCAGGGCCTCGGCAAAGTTGCCGGCCTTCATCAAGTCATACAAGGCCACAGTCTCGCGCGGAAAGGCGCAGCCCACTCCGGCCAGCAGACCATCGCAACCCAGTGCCAGACCTTCGTAAGCCAAGTCGTCCACGCCCAGAAACAACTGGTAGCGGTTGCCCACAGTGTTGCGCAGATCGGTAATGCGGCGGATGTTGTCGGTGCTTTCTTTGATGGCGTGAATCCATTGGCAATCGGCCAGCTCCACCATATGTTCGGGCTTCAAGTCCACGCGGTAAGCCACCGGGTTGTTGTAGACCATGATGGGCTGCTGCGCGGCTTCGGCATAGGTGCGCACATTGCGCATGGCCTCGCGCGCGTCGGCCACATAAATGACCGAGGGCATGACCATAAAGCCCTGCACGCCCAGCTTGTTGGCACCGTCGATGTAGCGCAAGGCTTCCCGCGTGCTGGTCTCCGACACATTCGCCAGCACCGGGATGCGGCCATCGGCGGCTTCCAGCGCGATTTGAGCGACCTTGAGTTTCTCTTCCAGCGTGAGCGTGCTGGCTTCACCGAGGGAGCCGCAGGTCACCAACCCATGAATGCCGTTGCGAATCTGGAAGTCGATATGGCGCGCGGTGCCCTCGGCGTCGATGCTCTCGTCGGCGTTGATCTTGGTGGTAATGGCCGGGAAGATGCCTTGCCAAGGGGTGTTTTTCATGCAATGCTCCAGGTTCAATTTAATATGTTGTTAATATATTAGCGCAGTTATTCCATCCACGCCATGGCCCGCCCCAAAAAGACCCTTGCCCCTCCCCCGCCCAAGCGCCGCGCCGCCGATGTGGCCTATGACACGCTGGAGGACATGATCTCAACCCTGCAACTGCAGCCCGGCTCGCAAGTGGCCGAAGGGGAGTTGGTGGAGCGTACGCTGCTGGGCCGCACGCCCATACGCGAGGCGCTCTTGCGCATGGTGTCCACCGGCCTGATCGTGCAGCAACCGCGGCGTGGCTTGCTGGTATCTGGCATCGATCTGGCCGAGCATCTGGACGTGGTGCACACCCGCCGCGTACTGGAATGCCTGATAGCCGAATGCTCCGCACGCCGTGCAACAGAGGCGCAGCGCAAGGACATCGTGCGTTGCGCCGAGCGCATGGTCAAAGCGGCCGGCGCCGACAAGTTGGCGGACTACATGCGCGCCGATATTGAGCTTGACCGCGTGAACCATGCCGCCAGTCAAAACTACTCTGCCGTGAAAGCCGTGCTACCACTCATCGTGCAATGCAGACGCTTTTGGTACGCCTACCGCCACGCAGGTGATCTGACAGAAGGTGCTGCCGCGCACTTGCAGTTAGCAGAGGGCATCGCTGGCGGCAACGAAGCTGAAGCAATAGCTGGTGCGCAGCGCCTGAGCGACTACCTGCAAGGATTCACCCAGCGGGTGATTGCCATTTGATCGCGGTGCTTGGTTGGTGTCTACGGGTCGGCATGGCACTCTGCTCCGCGGCTGTCCCCCGCCCTGCGGGCTCCTCCTTTATGCCGCTGCGCAGAGCGCCACGCCACCCCGCGGCGGGAAGCGCTATTGGTTACCGAAGGCTTTCAACCCGCCTTGGAACTGGGCCGGGCAGCGACCTTGTCACGCCAGGCTTGTAGCGTAGGCAAGCCCATGCCAGCGGGCGTCATCTTGAGCAAACCGCGCCCAAACTCCAGCGCACAAAACGCCGTGATGTCTGCAATGGTGAAACGCGAGCCGGCCATCCATTCCTGCTGCTGCAGCATGCGGTCAAACACAGCCGCCGTGGCTGCGGCCTTCTCGGCCTGCGAGCGACCATAGTCCGGAAATTGGGGTTGCTCCAATACGGCCAGCGCAGGGTGCGTGTGGCGGGCGGCGTGGGCAATTTGGATGAGCAGCGTGGTTTCAATCTGGCGGTCCACCGCCTCGATGAATGCGCGCTCAACCGGGTCCACGCCCATCAGGTTGGGCTCCGGGTACAGGGCCTCCAGATAGCTGCAGATGGCGCGTGACTCACCCAGGGCGCGGCCATCGTCCAGTTCCAAGACGGGTACCTTGGCCAGCGGGCTCTTTGCCAGGTAGTCGGGGGTGCGGTGCTGGTCTTGCAGAATATCCACGTTCTCCTGGGCAATGCCTTCAATGCCCTTCTCGGCAATGAACATCTGCACCCGACGGGGGTTGGGCGCGCGTTGCGATACGTACAGCTTCATGTGTGTCTCCTGGTGTTGTTCAGTTCTTGCTCTGGCCCATCTCGACCATGGTCCGTGCCGCATCCACAAACTTGCGCGCAGCCTCGCCCTTGTCATCGCGCGCCAAATCGCGCTCGGACGGTGGCGCCATCAAGCCGCGCTGCACGGCGGGCCGGGCACGGATGGCATCGAGCCAGCGTTGCAGGTGGGGCAGGTCATCCACCGGCACGCCCGACCACTTGTGGGTGCGCACCCATGCCCAGTTGGCGATGTCGGCAATGGAGTAATCGCCCGCCAGATATTCGTGGTCTTTCAGGTGCCCATCGAGCACGCGGAACAGGCGCTTGCTCTCGCCCTGGTAGCGGTCAATGGCGGGCTGAATCTTCTCGGGAAAGTAGCGGTAGAACACATTGGCCTGTCCCATCATGGGACCGATACCGCCCATCTGAAACATCAGCCACTGCAACACGCGCGAGCGGCCTTTCGCGTCCTGCGGCATGAGTTGCCCGGTTTTTTCGGCCAGGTAGATGAGGATGGCACCGGACTCAAACACGGCGAAGTCATCGGCCGCATGGTCAACGATGGCGGGAATGCGGCCATTGGGGTTGATGGCCAGAAAGCCGGGTTGCTTTTGCTCGCTCCTGGAAAGCTCCAGCACCTTGAGCGTGTAGGGCAAGCCCAGTTCCTCCAGTGCAATGGAGACTTTGTGCCCATTGGGTGTGGCGGCGGTGTAGAGGTCGATCATGCTGCTTCCTTGATGTCACATGGGCGATGCCGCCGCAGAGCGGTCCGGTACCGCGTTCAGGCGCTTTGGGCCGCACGCAACTGGTCGCGCGTGGCAATGGCAGCGCCGCGGGCCGCTTGCGCAAAGTCCGCACCGGCGGACGCATAGATCACCGCACGCGACGAGTTGACCACGATGGGCGCTGTGGTCTCGCCGTTGGCAGCCCGGTAACCGGCCTTGACGGTGGCCACCGCATCGCCACCCTGCGCACCGACGCCGGGAATCAGCAAGGGCACGGTGGGCGCCACCTGGCGCACGCGCTCGATTTCAGCCGGATAGGTGGCACCTACCACCAGGCCGAGCTGGCCGTTGGTGTTCCAGGGGCCTTGCACCAGCGAGGCAATGTGTTCAAACAAAGTGGGCTGGCCGTTCAGGCCTGCGAGGCGCTGGTTTTGCAAGTCGTCTCCACCGGGGTTGGACGTGCGACACAGCAAGAAAGCGCCTTTGCCGTGGTACTTGAGGTAAGGCTGGACCGAATCAAATCCCATGAAAGGCGAAAGCGTGACGCAGTCGGCGCCGTAGCGCTCGAACGCCTCCCTGGCGTATTGCTCGGCGGTGCTGCCGATGTCGCCGCGCTTGGCGTCCAGAATGACGGGCACATGGGGCGCTGTCTTGCGCATGTGGGCCATCAGCCGCTCCAGTTGCGCCTCGGCGCCGTGGGCAGCGAAGTAGGCAATCTGAGGTTTGAAGGCAATCACCAGATCGGCGGTGGCGTCCACAATGGCCGCGCAAAAGTCATAAATCTTGCTGGCATCGCCCTTCATGGCCGCCGGAAACTTGGCCGGTTCCGGGTCCAGGCCCACACACAGAAGAGAGCCGTTATCGCGCTCGGCTTTGCGCAGTTGTTCGATAAAAGTCATGGCCGGATTATCGCCCCCGCCCGCGGCGCAATCAGCCGGCGAGGTTACTCGCGGCCAGACACAAATCCGCCCACGCCTTGGCCTTGTCGGCGGCATTGCGCATCAGCACCTTGGGGTGGTACGTCACCACTACTGGCACACCGCGGTAGCGGTGCACGGTGCCACGCAGCTTGCCCAGTGGCAGGTTCGCCGCATCGGGCGTTTCTCCCAACAGGATCTGGTTGGCAAAGCGCCCCATGGCCAGAATGATTTTGGGTTGAACCAGGGCCACTTCGCGTTGCAGATACGCTGCACACTGGGCCAGCTCAGCAGGTTTGGGGACTGCACCGTGGGCCGCGCGGCACTTGAGCACGTGGGTGACATACGCCCGCTGTGCGGACTGCGTTGCCGCACCAGGCGCGGCGCCGGGCGCCGGGTTGGCGCGCACCAGTTGCAGCGCCCGCAACATGTTGGTCAGCAGCAAACCGTCCGGTCCGGCGAACGGCGTGCCTGCATGGTCTTCGTCTTCATCGGGCGGGTCACCCACCACCATCCAGTCGCACGGCAACGCATCGGGCAGCGGCGTGATGGACGCCTTGCTGCGCGCTTCGCACAGGCCACAGGCCTGGCAATTGCGCACGGACTCGGCCAGTGTGGGCCAGTCTTGGTCGTCTGCTGTTGCGGTTTTTCCGCTGGACGTTTGGGCGGCGGGTGGGGGGTTTTCCTGCGCACGAAGTGCGGGGGCCCGCGCTTCCGGAGGGCTGGTATGGGGGTCGGCTGGGTTTTGCGGCAGATGCTGCAAAGTAACGATGCCGGTTTCGGGCAGCCAGACTTGGACGCCCATTTCTTTCAGCATGGCGCGTTGGCGGGCGTCGAGTTCAAGCGCCATGCAGCTCTCCTTCGGGCACCAGTTGCAGGCTCATTACCAACGCGTCTTCGCGCTGCCCCTGCCCGGCCGGGTAGTAGGCCTTGCGCAGCCCGACCCTGCGGTAGCCATGGGCTTCGTATACCTTGATGGCGCGCACATTGGTAACCCGCGCTTCCAGCCACAGCCACTGCGCACCTTGCCCGCGGGCCCAGATGGCCATTGCATCCAGCATCACGCGTGCCCAGCCCTGCCCTTGGAATTCGGGGGCCACGGTGATGTTGAGCAGGTGCACTTCGTCCACCCCCTTCATGGCCACAAAATAACCCAGCACCAGGCCATCGGCCATCAGCATCTGCGCCTGATAACCGCTGTGCAATGCATCCACAAAATTGGCCTGCGACCACGGGTGTGCATAGGTGCGTTGCTCGACCCGCAGCACCTCGTCAAGGCGGTCTGCCAGCAAGGGTTCGAAATGCGCCTCGGCATTGCGGCGGTCCACGTCAAGTTGGGCGCTCATGGGGCCGGTGCAGCAAGTGCTGCTTTGATGGCTGCGCGCTCGGCCGTGGTTTGCGCCACCTTGTCGCGCACATACACCGGCAAGGCCTGCTCGGGCGGAACGGCTTTACCGGCCGCCAGCAACTGCGGCGCCAGGCGCAACATGGCAGTGGCCTGGGGCAAGGCCTGCACCTTGGGCAGCGTCACATCGACGCCTGTCAGCTGCTCGCCGTACACCGCCCATGCATTGCCTGCGGTCACGGTTACGCCGTGCGCCTGCGGTGCCACCTGAATATCTTGCGGGCGCGCCAGCACAGCGCCTTGCAACTCTGTCCACACCAAGCCATCCCAGGCAAAGGAGGCCAGATAAATTTCTTCCATGCGGGCATCAAGCATGGCGCTCACGTGCAGGGGCGCCACATCGGGCAGGTGGCTATGCCGCGCATCTTCTGCCAGCGCCAGCAACGAATTCACCGGCAACACCGGCACACCTGCGCCAAAGGCCAGCCCTTGCGCTACGGCGCAAGCGGTGCGCAAACCGGTGAAATAACCGGGGCCACACCCAAAACAGATGGCGTCCAGCGCACGCAATTCCATCTGGGCCTGCTGCATCAAACCGAGCACGCCCGCGATCAGGCCGGCCGACGCCTTGGCGCCGCCTTCGCCCTGCAGTTGCCAAAGGCCCGCAGACCCGCCGTCGTCGCGCGAGACGGCAATCGACATCACATCGGCGCTGGTGTCAAAGGCCAGCAGTTTCATGCAAAGCAATGGATTAGGGGCATGCCCTGATTATCGACGCTGCGCGCGCGGCACACGGGCAACGACGCTCATACCGGAGCGCGCCGGATAATGGCCCCATGATTTTTCGAACCCTGCACCTGGCACTTCTCTGTGCCGCCTCGACCCTGGCTCTGGCCGCGCCCGGTGGCGCAATTCCGCCGGAAGTGGACGCTGCGCTCAACCGCGCCAAAATTCCGCGCGAGGCGGTGGCCTTGCTGGTGCAGGAAGCCGATGGAAATGCCACCACTACGCGCCTGAGCCACCGCGCGCAGCAACCCATGAACCCGGCCTCGGTGATGAAACTCACCACCACCTACGCTGCGCTGGACTTGCTGGGCCCGGCCTACACCTGGAGCACGCCGGTCTATGTGGAAGGCACAGTGCGCGACGGCACGCTGACCGGAAACGTGACGATCAAGGGCCAGGGCGACCCCAAGCTGGTGCTGGAACGGCTTTGGTTGTTGCTGCGCCGCCTGAGGGGCCTGGGCATTCAAACCATTGCCGGGGACATCGTGCTGGACCGCAGCGCCCTGGAAATTCCCGATGCCGACCCGGCCAACTTCGACGGCGAACCGCTGCGGCCCTACAACGTGGCGCCCGACGCTTTGCTCATCAACTTCAAGGCAGTGGTGATGACGTTCACCCCCGACCGCGCCAGCAACACCGCCCAAGTGCAGTTCGACCCGCCTTTGTACGGCGTCCAAATGCAGGCCACAGTGCCATTGGGCACCGGCGACTGCGGCGATTACCGCGGCGCCCTGAAGGCAGATTTCAGCGACGCCACCCGCATCCGCTTTGGCGGAACCTACGCGGCCAGTTGCGGCGAAAAAATCTGGCCCGTGGCCTATGCCGATCCGCGCAGCTACGCAGTGCGTGCCGTGCAGGGCATGTGGCTGGACATGGGCGGCAAGATCACCGGAAGCGTGCGCTTTGGCAACACCGCCGCCGCGCTGACCAGCGCCAAACCTACGCTCGAAGTCAATTCTGCGACCTTGGCCGAAATCATCCGGGACATCAACAAATACAGTAACAACGTGATGGCCCAACAGGTGTTCCTGAGCCTGGGTCGCACGGTACCGATGACCACTTTCACCAGTGACACATCACCCGATGGCGCGACGCCCCTGAGCGCAGGCAGTTTCACCGCATCGCGCGCGGTGATGCAGCGCTGGTGGAAAGACCGCATTGACGGCGATGAACTGCCGGTGTGGGACAACGGCTCAGGCCTGTCGCGTCACGAACGCATCAGTGCCCAGGCACTGGCACGCATGCTGCAGGTGGCCTACCGCTCGCCCTTCATGTCGGAACTGATGAGTTCACTTCCCATCTCCGGCGTGGACGGCACACTGAAACGCTTCAAGTCCAAGACCGTAGGCGGCGCACACCTCAAGACCGGCACGCTCAGCAACGTGATTGCGCGGGCAGGGTTTGTCGATGGTGCGAGTGGCAAACGCTATGTGCTGGTGGCGTTGATCAACCATGCCAATGCGAATACCGAAGGTGCGCGCTCGGTGATGGAGGCGCTGGTGGACTGGACGGCTAAAGAGGTGCCCTGAGACTTCGGTTTGTGCTGGTCGCGTTGGCGTTTGTGTGGGCCGCGGCTTAAGCGGAAGCCCGAACCAACCGATCCCGCACCCCGTCCCACGCGCTGCCAACAGGCGGCTCTTCCACCCAAATCAGCTTGACCCGCAAAGCATCCAACTCCCGCAGCACCGAGAACAGCTCATGCGCCGCAACCGCAGGGTCAGAAGGCATGCAGCGGTGCTCAATCGAGCGGGAGGAAATTTTCAGCGGCGTGCGCGCGTAGACAGCAATCGACGCCCCGCCCGGCGATGCCTTGTCAACATCCCGACCCAGCATATCCAGCGCCTGCTGCAGCGCCCGTGCATCCATCAGGCGCACCGTGGCATTGGGGGCGTAGTGCGATTCCAGCGTGCCACTGGCGCGCGGCGTTTGCTGGCCCTGCGCTTCAAGCTCCTCGGGCGAAATCAACGGGCGACCACACGCGGCTTCCACTTGCTCGGCGGTAATGGCGCCGGGGCGCAGCAATACCGGGGCGCCCCGGGTGCAGTCGATGATGGTCGATTCAATGCCCACATCGCAGGGGCCGCCGTCCAGGATCAGCAAGTCTTTTTGGTCGGCAAATTCACCGGCAACATGCTGCGCCGTGGTGGGGCTGACGCGGCCAAAGCGGTTGGCGCTGGGGGCGGCTACGCCCCATACCACCGGCTCGCCGTTGGTGGGCTGGCGCAGCGCCGACAGCACCGCTTGCGCCACCGGATGCTCCGGGCACCGCAAGCCAATGGTGTTGTGGCCACCGGCGGCGGCGGCGCCCACCGCATCCCGGCGCGGCAAGATCAGCGTCAGCGGCCCGGGCCAGAAGGCCGACATCAGCTGCTGGGCAAATGACGGTACCCGCGTGGCGTAATGCGACACGCCCGACATGCCGCCATCAAAAGAAGCCACATGCACGATCAGCGGGTGATCTGACGGGCGCCCCTTGGCAGCAAAGATGGCGGCCACCGCCGTCGCGTTGTCGGCATCTGCCCCCAGACCGTAGACGGTCTCGGTGGGCAACCCGATCAGCTGCCCTGCACGCAGGGCCTGCGCCGCCGCGCCGATGGCGTCGGGTGCGAACTCCACTCCATCGGCAAACACATATGCGGACACGATCATGGCGCGGCCCTCTCTCAAAAAGTTAGAACGCGGCGATTCCCAGAATCTGCGCGGCTTGCAGCGCGGTGCTGCGCACCTGCTCCACGCTGCTGCCAGTGATGTTCAAGTGGCCCATTTTGCGGCCCTTGCTCGCTTTGAGCTTTCCATACAAGTGCAAATGCGTACCGGGCAATGCGAGCACCCGGTCCCACGCCGGCACCCCGCCTTCGGGCCAGATGTCGCCCAGCAGGTTGAGCATGATGGACGGGCTGTGCTGGCGCGGTTGCACCAGCAGCAAGCCGGCCAGGGTGCGCACCTGCAAATCAAACTGCGACACATCGCAGGCGTCCATGCTGTAGTGGCCACTGTTGTGCGGACGCGGCGCCATTTCGTTCACCACCAGCCCGCCCAGCCCCTGGGCATCGGGATTGGACTCGTCCAGCACAAAAAATTCCACGCACAGCACGCCCACGTACTGCAGACCTTCGGCAATCGACTTGGCTGCTGCAATGGCACGCGCTGCCAAGTCGTCAGGAATGTTGCCTGCGTAGACCTCGGTCACCGCCAAAATACCGTCGCGGTGCAGGTTGCGTTGCACCGGCAGGTTCACGCAGTCACCGTTGGCGCCACGCGCCACGATGACCGAACATTCCAGCTGCAGGGGCAGCATTTTTTCCAGCACGCACGGTTGCTGCTTCAGGCTATTCCAGGCATCTGCCAGCTCGGCTGCGCTGCGCACCCGCACCTGCCCTTTGCCGTCATACCCCATTCGGGCGGTTTTCAGGATGCCGGGGAGCAAGGAGGCCCCCACGCTCGCCAGTTGCTCAGCCGTTTCAATCACAGCGTACGGCGCACACGGCACGCCGCAGCGCACAAAATGGGCCTTCTCGGCTGCGCGGTCTTGGGCGATGGCCACCGCCGACGCAGCGGGCGCAACCGGCCGGCTCTTGGCCAGTTCGGCCAAGGCAGGAGCCGGCACATTCTCAAACTCGGTGGTGATGGCATGGGCCACTTGTGCCAGACGGTTCAACCCTTCGGCGTCGGTGTAGCCGGTCTGGATGTGGTGGTGGCTGACACGCCCGGCGGGGCTTACCGGGTCCGGGTCCAGCACGGCGGTGAAGTAACCCATGCGCTGTGCGGCATGCGCAAACATGCGGCCCAACTGGCCGCCGCCCATCACGCCCAGGGTGATCTCCTGCGGGCCGCCCAGTTGTTTCAGCGCCTGTGCCTGGGTGGCATCCATCAGTGTGCGCTTCCGGTAATGGGCAACACCATGTGCTCGGCGGTCTGGGTCTGGTCACGACGGAAGGCTTCCAGCTCCAGTCGCAAATCGCTGTTTTCATTGGCCAGCAGTGCAATGGCAAACAGCGCCGCATTGGCCGCTCCCGCATTGCCGATGGCAAAGGTAGCCACCGGAATGCCTTTGGGCATTTGCACGATGCTGTGCAGTGAATCCACGCCTTGCAAATGCTTGCTGGCCACCGGAACGCCCAACACTGGCACGGTGGTCTTGGCAGCGATCATTCCGGGCAAATGCGCGGCACCGCCAGCGCCGGCGATGATGGCCTTGAGGCCCCGCCCTGCTGCGGCTTCGGCATAGGCAAACATGGCATCGGGCATGCGGTGGGCTGAAACCACCTTCGCTTCAAAGCCGATGCCAAACTGTTGGAGAATCTGGACTGCATGTTGCATGGTGTCCCAATCGGAGTTGGAACCCATGACGACGCCTATTTGGATGGTTTTCATCCTTGAATTTTACGTTTACGCCCAGAGCTTGTACCCATGATTAACGTCACCCTTGAAAACTTCGAAACCGAAGTCGTTGCCGCATCCCACCAGATTCCCGTGCTGGTGGATTTCTGGGCGCCCTGGTGTGGCCCTTGCAAAGTGATCGGTCCGTTGCTGGAGCGTCTGGAAGAAGACTACGCCGGGCGTTTCAAACTGGTAAAAATTGACTCCGATCAAGAGCAGGAACTCAGTCAGGCTTTTGGCATCCGCAGCATCCCTACCTGCGTGCTGATGGTGGGCGGCAAGCCGGCGGACGGCTTTATGGGGGCGCAGCCAGAAGGCCAGATCAAGGCGTTCCTGGACAAACACCTGCCCTCGGCCGATGAGGTGGTGGCGCAGGAAGACGCAGAAGATGCGCAGGCGCTTCTGGCTGCCGGCGACCCACAAGCTGCCCTGCACAAGTTGCATGAAGCCCTGAGCATCAACCCCGGCAACGACGACGCTCGCTACGACTACGTGAAGCTGCTGATCGAGCACAACATGCTCGAGGACGCCGAGGCGGCACTGGCACCTGCCCTCGCGGCCATTCCGCGCCAGATTCGCTTCGAAGCGCTGGAGCA
>Ga0228698_1000388_pt1 | contig 36480 bp, 40 predicted proteins | sample McNCre117_Aug_MG_FD_178015 | JGI IMG/M metagenome (GOLD analysis project Ga0228698, IMG submission 178015) | Freshwater microbial communities from McNutts Creek, Athens, Georgia, United States - 1-17_Aug_MG | ecosystem: Environmental > Aquatic > Freshwater > Creek | place: USA: Georgia... | reverse complement strand
CGCAGATCACATCTCCTGTGCGAGTGTATCTATTGTGACCATGGCGCATAAAGGGCGTTTCCCCATATGGACTCTGGCCCTGAAGCGTGAAGTTTTATACCCGCTGGAGTATGCTTTGTCTATTCGCACATGACCCAGGTCACCACCATTTCAAGATACCTCTCAAGCATGACCACCACCAGCAAGTCTGCCTTCACCCAACCCGCGCAAACATGGAACAGCCGATTTTCCAAGGACGGGTATGTCTTCGGCACCGAACCCAATGAATGGCTGCGCCGCCATGCTTCCGTTTGGCATCCAGGCTCCCGAATTCTCTGCGTGGCAGACGGTGAAGGGCGCAATAGTGTGTGGCTGGCTAAACAAGGCCACCAAGTGGAAGCATTCGACATCTCGGAAGTGGGCGTTAGCAAAGCAAGGCGACTGGCCCAAGAAAACCAAGTGGTAGTGGACTTCGCAGTTGCCGGGTGCGACGACTTTGCTTGGAAGCAAGATCAATACGACGGCGTTGTCGCGATCTTTGTGCAGTTCGCAGACCCGGATCTGCGCGCAAGATTGTTCGAGAACATGGTTCGAAGCCTCAAGCCTGAAGGTGCACTGATGTTGGTTGGGTACACCCCCAAGCAGCTCGAATACGGGACGGGCGGTCCTTCCGTGTTATCGCATTTGTATACCCAGGATCTATTGCGCAAAGCTTTTGGCGATTTGAACATTCGTGTATTGGAAGAGTACGAGACAGAACTGGCGGAAGGGGATGGGCATAAGGGGCGATCGGCCGTGATCGGCCTTGTGGCGATGCGTGGCTAGACCAAGCGATAGCATCACGATGAACCTGAATATTGGTCCGTTTGCGCTTCAGTGGGCGCACATTCTGGCGCTCGCTTGCGCCATGCTTGCCATCGGCGTTGGTTGGCTTGTTGGCAGGAAGCACCGGGTTGGCATCTCTTATGTCATGTTCGACATGGCATTGGTTGCGGTGGCTGTAGGGAGGGCGGTATTTGTAGCCCACTGGTTTTCTGCCTACCAAGAATCGCCTTGGTCCATTTTCGACATTCGTGATGGCGGCTTTGAACTATGGTCTGCCACGGTCGCAGCCCTGTTGATGGCGTTCTGGCGAGTTCGGCAGCGTTCAGAGCTTGTTCGACCGCTTGTGGTCGGACTGACCGTGGGGGCGTCGGCTTGGTTCATTTTGCTCGTCGCCGGTTTTACGGGTTCGCCCTCTGCTCAAAGTGTTCCCGTCCTGAGCCTGATGGACATGGATGGGATGGCGGCACCACTAGCATCTGCAGCGAAAGGACGCCCCATGGTCGTCAACATGTGGGCAACCTGGTGTCCACCGTGCCAGCGAGAGATGCCCGCACTTGCGCGCGCGCAGAAGCTTCATCCGGAAATTGAATTCGTGTTCGTAAACGAAGGTGAGCCGCTGAACATAGTCCGGAGATATCTGGGCATGGTTCCATTTCGCCTCAATCATGTGCTCGTGGACGAGAGGAATTTGTTGGGAAAGGAGATGAACTCCTCAGCCTTGCCGATGACGTTGATCTACGGAGTTGACGGGCAGTTGTTGTTCAGCCATCAGGGGTTGATTACCGAGGCGGTTCTGACCATGGAATTGGACCAGTGCTGCCGAGCAATGCGTTGATTGAACCAGTCCTCATGCGCGACTTGCGGCGTGCAATACCCCGGTACGTGCGCCTATCCATGCACGCACAGCGCACGGTCTCCCTTGCGGAGAGTTGAGGGTATAGCGTACTTCCCACCTACGTCGAAGTTGACGTAGGCAGCATTGGCGGCGCCACTTGCTTCATTGGTCCAAAGCCATGGCCCACTGAGATGGAATTTCGAAGATATTCTGCACGTATATTGCAGGCCATTGGCGGAGCCACATGGTGTGGACTGCGATGAATTAAAAAGCCCTAAAAGCTCATCACCTGTTGGCAATCGCCATCCATTGCCCTTGCTTGCGCAATAGCTGCCAGCCTCACTCCAACTGACGTCCGCACCATTGTCTGACTCACTCCATTGCAGACTGCTCTGTGCCCAGGCATTGCAGAAACCAGCAACTAGACCGATGGCAGCGATGAGGTTTCGCAGAGTTTGCATGTTAGCAATCGCAATGGTCGATTTATCTGTACGGCTGATCAATTCAGAGTGAAGAAAATAACGTATTCACTTTCCAACGTGCCTCAAATCACCTGTGGTTGTTTGCGACAGCAGGGTTCTGGCAGGAAGAGAAGGCGGCTGCGGCTTTGAGCTCGCCCACATTGCGCGAGATCACCATCAGCGATTCCTGCACCGCATCGTCCACATCACTGGCCAGGCAGTGCCTGCGGGCGTAACGGCGGGCATCGGCCTGGCAGACGGTCAGCAGGCGCCCGATGGCTGCGGTGTCGCCGGTCTGCGCGGCCAGGATCAGGTTGTCTTTTTCTTGGATTGCGCAGACCGACATGCTCAAACTCTCTGAGGCTCAGGGTTGGGCCGCAACCATGCTGCCGTCAAGCATGAAGATGCGGTCGTTCGGGTTGGCCGCTTTGACGTGCAAGGTGCCTGCGCCTTTGAGGCCCTTGAAGCTGCCGGTGCCAGAGACGACTTCCCAGAAGCCGTTGTCGTTGATCTCGGGTTTGCCGTCCTTGCCGGGCAAGAAGATCGCACGCACGGTCCACTTGATGTAGGCCACATTGCCTTCGCCTTTGGTGGCGACCAGGTAGCCCGATGGGTCACCCGCCACGCCCGGCACGATGTCATGGCGGCCAAACTCCACCAGTTGCGCACCATCCAGCAAGCCAGTGCCTGCGGCTGCACCTTCGCGGCGCACCATCAGCACAAAGTGGCCGGAGCCGTCTTTGAAGTCGAGCTTGATCTGCTCTTTGGGAACCATGGTGGCCTGCACGTTGAGCGGGTCCGCGATGGCTGATGCGCCCATGGCCATGCCGACAGCGAAGAGAGCGGCACTGGCGATGCGGGAGACGAAGTAGGTGTTGAAGTTCATGGGTTTCCTTAGGGTGGTTAAAGGTGTTTGCTTAAAAGCGTGTCGTCAAATGGGTGAGCCAGGCGGGTGAATGCGTAACCAGCCAGCTCTCAATGGGCTTGTCGGCTCCGGACAAAATCAGAGCGGCCAGCGCCACCATGACCGCGCCCAGAACCATCTTGCCAGCTTTACCTGCTTGCATGAGGCGGCCGCGCAGTTTCAGCATGGTGGCGCGCCCCACATAAGCCAGGCTTAAGACAGGCAATGCCGCGCCCAGACCAAACAGCCCCATGAGCAAGGCAACCTGCGGGAGCTGCGAGCCTTGGCTGGCCAGCACAATGGCCGCGCCCAAGGTAGGGCCGACGCAAGGGCTCCACACCACGCCCAGAACCAGGCCAATGGCGAACTGGCCCCACAGGCCATCCAGATGGATGCGCGCAATCAGGCTGTTGCCTGCATCGCCCAGGCCCGAGGTGGCCGAGGCAAAGCGCTGCTGCAAGCTGCCCGACATCAGCACCAAGCCCAGCAGGCCCAAAATGCCCGCGCCCACATCACGAAAGATGGAGGTGTCGATACCCAGCGCCGAGCCCGCCCACGCCAAGCCGGTGCCAATCAGGGCATAAGAAAGGGCCAACCCGCCCGCCAGTGCCAACGGTGCGCGCGGATGCGCGTTGGTAGCCGATCCCAACAGGATAGGAATGATGGGCAGCACGCAGGGCGAGAGCGTGGAGAGCAGTCCAGCCAAAAAGCCGAAGCCGTAGGAGCCGAGGCCGAATGCCATCAGTTGACCGTCTTCTTGATCAGGCCTTCCAGGCCCGCAGGTGTGGTGTCACCCACCGAGCGAGCCACTTCGCTAGCGCCCTTGAAGGCAATCAGCGTGCTTTGCATTTGGACCTTGAACTTCTTGAGCGTGGGTTTGGCAGAGTCGAAGTCAATGGTCATGAGTGTGACGTCCTTGTAGGCAGGCCGCTTCATGAGGCCGTCGATGATGGGCTTTTGTTCGGCGCAGGTCGGGCACCAGCTTGCGCTAATGTCCAGCACCACGGGCTTGCCTGCGGTGGTCAGGGCGTCGAAGTCCTTTTGGTTGAAGGGCTTGATCTCGCCGGCCAGGGCGACGGATACGAGTGTCGATATGGCGGTCCATGTGATGGCCAGGATGGAAGCGCGGGCGAGGGGGGAGGCTTTGAATGCCATGGATATCTCCTGTATGTGGAGGGTTGGGATGGTGGAGTGGATTTCTGCTTAGTCGGTAGAGTTCGCAATTTCTTACAAGCTCTTAAGCTGCTGGCAAGGGAATCAAATCTGATCCAACGCCAGAAGAGGCCCGTGAACGCTGATCAACCAAATTTTCTAGCGCCTGCATATCCCTTATCCAATCGATTTGGGTGTGGCTTAGCACTTCGAGTCTTCGGTCTTGCAATGCCTTTGAAATATCTCCTCTGCGTAACAAACGCTGGTCTCGCCTATGCAGTAGATCATTGATCAAAGGACGATACAACCTGACGAAGCTTGTTAACCAGCGACACGAGTGCTCATATCCATCAACATTCTTAAGTAAAAACCGCTCTGCACAAGCCATAGTGGTAGGCACATCCAGCCAGTGGCCATCTGTCACCCACTGGTTCACTGTAAAAAGGCTTACAGGTAGTCCGCGTGAGTCGAGCGATATGGCAAAGAGGTGCGTCGGTTCAGTACGGTTCCAGCGAGGCTTACCAGATCGAAAATACCTTCGCTTCCCTGATGCGGTAGCGTGGTAGAACAAGTGCAAATGCCCATGCTCCTTACCTTGATCGCGATGGGAGTGGTAATAGAACTGAGATCCATGGCGGACATCCACTATGTCATTGGTGGGATAGTGTTCGAACTCGACCACTGCTTGGCCCGCTATCCAGTCCTGAATCAAGGAGCCATGGACTTCCGTAGCTCTTGCAAAAGCCGAGACACTGGCATGTGCATCTCGCAATGCCAACTTGAGCTCATGTTCAGAGGCGGTTAGCCAATACTTTCGCAGTCCAGACGGTGCGCTCATTCAGGTAGATCCTCTCCAGAGGCCAACCGGCCCCGGGAGAGTCGCAATTTGAGATGCAGTCACTTGGCAGCGCAAGCGCCGCATTTCGCTTTGCATGCACCACATTTTGCTTTGCAGGCGCCACAAGACTGCATGCTACTTTTCGCACCACACTTGTTCCCCGTGCAAGCGCGGCATGCCATTGCGCAACCTCCAAGAGCGGCAGTGGAGACCACCGCTGCAGCCAATGACTTTGTCAATGTTGAGGATAGTGAATTCATTTAAAGCTCCTAGGAAGGATATGAAAGAGACAGCTGGTTACTTCGTTGCAGAACAGTTGTCGGCTTGCGCACCACACTTGGCCTTGCACGCGCCGCATTTCGCATGGGATTTTTTCTTTTTCATGATGTGCGCATTGCTGGCCGCGCATTTCGGCTTGCATGCACCGCATTTGGCTTTGCACGCACCGCACTTACTCATATTTTGCTTGGCACCGCACGCCGCACCGGCACAGCCAGCAGCCATGACATTGCCGGAGAGGGCAGCGGCAGTCACTATGGCAGTCGCAACCGTTTTGGAGAGTATTGATGAGAGATCGTTCATTAAATTCCTTTGAAATGTGATGCCAGAGCACCTTGTCTAGGCCAGAAGATCGAGGAATTACCTGACCTTCATGGACATAGTCGTCTATGAATCGAAATTCCTTACACCAGATCTCGCGCGTCGGCCTGCGTGTTGGTGTCATCTCCTCCATATCGTTAGTTCTTGTGGCTGGGTGTAACAAATCGCCTCTCAGGAGCGACTATGTCCCATGGTCATATCTAAAGGAAGCCCAATGGCAAAGACTGTACTTATCGCTCGTCCTCACACTTTCATCGTGTCTGACATGAAGCCATTCTTGGAAGAGTCTGGATTTGAAACGGGAAAGCTTGAGAACATTGACGATTTGCAGCGTCGCGTTGCTGGCGTGTCTGGGGCTGTGATCTCGTTGGCCTTGTCATCTTCAGTAGCTGATTCGGCCGAGGGGGTATTTCTTAAGTTAATGAAGGCAGCGCCCAAGGTCCCCGTCTTGTTCGCTTCAATGCTTTCATTTCAACAGGCGCGATCTGGCCTTGAGCGCATTGCCTCCAGTTCAGGTGTTCAGGTAAATCTGGTGAGCTTAGAAGCCACCCCTGTAGAGGCTTCACTGCTGGGCCGACAAGAGACATTTCTGTATTTGAGCAAAGACGATCTTTCTTCAACGGAGCGTCGTGCATTGGCAAGTAGGTTAGTGCAGCGGCACTTTCGGTAGGACGCTGCTGTGAAGAAGAAATTGGCTTTACTTGGCGGGGGGCATGCACATTTGCAAATCATGCATGCGCTTGCACAACAGCGAGTCACTGGCTTGGATGTTCTACTGATTGCATCGTCAAGATTCCAATGCAGCGCGAGTTTGTTGCCTGGCTGGATCGCAGGGGCTTATTCGCAGGCAGAGATAAGCATTGACTTGGTTCGTTTAACACGCGCGGCTGGAGTTCGGCTTGTCTTAGAGCCCATTGCCGGCATAGATGCGTCTCGCCGTTGCATTGGGTTGACCACAGGCAAGCACATTGAGTACGACGCATTGTCGATTGACGTTGGTAGCGAAACAGACACCTCTTGGTTGGAAATCCTGGGGGACAAGCTCCTTCCAGTGCGACCAATTGACCGATTCCTAGCTGGTTGGACAAAAACCTGGGACATAGCCAAAGCCAGGGGAGCTTTTCGCTTGGGCGTAATCGGTGCTGGCCCAACAGGAGTCGAACTTGCATTGGCGACTCAGTACGCCTTTAGAAGTGCGGGAGTCAAAGGGGAGGTCGTGCTCATTGGATCTGATGCCGGAGTGTTGCCAGGATTGAGCAAAAGTATTCGCGCTAGGGCGCAGCGGACCTTAGAGTTGGCTGGTATCGAAATGCATTTCGCGCGCGGGGTGGGATCTGAAGACGGGGTATTACTATCAAATGGTCAACTTGTCCATGCTGATCAAGTAATTGCCGCTACGGGTGCCCGTCCGGCAATCTGGTTAAGAGTTTCAAAACTTGGTGTGAATGACAAAGGACTGGTACTCGTAGACAAATACCACCGCAGCGTAACCCATCCCAGCGTGTTTGTGCTCGGCGATATATGCATAAATACGGATGCCGCTTTGACCCAACACGGTTACCGATACGGTTGCGTTGGATCTATTTTGCTTAAAAATATCGTGGCATCCTTAAATGGGTCTTCGTTACAAAGTTTTACCTTAAGTAAGAGGTCTCTCATTTTGTTGTCGCGTGAAGATGGCTATGCAATAGCGTCATGGGGGCGTTGGTCTATTGAAGGGCGATGGGCATGGCATTTAAAAAACTTGATTGAACGAAGATCAATCAAACGGCTCCACAAAACCACAATTCCCAAAGCAATTGGCATATTGGAGCAATCGCAATGAGATTTCAAGTATTTTTTATAAATCAATTTTTCGCATATTGCTATGTAAATGATTGAAATTTAGTCGCCAGTGTGAATTGATGTATGCAAGTGGATTTAATGCTGTATGTCTGGTAGATGGGTGATTGCATTATTTAATTGATGTATTTAATTATGCGAACTCTACTAATGGTGGCCTGTACTGGCAGAATTGTAAAAAACTCTTTGAGAATTGCTCTGTTCGTTGGAAGCATTCTAAATTTGGTAAACCAGGGCAATGCCATCCTTTCTGCAACAAATATAGCCTGGGCTCATCTTGTATTGAATTATCTCGTGCCGTACTGCGTTGCAAGCTACAGCGCTGCGAAAAATGAAATTGCGTCAAAGGGGAATAATCAATGAGTGGCTCGAATGCTCACAATCAGTTGGTCGATGGGATTGATACGTCAGATTTGTCAGACACCATTTTCTTGAAAGAGTTGCGTAGACAGATGGTTAAGTTTGCGACTTTGCAGCTTTCAAATGCGGAGGCCGCAGAAGATGCAGTGCAGGAAGCATTAATGGGAGCTATGAAAAATGCGAAGTCGTTTGCAGGGCACGCCGCTCTAAAGACCTGGGTATTTGCCATATTAAGAAACAAGATTGCAGATGTGCTAAGACAAAAACAACGTTTGGTTGAGGCCAGCAATTTACTCAGCGATGAAGAGGAGAACGAGGATTTCACAGAGCTATTCAACAACAAGGGATATTGGCATCGAGATGAAAGACCTGCCTCTTGGGGTAATCCTCATGAGGCACTGCATCAAAACCAGTTTTGGAAGATCTTCGAAGTATGTCTAGAGAAGTTGCCCGGTCACCAGGCACGCGTTTTTATGATGAAGGAGTTCATTGAGTTGGACGCCAAGGAAATATGCACGACTGTGGGCATCTCAAATACTAACCTTAATGTGATGCTGCATCGTTCGCGTCTGCGATTGCGGGAATGCCTGGAAAACACTTGGTTTATTAAGGAGTGTGCGACATGATGAATTGTTATGAAGCAACACGTCTCATTTCGGAATCACAAGAACGGGATCTGTCTGTGTCGGAAAAGGTGACATTGAGGGTTCATATTCTGATGTGCACAGGATGTAAAAACTTTAGCGTTCAAATACCGTTTCTTGGTCAGGCAATGCGTGCTTTTGCTAATTATCGATCAGAGGATGAAGACGAAGGCAAAGAATGAGGGTGATATTTTTGGTTTGTTTTGTACATTATTATAGCGCGCTCAGGATGGATAAATATATTTAGTTGAATTAAATTTAATGCGCACTCCAATTTTGAGATATTTCTTTCGTGATTCTGAATTTGAGTTGCTTCATCAAAATCAGATTTAATTTTGAGCTACGCACATTTCAAATTGAATCTGTGTGAATTAATTTAACTATCCCGTCCATTCGGAAGGATTTGAAAATGATTCAAATTGCGCGTGCGCTCCTGATGCGATGGCACTTAAAGAGATTACGATCCCTTTTTCATATCTCTCCACTTTTTGCTCTGATAGCTTTTGTTGTCAGTCTTGCAGCCACCGATTTCGACCGTATGCTTTCTCTGGCGCAGCAGCAGTATGGTGCTGGGGCAGCCCAGACCGTAATCGCCTGGCGCAAACTGATAGACGAGTCTGCCTCTCTGTCTGAAAGCGAGAAGCTCAACAAGGTCAACGCCTTTTTCAATCGACGCATCCTCTACAAGACTGACTGGGAGGTCTACAACCAGGAGGACTATTGGGCCACCCCTCTAGAGTTCATGGGCCATGGGGCGGGGGATTGTGAAGACTTCGTGATTGCGAAGTACATGACTCTGCTCATATTGGCTGTTCCGAACGAACGATTGCGCCTGATTTACGTTCGATACAAAACGGGGAATACAGCACCTATCGCCCATATGGTTCTAGGTTACTACGCGCAGCCCAATGATGAACCACTAATTCTGGACAGTTTGGTGAGCAGCATTCGCCCCGCTTCGATGCGTACGGACCTTTCGCCGGTCTATAGTTTTAACGATACAGGCCTGTGGGTCGGTGGCGCCACTACTTCGAGTGCCGATCCCACCACCCGCCTGTCGCGTTGGCGCGATGTGCTGGACCGTATGCACAAAGATGGCCTTTGAGGCGTCTTCTTACAGATACTTAGCGAGAGACCACCATGTCACTGATCAAACAACTCTGGATTGCCATCATCACGGTCATGGCTATTGCCTTTGCGGCCAGCACCGTGGTCAGCGTGTTTTCAGCCCGGCAGTATTTGGAGCAGCAGCTGCAGGTCAAAAACATAGACAACGCCACCTCGCTGGCCCTGTCGCTGTCGCAGATGCCCAAAGACCCGGTGATGGTGGAGCTGCAGGTGGCCGCCCAGTTTGATGCGGGCCACTACCGCTTTATCCGCATCGTTTCCCCCACGGGCGAGACGATTGTTGAAAAACTGTTTGAAGGCAGCATCGAAGGTGCCCCCGAATGGTTCGTCCATCTGATACCCATCGTGGTCCAGCCCGGCCAGGCACTGATCCAAGACAACTGGAAGCAATACGGCACGCTCACCCTGGCCAGCCAGGAGCAATACGTCTACAAGAGCCTGTGGGACGGCACCTTGGAACTGCTGCTGTGGTTTGTCATCGGTGGCATAGGCACCGGCATTGCAGGCACCTTCTTGCTGCGCTTTATCACCCGTCCGCTGACCGATGTGGTGGGCCAGGCCGAAGCCATCACCGAGCGCCGCTTTGTGCTGGTGCCTGAGCCGCGCACACCGGAGCTCAAAGCTTTGGCGCGTGGCATGAATGACATGGTCACCCGCCTCAAAACCATGTTCAACGAAGAGTCGGCCCGCCTGGAAACGCTGCGCAAAAAGGTCAACCGCGATGCGGTCACCGGCTTGTCCAGCCGCGATTACTTCATGTCGCACCTGCGCGAAGTCATCACCGGCGACCAGTTTGGTGCCAGCGGCAGCCTGGTGATGGTGCGCCTCAAAGACCTGAACGAACTCAACACCGTGCTGGGCCGCCAGGGTGCCGACGCCTTGCTCAAAGACATTGGAACCGTGCTGTACGACAGCGGCAATGGCCGCATCGGCCAGCGCGCGGGCCGGGTCAAGGGCGCGGAGTTTGCCATTGTCTGCCCCAGCCACGCCACGGCCGAAGAAGCGGGCAAAGACATCTACGAGCGCCTGACCGAAAAAGTGCTGCCGCAGTGGCAGGACAAAGTGCCAGACCTGTTCACAGTGGGGGCAGTGCGTTACACCCGCGACCAGAACATGGGCAGCCTCTTGGCCAGCGCTGACGAGGCTTTGGCCAAGGCCGCCAGCAAAGGCACCAACACCTACTTTGCCGTGGACGACGCCAACGCCAAAGCCGCCATCCCGGCAGAAACCTGGCGCACCTTGCTCACCGAAGCCGTGGGCGGTGGCCGACTGGCGCTGAGCTTCTACCCGGTGATGTCGGGTGACGGCAAGAGCTCGCTGCACCGTGAGAGTGTGATCCGCCTCAAGACCGATGACGCGGGCACGCTGATGACCGCAGGCGACTTCATGCCCATGGCCGCGCAGCTCAACCTCACTGCGCCGCTGGATCTGGGCGTGGTCAAGATGGCCATTGAATACCTGCAAAAGAGCAGCGGTGATGTGGCCGTCAACCTGTCCGCCGAGACCATTGCAGACTTCCACTTCCGCAACGAGTTGGCTGTGATGCTCAAGGCCTACCCCGATGTGTGCAAGCGCCTGCTGTTTGAGGTACCCGAGTACGGCGTGTTCCGCCAGTTCGACGCCTTCCGCGACCTGGCCCGCACGCTCAAGGCCCTGGGCTGCCGCGTGGGTATCGAATACTTCGGCCAGCGCTTTGCCGAGAGCGAAAAGCTTGCCGAACTGGCGCTGGATTACATCAAGGTGCACCCCAGCTATGTGCGTGGCATCTCCGAGAACGTGGGCAACCAGGAGTTCCTTATGGGCCTGTGCAAGGTGGCCCACGCCATCGGCATCACCGTGGTGGCCCTGGGGGTGGAGAAGAAGGAAGACCTGCCGCTGCTGGCGCAGTTGGGCTTCGATGGGGCGACGGGCCCCGGTATCAACTGATGAGAAGGGACAAAACAAACCAGAGATGTACTTTCAACGACTTTTAAGGAGCACGCGTTGTTGAGCACAAACTATGGTTTTGACGCCATTCCGAGGCGTGAGGGAGCGGCCCTGTGTATTCATCACAATGGCGGATACCGTTCCACGGTAATGGCGGTCAGCACTACAAATTGAAGGCGGGCACTCCAGCTGTGTCCTGAGTAAACCAAACGATATGTAGGCTGCCCGGTTTTTGACCGGAACGCAGCTATCCCCACACTGCGGGTCACCAAGACATTTCAGGGGCCGCCCACCTACAGCACTGAAGCTGAATTGGGGAAACCCTGCTTCCGGGGGGCTCACAGAATCGGGATCGTATTGCCAGAGCGGACGCTCATGCTGGCAGTAGCGAATAAATGCCAAATCAATCGGCGCTGAGATTACTGGTAGCGTCGGGCGATCCAATGGTCAATGGATAGTTTGCCGGGCCCGTGCACGATCAGGTACAGCAGTACAGCGGCCCACGTACCGTGGGTAGGATAGGCATCCGGGTAGACAAATATCTGTATGGTCAACGTCATGCCCAGCAGTGCCAACGTAGACAGACGGGTTGCAAGTCCGAACAGGATCAGAATAGGGAAGACATGTTCTGCGGTAGCTGCCATGGTGGCTGCAATTTCCGGTGGAATCAAAGGCAGGTGGTATTCGTCCTTGAACAGGTCCACCACTGAATCCGAAAGTCTAGGCCAACCCAGTTTGAACTCCCCGCTAACGATGTCAACTGCGAATCCCTGAATCTTGGTCTCGCCCGACTTCCAGAAGACAGCTGCAATTGAGAAGCGCGCGACAAACGCCAGCAGAGAGTTGGGCAGGTGCTCGGCTATCCCAATGAATTGCCGAATTAGGCCCGCAATCACGCCATCGTCGGGATTTGTGTCTGCGCCCAATTTCTCAGTGCGTGTGGTCATGGTGTACCTCTCGGGTTTTTAAATGGATGATGAGCTGCAAGCGGAGCAGCAGCGCCAGAGCGCTGCTTAGATCAAAGTCGGGGTCAATGCTGCATGCTCCTAGAGCGGCATCGGCCAAGGTCTGGCCGTTCAGCAAGGTGCTGACAAATGTCCCAGTCCCTGCGGTAACTTCCACAGCAAATACATCCAAGTTCTCCCTGTACACCAACGCAGTCTGCGCAATGTCCGGATCGAGGACGAACTCATTTTCCGCACTTTGATGCGCATTCCATATGGAAACGATGGAATATTCCGATTCAACAAGGCGAACCGAAGGATGCAAGTCCAGTTGCAATGACAAAAGCTGGTCCGATACAGCCAACGCGGCTTGCAATACATGCGCTTGAATTGCTGCAACATCGGCCGCGTGGTAAGCCTCTACACGCGCCATCTCCAGACGCGCCATATCAGCAAGATACGGGACGGAGGCCGCCGGAGGAAACTCCCCAATGAAACCTGCAAAGTCTCGACCGTAATACGCCATCACGGCCGAGCGAGGCGGATGGCGTGCCGCGAAAGTCCGCGCCATGGCACGGAAAAAATCCTCCCCAACCAGTGTTAGGACAATAGGATAGGTATCGGCCAGAGCATCGATCAAAGACACCATGACGTTGTTGCGGTAGACCGCAAATCGCGAGCTCGGGTCTGAGCCGTTCCAGGTGCTCAAGCCAGTGGGGCACGCCACGTCGATGTCGAGCAGTGCATTAGCAAAGTTTGTCTGGGTGTTCATGCGCTGACCCCTTCAGGCTCAGCGCACAACTGCATGTCTGCCAATTTCGCCTCGGCGAGCAAAAGCGGCCAAGCCGGTATATCGTTGTCGCGCTCCAGCAAAGTGGGCGTCGGCCCCGTCAGTCCCAGTGTGAAGGCATATAGGTCCCACACCACTTGGGCCACTGGCGAGCCATGGCTATCAATGAGTAGCCGGTCATTGTTTCCATCGGCCTGCTCTGCAAAGCCGGCCAAGTGAATCTCGCCCACTTGTGCCAGCGGCAGTGCACGGATGATGGCGTGTGCGTCCCGCTGGTGGTTGACACTGCTGACATATACGTTGTTCACGTCCAGCAACAGCCCGCAACCCGTGCGACGCACTACTTCCGAAATGAATGTTGCCTCGATCCAGGTCGATGCAGCAAACTCGACATAGGTGGCTGGATTTTCAAGCAGGATGCGGCGACCCAAGTGTGTCTGCACTTGGTCAATGTGGTCGCAAACCCGTTGCAATGTTGTGGTGTTGTAGGGCAGTGGCAGCAGGTCGTTCAAGAACACATCGCTGTGGGTCGACCAGGCCAGATGCTCGGAGAAGGATTCCGGTTGGTATCGATTGACCAATTCAGCCAAGGCTTGCAGATGGTCAATATCCAGAGGTGATTCCGCTCCGATGGACAAACCAACTCCGTGAATAGATAGCGGATAGCGTTCGCGGATTCGGCTAAGGTAATAGTGAAACGGTCCGCCAGGAACCATGTAGTTCTCGGCATGCACTTCAAAAAATCCGATGTCAGGTTCAGTAGCCAGAATCTCCTTAAAGTGTTCAGGCTTGAGTCCCACACCCGCCCGAGCGGGCAAGGTGAGGGTTCGAGCAACCTGGGACTTCGAAAGTATGTTGGTGGGACTCAACATGCCAGGTGCTCCGTTGACTGCGTATGAATCAGGCCTTGACTTCCTTGAACTCGTTGGCTTGACCATAACCCGTTGGTGAAGTCTTGGAGACAGTCTTCTCGCAAGTGCCTTTGGGTACCATCGACCAGGCATTGCCTTGAAAGTCGATTTTTGACGTGCCAGCACAGGTAGTACCTGCTCCGGCCTTGCAATCGTTCTTGCCTTTGAGTGCAACGCCAAAGCACTTTTCTGTTTCAGAAGCTTGTGCCGCAATGGGGGTGGCTGCAATGGTCAGTGCAGCGCCCATGGCCAAGGCCAAACCGGCTGCAGTGGCGTAACGCGAGGTTGTCGCTGTAGCGTTCATGTGAATGTCCTTTACGTGGTTAACGAAATATGAAGGTGGCTATCGGGAGGCACGAATCGCATAAAGCTATCCGTGCTGCTTCTATAGTCGCTGTGGATGCCAAGTTCTTACACAGCCCGTCCGCTGCCTGCGTAAAAATTACTGTGTGTACACCTCAATCAGGCATTCAGTAGCGCGTCAAATCGCCCGGACACATCTAACGCATTCAAGTCATCAAACCCACCCACATGCAATTCCCCGATGTAGATCTGAGGAACGGTACGCCTGCCCGTCTTCGCCGACATGGCTTCCCACTGGCCTGGCTCTGTGTCGACGCGAATTTTGTTGATGTGGGCAATTCCTTTGCGAGCGAGCAAGCGCTCGGCGCTCTGGCAATAACCGCACCCTTGTGCGCTGTACATGGTGATTTCTGCCATGGTGTTCTCCGGTCGAGGTTGGAACTTTGAATGTATCGATCGATTTGATACGAATGGTGTCTAATCGTCTTGTTTGAACAACCATTCGTATCAAGAGACATGGATCGGCTAACCACACTGCTTTCGAATTTTTCCCTGCGCGCCGGGGTTTTCTATACCGGCAACATCTGCGGCGTTCATGACTTTGCGCAGGACCGCCTGCGCGGTCACATCCATTTGATTCGAAGCGGGCCGGTGCAAGTTATTGGTGTCAGACAAGAGATTATTGACATCACCGAGCCCACTTTGTTGTTCTTGCCTCGCCCCGACTCGCATCGATTGGTGGCAGATGACCGATCAGGTGCTGATGTGGTGTGCGCTACCGTGCAATTTGGTGGCGGTGGCCGCAACCCGATTACCGATTCGCTGCCTAGTGTTGTGATGGTCAGACTCTCGGAATTGGCCGGTGTGGAGGCGTTGTTAGGGCTGATGTTTGACGAGGCGTTTTCCGACCACAATGGCCGCCAGGCAGTGCTCGACCGCTTGTGTGAAGTCCTGATGATTCGGCTATTGCGTCACTGCGTTGACCAAGGAATGACGCAAGGCGGTACCCTGGCGGGCCTGGCCGATACCCGATTGGCCAAAGCCATTGCCGCCATTCATGAAGATCCCGCGCAAGAGCGCGATTTGTCCAGCATGGCGGCGTTAGCGGGAATGTCTCGGGCGCGCTTTGCAGTTCGCTTTCGCGAGGTCACCGGGGTTACTCCGGCTGACTATCTGGCTTCGTGGCGTGTGATGACGGCGCAAGGCTTGCTCAAAAAAGGCCGTCAGCTCAAGCATGTGGCCGACGATGTTGGGTACGGCAGTGCCAGTGCCTTAACGCGTGCCTTTGTGCGAAAGCTGGGTTGCTCGCCTACTGAGTGGCTCAAGGGTAAGGAAGAAGTCGAGCCTCACTCGTCTACATGAGACGTTCCGTCCATAAAACGAGACGCAGGGTTTCAAAGATGCGCGGCGCCCTGTAATCCTCGGGGAGGGGACAACGACTAACTCTACGGGGCTGTGTGGGTTTCCATAGCCAATGCAAACCGCGGTTGCAGGCACCCCATCAATTCATCCAGATGAAAGGTGACACCTGATGTTCAGTGGCATTTCCATCCGGGCGCGACTATTCTTGGCATTTTCCGTATTGCTGGCTTTGCTGTTTGCAGTTGCCGCAGTATCGCTGCAGCGTATCGACTCGCTAACGCACTCCACTCAGCAGCTCGTCAATATCCAATCCCGCCGAGTGTTCATCTCGCAAAGCATGACGCAACATGCACAGTCCGCCGCGATGAACCTTCTCAATCTCCTTCAGTCCAGAACAAGAGACAGCCGCATCCCACTCTACGCCGCGATGGACGAAGAGCTTGCCGCTTCCAACGGTGCGGTTAAAGCACTGGGACAGACTGAGCCAGAACCTGAAATACAGGCGGACATCGATCATTTGATCGATCTGCACAAAGCCTATGCGGAGCTACTGCAAGAAACCGTTGAATTGATAGAGCTTGAAAGTCCGCAGAAGGCGCGAACTCATTTTGAAAACCGGACCCAAAAGGTACTCAGTACGCTGCTTTTTGACGTTCAGGCCTTGCAAGCCCGTTTGCAGAAAATGATGCAGACGAATTTGGAGCAGCTTCGTGCCGCTGCCGATCTATCCAAGTGGGTAGTTATATGGTTAGCCATCGGAGCAATTTTTTGCGGGATCGGACTGGCGTGGAGCTTTTCTAAAGGCATCATCGAGCCTGTGCAGGAGGCCGTATCGGTTGCCCAGGCTATAGCGGGAGGAGATTACGATACGTCAATCCCCCAAGGGTTGGGCGATGAAATCGGTGCGTTGCTTCGCGCACTGGCGGTCATGCGCGACAGCATATTCAGTCGCGAGGAAAAGATTATTCGACTCGCTTATGTAGATGCGCTCACAAACCTGCCAAATCGGAATCGATTTATCGCCCAATTTGACGCGCGCTCTGAAAGTGCCAAAGGTGCTTTGATCCTGGTAGACATTGACCGCTTTGGTCCTATCAACAATACCCTGGGTCATCCGGTAGGCGACCGATTGCTATGCCAGATTGCGACACGCATTCAACAAGCTGCAGGAGCAAACTGTTTGGTTGCCCGGCTTTGGGGTGATCAATTTGTTCTGATGCTGTCAGATGCCGATAAGGTTGCAGCCACAGCGATTGCGCAGCGGATTCGGGCAGCTCTTCGCGTGCCGATGGAAGTTGATGCGCAACGGCTGGACATTGACGCAAGTGCGGGCATCGCCTTGTATCCGCAGGATGGAGCTGATGTCACCACGTTGCTACGGCGCGCTGATCTGGCGATGCTGATTGCCAAGCGCCGACAGGGCCACATTGCCTATGGCTCGGAGGGGGCAGGTGAGCCGCCCCACGAACAGCTTTCACTGATTGGCGAGATGGGCGAGGCGCTGCGCAACGGTGAATTCGTTCTCTACTACCAGCCGAAATTGAACCTGAAGGAGGGACGTATCACTGCAGCAGAAGCGCTGATTCGTTGGCGGCATCCGATCCGCGGAATGATTCCACCCCTGCATTTCATTCCGTTCGCTGAACAAACGGGCTTCATACGGGAAATTACTCCCTGGGTATTGCGACAAGTGATTGAGGATGCGGCGCAGTGGTACCGCAATGGATTGAGGGTAGTGGCGGCGGCCAACTTGTCTACGCTTGATTTGCTAAACCATGACCTTGTGATGAACATCCAGCAGTTGCTTACGCAATCAGGTCTACCCGCGAATCAACTTTGCCTCGAAATTACAGAGAGCGCGCTGCTTGACGAACCCGATGTCGCGCTCAAGAACTTGGATGAACTGGCGAGTTTGGGGCTGAAGCTCTCCATTGACGATTACGGAGCTGGGCAGTCTTCACTGGCATATGTCAAGACTCTGCCTGTGAACGAATTGAAGATTGATCGCGCGTTTGTCACCGGGGTCGACATTGCACCCAAAAATTCAGCCATTGTTCGGTCAACCATCCTCCTGTGTCATGAGCTGGGGATGTCAGTGGTTGCCGAGGGAGCTGAAACGGAGCTGGAACTCGCCTGGCTCGCAAACAACCAATGCGATCTGGTTCAAGGCTACGTCGTTGCCAAACCCATGCCGCTCAGCGAATTTGTCCAATGGGCAAATGCGTTCAATATGACCCCACAGAAACAGGAAAGCTAATGGCCTTATTCGACTACCAACTCTTCGTCATCGGCGGTGGCTCTGGCGGTGTACGAGCAGCGCGCATTGCTGCCGGGTATGGTGCCCGCGTGGGTATTGCAGAGAGCTATCGGTATGGTGGAACCTGTGTCATCCGAGGATGTGTACCTAAAAAGCTGTTGGTGTACGCAGCGCACTTTGCCGAGGATTTCACCGATGCCCAAGGCTTTGGTTGGACAGTGCCACCGGCGCAGTTTTCCTGGTCCAGCTTGATTGAGGCCAAGGACAAAGAAATTTCACGCCTGAGCAGCATCTACGAAAAAAACTTGGTGGGCTCCAAGGTAGACGTGTTGCATGGTGCGGCCCATCTGGTCGATGCACATACCGTCACTCTCAATGGCAAGCCGATATCCGCCAAGCACATTTTGGTGGCTACTGGTGGTACACCGTTTGTGCCACCGATACCAGGCATAGAACACGCCATCACCTCGAATGAGGTGTTTGATTTGCAGCAGCTGCCCAAGAGCGTGCTAATTGTGGGCGGTGGGTACATCGCTGTGGAATTTGCCGGAATCTTGAATGGACTGGGTGCACAAGTCACACTGTGTTACCGGGGCGAACAAGTGTTGCGTGGATTTGATGACGACGTGCGCGCACACTTGGTTGAGGAGATGGAGAAAAAGGGAATCACCGTATTGCTGCAAAGTGATGTGGTGCGACTAGATAAGCTGAGCGATGCCAGTGTGTCCGTGGCACTCACTGGCGTGCAAACCTCGCCGCTGGTGGTAGATGCAGTCCTGTATGCCACGGGTCGCGTCCCCAACACCCAAGGACTTGGTCTGGTTGAGGCCGGTGTCGCACTCGACGAGGAAGGTGGCGTCATAGTCGATGCCTTTGGTCATACCAATATCAAAAGCATCCATGCGGTGGGCGATGTCACCAACCGCATTGCTCTCACACCCGTGGCCATTCGCGAAGGCGCGGCCTTGGCAAACACACTGTTTGGCCCCACGCCCGTTAGCGCCGACCTGACCACAGTGCCTTCAGCCGTTTTCAGCCAACCTCCCATTGGTACCGTGGGCTTGACCGAAGCGCAGGCACTTGCCAGCTATGGCGAAATCGATATTTACAGTAGCAAGTTTCGCAACATGCGCCATACCTTGTCCGGACGTGACGAGCGCACACTGATCAAATTGATTGTGGACTCTGCCAGCCAGCGCGTGTTGGGCGCACACATGGTGGGCTCGGATTCTCCCGAAATCATTCAAGGCTTGGCTATCGCCATCCGCATGGGCGTAACCAAAGCTGACTTTGATGCCACAGTCGCACTGCACCCCTCAGCGGCTGAGGAATTTGTAACCCTGCGTGAAAAAGTTACTCGAAGAAGAATGTGACGAAGCGCGTCGCGCCAGAACCTTGGGAAATCGCGTACGTTGGTGGCAGTTTCCTGGCTTGACTTCACCAAAGTATTTTGTGACGCCAAAGACTAGGCGCCCCTTAAACGCAAATCTAGCCTGAAAGCACATTCCCCATCGCATTGATCACAGCATCACGTCTTACTAAAGGTGGAAGGGGCGCTCCATTGCATGAATACGATAAGAAAACATGCTTAGCGCCGCAGTGAATCGGCTGCGGCACGGTAGCTCCAAAGGTTACGAAAGACGAGGCTTGGAATGAAAATCCATTGCGCTACTGGTGAGAGCCCTATGCCCCATAACTGGGGCATGTAGTGTGAATACTCCCAACTGCGGGTTACCACCGTGTTGTTCCATTCACTGAACACTGTGTAGGCCAAACCCAAGGAGCAGGTGATCACGGCAACGTGGCAAAAGCGCATGGCAGGCCAATGGCGTGCACGGGCCAGTGCCAGCGCCCCCAGCAGGGAAAAAAATGCAATGAGTACATCGCCAGCGGTACAGTGAATGACCGCGTAGCCGATCGTTGAAGGCGACCCGGTTTGCCAAAGCGTGTACAGAGGGAGCTGTACCATCTACCATACTAGGTTCAGCACTGCTGTGACGATAAGGTACCTCAGGATTGGTGCCCAACGTAGAGTCATCATGGGGAAAGGCGCGGGACTGATAGATCAATCACACAAGTTAATGGGCTCAAGCGCATCACCTTGCTTCAATACCCGCCCAATCGCTGCTGCGTGCACATAGCCAAGTTCACGCAGCGCAGCTATGCAAGCATCGGCCCGATCTGCGGGTACGCTGGCCAGTAGACCCCCAGCAGTTTGCGGATCAAAGATCAACGGGTAGCGCGGGTGATTCAGCATGGTTTCCTGGTTGCGTAGTGCACGGCGCAGACGCACATTGGCACTTTGCAGGGAGCTAACAATGCCTATGGCCACACACTCCTGCGCGCCATCCAGCAAGGGCAGGGCATTCAAATGAATCTGAGCGTCTACACCCGAGGGACGGGTCATCTCCGCCAAGTGGCCTAGCAGGCCGAAGCCCGTTACATCGGTACAGGCCGTCGCGCCATAGTCTCTCAGGCACTGGGCACCCTTCCGGTTAGACACCACCATGGACTCCAATGCCGCGTCAATCCAGCGGCCCTTGGCTGCCAAACGCGCGTGCGCTGCGAACAGGGTGCCGGTGCCGATGGGCTTGGTGAGTACCAGCACGTCGCCGGGGTGCATGCCGTTTTTTCGCAGAATGAGCGAAGGGTCATCGTCAATCAGCCCATTGACTGCAAAACCCAGTGCCAGCTCTTTGCCCTCGCCGGTGTGTCCTCCCACCAGGGTGCATTGAGCGTCGTTCAACACCTCCAGCGCGCCGGTCATCATTTGGAACAGCACGTCTTCCACCTTGCTCTCCAGGCCTGATGGAACGGTGGCAATGGCGGTGGCAGATTGCGCCTGTGCCCCCATGGCCCAGATGTCACCCAGCGCGTGGTTGGCAGCCACCTTGCCGAAAAGGTAAGGGTCGTCGATGAAAGACCGGAAGAAGTCCACCGAATGCACCAAGGCCTTGCCAGGTGGTACACGCACCACGGCGGCATCATCCGGATCCTTCAGCCCGATAAGCACATCCTCATGTTGCACCGGGTGCAATTGGCCCAACGCGCGCGACAGCACGGTAGCTCCTACCTTGGCACCACACCCCCCGCAGCGCATGGCAATGGCGGAAATGGCTTGCAACGATTCCTCTGACGTGAGCCGCACTACATCCGATGGATTTCTTGGGGCACCCTGCACAAGGCCTGCATTCGCATCCATCGGCAACAACTCTTGAAACTTGCGCATGAATGTGCGGTCGATGGAGTCTTTCCAGGTCCATACCCATGCGCCGGAGAAACCCAGCCAGGCGCGTGAGGCCACGGCATACCGGTCCCCGGTGCTGATCAGCGCCAACCAGCTGCGCTGCGGCCGGTAGGGCTTGAGCGTTCCACCTTGCACCTGCAATCGCAGATTACTGGCAAGTGGAGGCCCTTGGCGCACCGCGAAGACACCTGCTTTTTCCAGCGGATGGTTCACCATGCTGGCAACGTCACCCGCAGCGAATATCTGGGGGTCGGTAACTGTCTGAAGCGTGTCGGTCACTTGAATGAAGCCGTCCGCGTCCAGTGCTAAGCCCGTGCCTCGGAGCCAGGCAGCCCCTCCTGCGCGGGTGACCCAAACGATCTCGTCTGCTTGTACCTGCTCACCCGAAGAGGTCAGCAGCAGCCCCGCGTCCACCTGCGTGACCGATGCATGGCGGTGCACTTGCACGCCCCGCGCGTCGAGCACCTTGTCAAAGATGCGTCGCACGCGGGCATTGTGGGTGGGCAGGATGTGCGAATTGCTCGTGAACAGGTGAAAAACCAGGTCATCAGGGTCACGCCCTATGGCGTGCAGCTCATTGCGCAAGCGGTATTGCATGGCCAGCAGCAATTCCACGCCGCCCGCACCAGCGCCTACCACTGCTACGGTTGTCTTGCCGGGATGGCTTTGCACGCGCTCCAGCAAAGATATCCAGCGCTCGTTGAAACGGGCGATGGGCTTGACAGCTACGACATGGTCGGACGCACCGGGCACGTTCAGCAATTGGGGGGTGGAGCCGGAGTTGATGGACAACAGGTCGTAGGGCACAGGTGGACGGTTGCGGCACAACACCTTGCGGTTGACGCGGTCCAGTCCGATGACCTCGTCGCGGTACAGGCGGGCATTGGCAAATACAGCTAGACGGCTCAGGTCAATATGCACATCGTCATAGCCATAGTGCCCGGCGATGTAACCGGGCAGCATGCCGGAGTAGGGCGTGTGTACGTCAGTGCAAATCACCGTCAAGCGCACGCCCGGTACTGGCTGCATCCCAAAGCTTTTGACCACACCTACATGGCTGTGTCCGCCACCGATCAGGACTATGTCTCTCAGAAAGGGTTGTTCAGGCGTTTGCATGCAATAAGTCTCGGACCAGGGTTAGCACAGCGTTTTGCTCGGTTGCGGGTGAAAACAACGGTGCACGCAGGGCACATTGCCGGGACAATTGGGCGTGGAGGCCATCGGTCAGAACCATTTCAGCACGGCAACGCAGTAGTAATTCCGCCAAAGCCGCCGCGTCGCCCAGTGCGAAGTACCCGCCATAGTCGGCGCCCAGCATGCCTACATTGCCGGAAACGCGAGATGCCACCACCGGCGTGCCAGCGCATACTGCTTCCAGAATCACATGCGCACCGCCTTCTAGGATGCTGGTATGAACAAGCACATGGGCATGCGCAATCTTTTGTAGCGTATCGGCATGCGACATGCCACCCAGCCATCGGTACTGCGGGCAGTCCGCCATGCAAGCTACGGCTTGCGCACCTAGTTCGGGCGCCAGCGCATCACCAATGTGTTCAATCACAATATCAGCGCGTCCTTTGAGCAGGCGCGCTGCGTCGAACAGGGTTTGCGGTGATTTCTCTTCGCGCAAATGACCCACCATCACCACCTGTAGTAGGTGGGAGGATTTGGTTAGCGTCCCTTGCGCTGCCGAGGATTGAAAAATCACCCGCGCCTTTGCGCGTAGATCCATCGGCAAAGCCTCAATACCGCACTCTTGAAGCACTACCAACTTGTTCGCATATCGCAATGAGGCTTGCGCTGAAACGTCCGATTGAATATCGCGGTACAGGTCCGTTCCAGTCAGCACAACAGCCAAGCCTGGAGCATCCTGCGGCACGCCATGTGCCAGCGACCAATGTGCAATCGTATCTGCACTGCGCCGGGCGTGCAGAGCCACCATCGCGTCAAAAGGCGCCCCGCTCCAGACTTGGGCAATGGTCACATCGAACGCCGGGCGCAACATATTTGACCAGCGCCACGCGGTATGCCAATTGCCATTGTTGGCTGCGGCGGTAGCAGGACTGATGATGACAACGCGAGAGCTACTCATGGAGAAATGGGGCTTTCAAGGCGAAGGGATAACGAATTTAGTCGCGGTCAAGCGATAAAAACTTACACTCAATTTGGCATTCATCAAACGACACACGAGTTACTTTGCGGAGATGCTGGAAAACGTCGCTCCGGGCTCGACGTATGCGCTGCGCAAGCGTTGTATCGCTGGTAATGTTGGTTTTGATTGCGTTGGTGGATGCGCTTGGTAGTGAAGAGATTTGAAGAGTGCCGTCATGGCGAAACTGTCCGAAAGCCCCCAAAAACGTCAGTGCGGTGTGGTTGAAAAAAGTTGCGGTAACAAGGGTGGTGCATGCGGGCGTGGCTGGCGAAAGAACCACCGCGCAGTTCGCGGTGGTTGCCAAACCAAGGCTGCGAATAGTCGTGGTACGGACCGGGCATAAACCCGGGGTAGGGCACAAAGGGGCTAGAAGTCCACTCCCACACGCTGTGACCCCAGTGAAATCCGCTGAGCGTACGTGCGGCGTGTTCCCATTGCGCAGCACTGGGTAGACGACGCCCGGCCCACAGACAGTAAGCCTGCGCCTCAAAGGCGTTAACGTGCATAGCAGGTGCATGCTCGTCCAAAGCCTGCCACTGGTCAAACCAGCGCACTTGCCAATCGCCCCCCGGTGCGCGCCGCCATCGACTCGGGTGGGCGTGTGGTTGCCGTGCACGCCAATCACCCGCGTCCTGTGGCCAATACCTTGCCTGGTCATAGCCACCTGCCTCGACAAACCGAGCAAAGTTGCCTGCGCTCACCGGTGCGCTGTCGATCTCGAATCTTTCTAATTGCACTTCCATTGCAGGACATTCGTTGTCGAAGGCAAATCCGGGCTGTGTGGAGGGCCAGCCGATGCGCGTGTCCGCAACTGGTACCTTCAGCGGCTTGCTCGGAGGCAACTGAGGCATTTTGGCGCCGGTGGGTGCGGGGTATTCCAAGACAGAGCGCATCCAGCAAAAGGCCTCGGCGTGCATATCTTCATGGAACAAGGCTAGCCGATGAAAGTACAGCGGATCCTGCTCGATGTCAGCAATCCTTGATGCGCTGGGGGGTAGAGCCGCAATGCATGCCTCCAACTGCTGGGTCAGCATAGTTGCCAGTTCCGCACGGGCGGGCAGCTCTGCGGTCCAGCGCGCAGCATGCGCCAACTGGGCGGAATCGAGCAACGCATCAGGTCCGAGAAAGCGCGGCGCTTGCTTTGCAACCACCAGGCCGTGCGCATTGCGGTGATGGGGCCCACGCAAAATCCAGAACTCGGCAAACCAGGCAACGTGCGCCAGCTCCCACGCTACGGGGTTAACGCCCAGTTGCTGAGGTGTGCGCCACTGCGTGGGCGTCAAGTCATTAACTAGTGACAGCGTTCGTTGCCGGCTCTCACGCAGGGCATCGGCCAGATCGTTTCCGGATAAAAGGCGAGAGTCATTCATGCGCGATGCTCCTATGTCGCTGCGGCACCGTGCAATGAGGAGATCATCGGACACGCCACGTTGCCCTTGGCACTAGAGCATTGCTTGATCAGGCCGGTTAATGCGGATTCAATGCGAGTCAGATCCTTCAACTTTTGGCGAATGTCGATGAGCTTGAGTTCTGCCAGGGTACGCGCTTCCTTGCAACGCGTGCCGTCGTGCAGCAGCAGTAACTCCGCGATTTCGTCGAGACTGAAGCCCAATTGCTGAGCCGTCTTGACGAAGCGAACCCGCGCCACATCCTCATCTCCATACCGGCGAATGCTCCCCAGCGGTTTGTCAGGTTCTAGCAGCAGGCCCTTGCGTTGGTAAAAGCGAATGGTCTCCACGTTGACTCCTGCTGCAAGGGCAAAAGCGCCAATGGTGAGACTGCCTTTTGGGTTATCCAACTTATTTTGCATACAGCGCTTGACTCCGTACTTGACTACAGACTTATCTTACGCTGACGACACATGCATTTGCACCCCCAGCTTTCTTCTGAGATGCACATGGCGCTTACCTGAATTCATTCACATAAAGGAAAACACATGACAGAACGGAAAAGCGGTCGAGCCGCACTTGCTACCGGTGGACTAGCCGCCATTCTGGCCTCGACCTGTTGCTTGGGGCCTTTGACTTTGGTCACACTGGGATTCTCAGGGGCCTGGATCAGCAATCTGACCATGCTGGAGCCTTTTCGCCCAATATTTATTGCCGCGGCGTTGCTCGCGTTGTACTTCGCGTACCAGCGCATTTTTCGGCCCGTGCCTTTGTGCCAACCAGGTCAAGTGTGCGCATTGCCAGAGGTGCGAAGCACCTATCGACTGGTTTTCTGGATCGTCGCTGCATTGGTGGCAGTGGCGCTGGTCTATCCCTATCTGCTTCCCTTGTTCTACTAACCCGGAGTTCATTATGAAAAACATCACATCCAAGCACGTCAAATATCTGCTCACCACACTTGCCCTCGGAGCCCTGATCACGGCTCCGGCCTGGGCTGCTGCAAAGATCGTCACGCTTTCGGTCCCCGGCATGACTTGTGCGGCCTGTCTGTTCACCGTTAAGGCTGCGCTATCCAAGGTGGACGGGGTGTCAAAAATTGATGTTCAATTTGAACAACGTGAGGCCAAGGTAACGTTTGACGATACCAAAACCAACGTGCAGAAATTGACCCAGGCAACGCAAGACGCGGGCTACCCCTCCACAGTCAAAAACTGATCATGGCCAATCCCAAAACGTTGGTGCGCGCCGGCATCATCGGCACTGCGCTGGTGGCGTTGTGCTGTTCTACGCCGATCCTGGTCGTGCTGCTAGGGGTGATTGGCTTGTCCTCCCTGACTGGCTACCTTGACTATGTGCTTCTGCCCGCGCTGGTGGTTTTCATCGGCTTGACCATGTATGCACCGCACCGCGCTCAAAAGGCTGATGCCTGCTGCGCCCCTAACGCCCCTGGATCAGAGAAATGACATCCATAGCGAATGACTGCCCACAGAGCAACTCCTGCAAGACCTGTGTTGCGCCCGATGCCAAAAGCCTGCATCAAGAGCTGGGTGATTCTCGCCTGCATATCGCCATCGTCGGTAGCGGTGGCGCAGCGATGGCAGCGGCGCTCCAAGCGGTGGAACGCGGCGCCCGCGTTACGTTGATCGAAAGAGGAGTCATTGGAGGCACATGCGTCAACGTGGGCTGTGTGCCGTCCAAGATTTTCATCCGCGCTGCACACATTGCGCATCTGCGCAAAGGAAGTGCGTTCGATAACGGCATTGGCCCATCCACACCCATCATCAATCGGCCAGCCTTACTGGCGCGGCAGCAGGCACAAGTCGATTCGCTTCGACAAGCCAAATACGAAGGCATCTTGCAGGGCAACGCGGCCATTTCCGTGCTTCATGGCTCAGCGTCCTTTCATGATAGCCACAGCCTGATGGTGCGTTTGAATGAAGGTGGTGAGCAAGTGGTGGCATTTGACCGCTGCCTGATTGCCACTGGCGCCCGTCCCGCGGTACCACCGATTGCTGGCTTGAATGCAACGCCGTTCTGGACATCCACTGAGGCCCTGGTGTGTGACGCCATTCCGCCCAGATTGGCAGTGATCGGCTCTTCTGTGGTGGCGTTGGAGTTGGCGCAGGCTTTTGCTCGCCTGGGCAGCTTGGTAACTGTATTGGCGCGCCACACGCTGTTTTTCCGTGAGGACCCCGCTATCGGGGAGGCTTTGACTTCAGTCTTTCGGGCGGAAGGTATCACGGTGCTGGAGCATGCGCAGGCCAGCCAGGTAAGTTTTGTCAACAATGAATTCGTGGTCAATACGCTAAGCCGAGAGATACGCGCGGATCAGTTACTGGTGGCCACAGGTCGCACGCATAACACGAACCAACTGAATCTGCCGGCCGCAGGCATCAACACGAATGCGCAGGGAGCCATTCAGATTGATGAGACATTGCGCACCAACGTGCCGCACATTTTTGCCGCTGGCGACTGTACGGACCAACCGCAGTTTGTGTATGTAGCCGCTGCAGCAGGCACACGCGCCGCCGTCAACATGACCGGAGGGGAGACGCGCTTGGACCTGACGGCTATGCCAGCCGTGGTGTTCACCGAGCCGCAAGTTGCCACGGTGGGTCAGAACGAGGTGCAAGCGCAACGCGCTGGGCGGCAGACCGTAAGCCGAACCTTGACTCTGGATAACGTGCCGCGCTCGCTGGTCAATGCGGAATCGCTGGGCTTTATCAAGCTCGTGGCAGAGGTGGGCACCGGGCGCTTGCTCGGTGCGCAAGCCGTAGCCTCTGAAGCGGGTGAGCTCATTCAGAGTGCAGCCCTGGCTATCAAGGCAGGCATGACGGTGCAAGACCTGGCAAACCAGTTCTTCCCCTATCTCACGATGGTTGAAGGACTGAAGCTGTGCGCACAGACCTTTTTCAAGGACGTGAAGCAGTTGAGCTGTTGTGCTGGATAGTGAGATGCAGCCACTGAGAGGCTTGCATCAGGACTTTGAAGATGAGATGTTGAAACAGACAAACGAGACGTTTGGTGAGCCATGCTTTACTGAAGTTACCTAGCATTCACAACTGCAACATGAGTCAAAGAATCCCTCTCTGACACAGATGTTTTAGCGCCTTATCCGGAGTAACCCATGTCAGCCACCCCTCTCGTCAATCAACTCAAATCCATCGATCACGCCAGCGCCGAGGGCAAATCCAAAGAGATCCTGGACATTGCCCTCAAGCAAGTGGGTTTCATTCCCAACATGTACGCCAACATGGCCAATGCGCCTGCTGTGCTGAGCACCTATTTGCACGGGTACGGATTGTTTCGTGCTGAATCGGGTCTGAAGCCTGCCGAGCAGGAGGTTGTATTTCTCGCGGTCAGTCAGGTCAACGGTTGCAAATACTGCACCGCTGCACACAGCATGATTGCTGACAAAATGTCTGGCGTCCCCGCTGATGTGCTACAGGCCATCCGTGTAAAAACGACCATCCCCGATGCCAAATTGGCTACCCTGTACGACACCACCGTGGCTATGGTCAAAAGCCACGGCCAGCCAAATCCCGAGACTGTCCAGACTTTCTTGAGCGCGGGCTACAAGGAAACCGACTTGATGTACATAGTCTTGGCCATTGCGGTCAAAACCCTGAGCAACTTCAGCAATCACTTGTTTGCTACCACTGTGGACGAGCGGTTTGCGGCCTATAAAGTTGATTGAACGTGGAAGCGCATGACACCTAGTTTTGTTGAGGAGAAGTTCGAACGTGTCATGGGCTGCACACCCGATGATTTGTTGTCATGGTTGCCAAGGGCTTTACCCGCAGCAAAATTGAAGGTAGATGCAGGCCAGGCGGATTGCGTTGCCATATTGGCAGATGGTTTGTTGAAAATGCGCTGGTTACCTTTGCCAGATTCACGCATCGCTCTGTTGACGATACCGCGTTTGAAAGTTTATTTCGAGTACATCGGTCTCTCCGATGAACGACGCTACGCAGTGCAAAAGCGTTTCGATCTGGAAACGCAACGCGGTGGAGGTTAGACGTTTCAAGAGGAACAGTATGCAAGTCAAAGCGCTCACTTTTGATACCGGCGGCACCATTCTGGATTGGCACGGCGGGATATGCAGTGCCTTTCAAGAAATGGGGCAGAAGCACGGTATATCACTTGACTGGCACGCAGTCACCAACGATTACCGCCGCCTTGCGATGAAGGGCATTGTTGGACAGGTGCAGCCCGCGTTCAACATGGACGATGTACATCGCTCTGCACTGGATGAAGTGTTGGCCAAGCACGGTTTGTTGCAAGTTGATGCCCAGGAGCGCTTGCAGATCTTTCGTGCCTGGCACGCGCTAGATTGCTGGTCCGACTTCCCTTCAGCCCTGGCGCGAATCCGTCAGGGGCTTCCGGCCATTTCGTTCACCATGCTGCCTATGTCTTTGGTGCTGGACGTGTCCCGCAAAAACGATCTGGATTGGGATGCCGTGATTTCATGCGAAATGATCGGCGTCTACAAACCTAATCCGCAGGCCTATCTGAAAGCGGCGCAGTGGATAGGAATGGAACCCTCCGAAATCTTGATGGTCGCCTGTCACAACTTTGATTTGAATGCCGCGCGAGCTTGCGGCTTCAAGACTGCCTTTGTCCGGCGCCCAGACGAATGGGGTCCTGAGGGACCACCCGACCCCAATCCACACCCGGATTGCGATATCGTCGTCGATGGGTTTGACGAATTGGCCCAGCAGCTGGGCCTATGACTTCAGCAGTCGGCTTATCAAGGCGGTTGTCCGCCTATGGACTGTTTCACTCATCATGCGCCCGAAGCAAAGTGTAAGAATTTGAGTGCCAATAGCGACTACACCTGTGGAGGGTGATATTTTTTTGCCCAGCATAAGTCGAACGAATACGGGCTGCCGATGAAAAAGCTATTGATTGTTGCCACTGCTGCCCTGGTGGCCTTTGGCTTCATTGCCCTGGATTTGAATCAATACCTGACGCTCGATGGAGTGAAGGTCGGCCTGGTGCAGTTTGAGGCGCAACGCGCGGCCTCCCCCATGGGAATAGGGATTGGTTTTTTTACCCTCTATGTAGTGGCCACCGCCTTGTCAGTGCCGGGCGCGCTGATCCTGACCTTGGCGGCAGGCGCGTTGTTTGGCCCGTTCGCTGGTACTGTCATCGTGTCATTTGCTTCCAGTATCGGCGCTACTTTGGCATTTTTGGCGTCACGCTATGTGTTGCGAGATGCGATTCAACGCCGCTTTGGGGAGCGGCTGAAGGCCATCAACGACGGCATGTCCAAGGATGGCAAGCTGTACCTTTTCACCTTGCGCTTGGTACCGATTTTTCCGTTCTTTCTGGTGAATTTACTCATGGGGTTGACCACGGTGCGTACCTTGAGCTACTACTGGATTACCCAGTTGGGCATGTTGGCGGCCACTGTGGTCTATGTCAATGCAGGCACCCAATTGGCTCAAATCAGCAGCCTCTCGGGCATTGTGTCGCCCACTCTCATGGTTTCATTTGCATTGCTAGGAGTCTTCCCCATGGTTGCCAAAAAGTTCATGAACTTCCTGCAAGCTCGTCGCGTCTATGCCAAGTGGCAACGTCCAAAAAAGTTTGATCGCAACCTGGTTGTGATTGGCGGCGGTGCTGCAGGCTTGGTCACTTCGTATATTGCGGCAGCCGTAAAGGCTAAGGTGACCTTGGTCGAAGCGCACAAGATGGGCGGCGATTGCCTGAACTATGGTTGCGTGCCAAGCAAGGCGTTGATCAAATCAGCCCGCATCGCCAACCAGATGCGCCATGCGGAGAACTATGGCTTGGGTGCCACGGCACCCCAATTCAGCTTCAGCAAGGTAATGGCCCGCGTGCATGATGTGATTGCGGCCGTGGCACCTCACGATAGTGTGGAGCGTTACACCGGGCTTGGTGTTGAGGTACTCGAAGGTTACGCAAAGATCGTGGACCCTTGGACGGTTGAAATCAAACTGAACGGCGGCGGTACCCAGCGTCTGACCACTCGATCCATCGTGATTGCTGCAGGTGCCCGCCCCTTTGTGCCGCCTCTGCCGGGACTCGACGATGTCGGCTACGTCACTAGCGACACCCTGTGGGACGAATTTGCCAAACGCGATGCGCCGCCAGCGCGCCTGGTCGTTCTGGGAGGTGGCCCCATTGGCTGTGAGTTGGCACAGAGCTTTGCCCGCCTGGGCTCCAAGGTGACGCAAATTGAGATGGCGCCGCGCGTCATGATTCGCGAGGACGTCGAGGTCTCCAATCTGGCCCGTGATTCTCTGACACGGGATGGAGTCGATGTGTTGACCGGCCACAAAGCTTTGCGCTGTGAGCGACAAGACGAGCACAAATACATCGTGGTCGAGCATCAGGGTATCGAGCAGCGCATCGAATTCGATGCACTGCTCTGTGCGGTAGGGCGCGTGGCCAGCTTGCAAGGGTATGGCCTGGAAGACTTGGGTATACCTACCCAGCGCACGGTAGCGGTAAACGACTACCTGGAAACCCTGTATCCCAACATCTACGCAGCAGGCGACGTGGCTGGCCCTTACCAATTCACCCATACGGCCGGCCACATGGCCTGGTACGCGGCGGTCAACGCGCTGTTCGGTGAATTCAAAAGGTTCAAGGTGGACTACTCCGTGGTGCCGTGGGCGACCTTCATTGAACCTGAGGTAGCGCGCGTGGGCCTCAACGAGCAGGACGCAAGGGAAAAGAACATTCCGTATGAAATCACCAAGTACGGTATCGATGACCTAGACCGTGCCATTGCGGACAGCACAGCGCACGGATTCGTGAAGGTGCTTACGGTGCCAGGCAAAGACCGTATCCTGGGGGTGACGATCGTAGGAGAACACGCTGGAGATCTGCTGGCTGAATTTGTGCTGGCCATGAAACATGGGCTTGGATTGAACAAGATTTTGGGCACCATTCATACCTACCCCACTTTGGCCGAAGCCAACAAGTATGTAGCCGGTGAGTGGAAACGCGCCCACGCACCCAAAAAGGTGTTGGCCTGGCTGGCAAGATTTCATAGCTGGAAGCGAGGCTAGTGAAATACGCGGACGCGTTCTTCTGGCGCTCCCTGAAAATACGCTTCATTCCCTTACTTGACAAGCGGTGCTCACGGGATGACATGGGCTGGACCTCTAAGCGGCATCACTGTGAAAGTTAGTGCGCTCGGACCAGTTGCACTAACGCGTGTGTCCTGTTTTGAACACCGCCATTCCTGCACCAATTCGCATGATGGTTGTCAGGGCGCATAGGCCTGCAAAACCATAGGCAATTGCGGCAAACCACTTGGGCATGAGGCACATCAAAACAAAGATCGCAATGGTCTCGGTGCTCTCGGTCAAGCCTCCTAGGTAATAAAACCCCTTGCCGGGATAGGCCGTATTGGTTGTACCGCGTTTGGCGGACAACACAGCAAAAGCCAGGAATGTGCAACCAGTTCCAACGAAGCTGTAAATCAGCAATGCTCCGGCCAGGCCGTTGCGCGCAGGGTCTGCCAGCACAAAGGCCAATGGAATGGAAGCGTAAAAGAGAAAGTCCAGGGATATGTCGAGAAATGCGCCTAGGTCCGTTGGTTGCGTCATGCGCGCGATAGTCCCGTCAAGCCCATCAGCCACTCGGTTCAGCGCAATGCTGAGAATGGCCCAGTGGAGTTGGCCCGACGCAATCAAAGGAATTGCGGTAAGTCCAATGAGAAATCCTGCCCAGGTGATGTGATCGGCGCGCAATCCCGATCTGATCAGGCCTGAGGCCACGCGCTGAAGCGGTCCCTGCAATGCCCCGTTCAATGCGCGATCAAACATGACTGTGTTGCCAATCACTGATTTCGATCACCCGACCCCCTGCAGGCACGTCAGCTGGGTCATGCGTAACGAGCAAGGTGGGAATGCGTTGACGCTCAATTTGCTCGAACACAAAGGCGCGAAATTGGGTGCGCAGAACGGCATCCAGTTTGGAGAACGGTTCGTCCAACAACAAGGCACTAGGCTCTGCCAGTAGCGTGCGCATCAAACTGACCCGTGCTCGCTGGCCACCAGAAAGCGTGGCCGGGTCACGGTCATGAAAACCGGCCAGTCCAATATTGGCCAGCGTCTGTTCCACACGCTGGCGACGTGCTTTGGCACCACGGAGCTTGCCCGGCAGTGCGAATGCCAGGTTTTGTCCCACGCTCAGGTGGGGGAACAACAAATCATCCTGAAACAAAAGACCCATGTGGCGTGCCTCAATGGGCAATGTGTCGCATTGCAAATCGTCCAGCCACAACGTGCCGGTCGCAGAAAAGCTGAGGTCGAGGTCCCCAATCATCCAATTCAAGAGCGTCGATTTGCCAGAGCCGGACACCCCGGTAATCGTCACGATCTCCCCCCTATCGACCGCGAGTGATAAACCTGCAAAGAGCGTTTTCTCTGCATGTGAGATTGTCAGATTCTTGATGTTCAACATGTCAACGCAGTCCTCTTCGCTGTCGCCCAAGCCATCGCGATGCGAATGCAGCCAGCCCAAAAGCGGCCATGGGCAAGACGATTTGCAGCAACGCCTGTACCGCCAGCACGCGTCGGTTGCCGCCCGCGCTAAGGGCCACGGCTTCGGTGGTAACGGTGACGAAACGCCCACCGCCAGCAAACAAGGTGGGCAGATACTGCGCCACGCTCACTGCAAATCCGACGGCAAGCGTTGCCAGAATGGGGCGTATCAGCGTCGGCCACTTCACGGCCAAGCAGGCTCGCCACGGTGAGTAGCCAAGGGCACGGGCGCTGATCATCAGGCGCGAATCAAATGTCCGATAGGGACCGATGAGTGTGAGCACCATGTAAGGCAGCACCCACAGCAAGTGGCTCCACACCAATGCGATAGCAGTACCGTCCAAGTGCAGATGCAGTAACGTGGCGTATTGTCCGGCTACCAAGGGCAGGGCAGGAGCAATCAGTGGCAGGTACAGCAGCGCATTCAGTCGCTTTGGGCCCCACTCCAGCCAAATCAAAACCGACGGTAAACACAGCACACTCGCAGCAACAGCCAGCCACAAGGTCGTCCAAAACGGTTCCCATTCGGCGAGTTGCCAACTCACCAGCGATACAGCATCTGGCAATAACGCAGGGAAGAACCACGTTTGCGCCACTGACCAAAGTAGCAGCACGGCCACCACCGCATACCCCGTCCCAAACAAAGGTGTGTGCAACGGGAGCCCTCGTCCATTCGCAGTGGGCTTGCGCTGCCCACCCGGATAGGGCTGATGTTGTTTCAATAGGTTGCCAAGTCCATGCACACCCCATACGCAAGCCAGCAACACGATCAGCAGAATCAACGATGCTGCGCTGCCGCGTGCCTGCAGAGCCGGGTCAGGATCAGTTAACCAGCGCCAGATCAACACGGCCAGAGTTGGCGGCGTACTGGGTCCCAAAATGATGGCCATGTCCACCACCGACAACCCATAAGCCAACACCGCCATCACCGGCCACTTTAGACGCGGTAGCAACTGAGGCCACAAGATATGCAACCATGCCTGTGTGCGGTTGTAACCCAACGAGCGAGCCATCACCATCTGGCGAGAAATCGCCTGTTCACCCAGCACAGCCGCCAGCACCCACAGCAAAAACCAACTTTCCTTGATGGCCAGGGCCAACGCCAGGCTAAAGCCATAGGCGTCTTGCACCGTGACCCAGTCTGGTGGGATGACCCATTGCGCAAAGAGAGCTATGGCCCTTGCCAACCAGCCAGATGGTGCGATCAAGAAAAACAAGCCAACTGCAAATGCTGCGTGTGGCACAGATAGCAACAAGGGCAAGCGCTTATGCAAGGACATCCACAGCCTGCCAGGGTAGTGCAGTGTGGCCAGCAAGGCCGACATGCCGCACGCCAAAACCGTGCCGAGAAAGCTAGATATCAAAGTTGAGCGCAGGGCCTGTGGCCACTGGGCATCCAGCCACAAGCGCTGCCAAACCAGGGGCTCAATTGCCGGGCTTAATGCCCAATACAGTCCCGGCAACAAGGGGCCAAAGATCAACAAGACCGGCAATGCGGCCAGCCATTGCCAGGTCAACCGAACGCGGCGGTAAGGGAACTGTGGCAGAGCTCGCTCTAGCGCGAGCCGTAGCGTTTGAGCCACTCAGCCTCCAATGCCTCAACCCAACTTGCGTGTGGTTCCGGCAGGGTTGGCACAGCCTCTGCCAATGCGCCTGGTGCCGTCTTCCGGATCAGGGCTTGGGAGGCGGCGGGCAGTTTGCTGATATCCAAGACTGTGCCATCGCCCCATACAGTGATGTCTGCCTTGTGGGTCTGTGCCTCGGCCGAGAGCAGGAAGTTGGCAAATACCTGGGCGCCAGCCTTTGCGCGCGCATTGACAGGTATGGCGACAAAATGAACGTTTCCAATGGTGCCGCCCGTGAAGCCAAAACTGTATGCGCTGGCGGGGAGTTGCTTGCTTGCGATCAGGTTGGCTGCCTCGTTGGGGTTGAAGGTGATCGACATCTTGAGCTCGCCATCGCCCAGCATGCGGTGCATTTCTGCAGCACTGGATGGAAACGATTTGCCGTTGCGCCACAGGTTGGGGTGCAGCTGGTCCAGATAGGCCCACAGCGGTTGGGTCGCAGTGGCAAAGGCTGCTGGGGTGACAGGCTGTTGCAGTACCGTTTTGTTCGGCGTCAGTTCCAGCAGCATCTGTTTGATGAATGTCGTCCCATGAAAGTCAGGTGGCTTGGGGTAACTGACGCGCCCTGGGTTGGCCTTTGCAAAGGCGAGTAATTCGGCGGTGGAGCGTGGTGGCGTGGGGGTTTTGGCACTGTCGGAAATAAAGGTGAGTTGCGCAGTGCCCCAGGGTGATTCGTAGCCTTCTGTGGGAACTGAGAAATCGGTGCGAACAGGTCTGTTCAAATCCACCAACCCCCAGTTGGGTAGGCTTTGCGCCCAGGGGCCGAATAGCAAACCGCCGTTTTTAAGGTTGCGAAAGTTCTCTCCGTTAACCCACATCAAATCGACAGAGCCGTCGTTGGTGCGGCCCGCGTTCACCTCGGTTTGAACACGCTTAACCACTTCGGCGGTGTCGGTGATTTTGACTTGCCGAACGTCGATGCCATAGCGCACTTTGGCTTCCTTGGCCGCCCAGGCGATGTAGTTGTTGGTAGCCTCGCTGCCTCCCCATGCATTGAAATACACCGTCTGGCCCTTGGCCTCGGTTTGAATCTGGGCCCAATCGGCCTTGGCCCAGGTAGACACTCCCATGGTGAGTGCAATGACGGCGAGCGTTGAAAGCTTCATGCAGGAGAACTCCATTCGAGGTTGTATTTGCTGCTTAGTCGTATCAAAACATCAAAACATTACACTTGGAGTGCAGACGACTTGAACGGGTAAATATGCGTTCTTTTTGGCCAGCAGATAGTGGGCTTAGCTCAGGCCAAGAAAGCTCAGTAGGGGGTAGTACCTCCGAATGCCCTGCAGCCAAATAGTGGAGCTGCACTTACCCCCCAATTGAGCACCTCTAAAGCCGCCACTGGTCAATGACCGCAGGTGGCTCATTGGAGGTGCAGGACGAGCCTGTTAGAAGTCATTTGAAGGTCTGCTGATCTCGCTAACGTGGCCACGTGGAGGTTCGCACAAATAGCGCTCAAAAGGGGAAGCATCGCTCAGTAGCGAG
>Ga0228698_1000387_pt1 | contig 36639 bp, 62 predicted proteins | sample McNCre117_Aug_MG_FD_178015 | JGI IMG/M metagenome (GOLD analysis project Ga0228698, IMG submission 178015) | Freshwater microbial communities from McNutts Creek, Athens, Georgia, United States - 1-17_Aug_MG | ecosystem: Environmental > Aquatic > Freshwater > Creek | place: USA: Georgia... | reverse complement strand
GTGCCTTGTTTACTCCACTGACACGACTGATTTTGACGCGCATATCCGGGCATCAGTCATTGATATGCTGCTGCCTGGCCGTGGTTTGGCTCGTGTGCGCTATGTCCCGACCTTTCAGCCAATGCAGGAGGCCACAGAGTCCGAACCAATGGCCGAGGAGGCTATGGAGGGCGAAGACGAAGAGCTCGCTTGGGAGCAGGTCGTTATTGAGCATGTGCAGTGGGATGACTTACGCCTGTCTGCTGGTGATGATTGGGGCGCTATCACCTGGGAGGCTTTCCGGCATCGTCTTACCCGCGAGGAATTAGAGGAGCGCTTTGGTGAATTGGGGTCTTTGGTGCCGCTGGATAAAACCAATGACCAGGATGTTGAGAGCGAAAAGGACCCCGAAGTGGCCGACGCTTTCAAGACCGCCGAGGTTTGGGAGATATGGCACAAAGAGAATAAAGAAGTTCTTTTTATCGCTCCAGGCTATAAAGAGTCACCGCTGCTGACTTTGCCCGATCCGCTGAATTTGTCCGGGTTTTGGCCTAATCCAAGGCCGCTTTATGCCTGTGAAGACAGTGGATCGATGATTCCTACGCCTTTGTTCGAGTATTACAAAGAGCAAGCTGACGAATTGGATTCTGTGACCCGCCGGATTAACATCTTGGTCAAGGGCCTGAAGATGCGGGGGATTTATGACTCCACACTGTCAGAATTGTCTGAATTGATGCGAGGTGAGGATAATGACCTTATTCCGGCTAGTAATGTCACGGCTCTATTGGAGCGCGGCGGGCTTGAAAAGGCTATTTGGTTCATGCCTATTGAGCAAGCTGCGAAAGTACTGCAAATCCTCCAGATTCAGCGTGAGAATTCCAAGCAGGTCATTTACGAAATCACTGGTATCTCGGATATTCTTCGTGGCTCTACGAACCCGAATGAGACCCTGGGGGCGCAGCAGATAAAGAGCCAATGGGGAAGTGCTCGATTGAAGCGAATGCAAACGGACTGCGCTAATTTCATTCGTGACTTGCTGCGACTGCAGGCTGAGATCATCGGTGAGCGCTTCCAGCCTGAGACCCTGATGGAGATGACCGGGCTCAAATTCCCTTCGGCTCAAGAGAATCAGCAGGCAATGATGCAGTGGCAGCAGCAGGCGCAAATGGCCCAAATGCAGGGCCAGCAGCCGCCTCCACAGCCTCAATTGCCTCCCTCCTGGGATGACATCATTGGCATCCTACGCAGCGATAAGCAGCGCACATTCAAGATTGACGTGGAGACCGATTCCACGGTGGCCGCGTCCGTTGAGACCGACATGGCCGGAATGAAAGATGTTCTGATGACGCTTTCTCAGGTAATCCAGGGTTTTGTGCCTGCGGTCCAAATGGGCGCTATGCCTGTCGAGGCCATGAAAGAGATCATGTTGGCTATCACCCGCCGCGCCAAGATGGGCAACGCAGTTGAAGATGCCATCGACAAAATAAAGCAGCCGCCTCCACCTCCAGCGCAGCAACAGCCAGTAGATCACTCTCTTGAGATTAAGCGGATGGATCTTCAGCACAGCCAACAGGTCGAGGCCGCGCGCTCGCAAATCGAGCAAATCAAGCTCCAAAACGCACAGCAACTGGAGCAACTGCGAGGCCAGCAGGCTCTTGAGCTTGAGCGCATTAAGCAGCAATTCGCAGTCCAGGCTGAGCAATTCAAACAGCAGGCTGAGACTGAACGCGCTCAAATGAAAGCCCGGATTGATGCTGAAACCAAGCTGCAGATTGCCGGGATGAATGCTCAAGCCGCCGAAAAGCCTGCCGTTAATATGGACACTGGCGGAATTGTGGAGCAAGTAAAATCCGGACAAGAGCAATCGAATCAAAATGTCATGCAGGCACTAGAACATTTTGGGAAAATAGCCGAATCGATTGTGAACACAATGGGCGAGATGAATAAACCCAAAAAGCGGGTTTTGCAACGCGACCCGATTAGTGGCCGAGCAACTGGAATGATTGAGGTGACTGAATAATGGCTGCATACGTCAAATATCAGATAGGCACGAAAGTCCTGCAAGAGGCGGCAAATGCTGCAACTGACACTTGGCAGCTTATTCTGTCCAATACCGCGCCTAATGTGGCCTCAGACACCACGGCGGCGAGCGCTACTGAATTGTCTACGGGCGGCGGCTATACGGCTGGTGGCGTGAATTGCACGATCACAAGCGCTACTCAGACAGGTGGCGTTTATAAGCTGGTTCTTGCTGCACCGGCCTCTCCGACTTGGACTGCATCCGGTGGTGGATTCACTTTCAGGTACGTGATTCTGTATAACCTGACGCGCACTCAATGTATCGGATATTGGGATTATGGCTCTAGCGTGGCAATGAATGGCGCAAATGGCGATACGTTTACGCCAACTCTGGACGCCACGAATGGCACCTACACCGTGACCTAATGGGGGATGAATGGCTAATTACAAAGAAACCTCTGTGACCGGCTCTGCGTATCAGCGGGCCTATCAGGTTGTCATCAATAACCCGCTAGGCGGCGTTCCGAATATCACGTTCTTTGAAGAAGAAGTGATGACGCTGGCTGATGGTCGGCAGTTGAAAAACAATGTGGCAGGCTGCCTGGCCAACTTCCAGCATGGCGCGACTTTCCCGCTGATTAACCCGCTGGACGACACTTCGCTGGGCGCGATGGGGTCGCATGACCAGGTGCAGGTGCTGCTGTATTCCCTGTACAAAGCGCTGCGGGCACAGGCTGACGCTCCGAAGGTCTGATAGATGGCTAACGCGATTGGTACGGCGACCATCAATTTCGGGGCGCACCCTGGGTCGAATGAGGCGAGTGTGGCTGTGACAGGGCAGACGGGTATTAGCGCGACCAGTAAGTGTGAAGCCTGGGTAATGGGCGACGATTCGACGGCAGACCACACGGACAATGACCACCGGTACCTGCCAGCGCTTGCAGCCTTCACATGTGGTACCCCGACTGCTGGGACTGGTTTTACGATTTATGCACGGAGCCCGCACAAGATGCGTGGCCAATACGCCCTTCGCTGGGTTTGGAGTGATTGATGGCACAGGATATCAACATCAAGGGTTTGGCCAGCGGCACTGCTGGCGTGGCTGGTACTGGCTCAGATCAGCTTAAAATCATCTCGGAGACGGATGCTGCGAACAACGGCAAGAACATCGGCGGTTCCCGAAACTTCTCTGAGATCGACCAGGGGCTGGCGTTCGGCCTGGGAAGTTCTGCACCTTACCTGCTGTCGCCTGAAGTGTCCGGCGAATTCCGTGCCCGCGTGGAGCACGATACGGTGCTGGATGAGGAAACCATCGACTACACCGCTCAGAACTTCACGAAACACAGCATGGCGGCGACCACGTTTGTGCCTTCATGGTCAGCTACGGGGTTCCAGACGAACCCGACTTCCCTGCTGACTGCTGGCGCAGCTGTGGCGTTTAAAACATACAAAACGTTCTCGATCAGCGGCACTGAAACGCTGTCCTACGACTTCGAAGGTGCGTTTTCCTGGGCTTCGGGTACTACATTGCCTGCCAACCAGGTGATTGAGGCCGGTGGCGGTTTGGTTGCGACAGCTACACCCTATGACTGGTTCGACGGCGCGTATATCCGGCTGACCAATGCGGGTGCGTATCTGGTTCTGCGGAACAACTCCGGCACGGATACATGGTCGTCTGGCTTGCTGCTGGCACCTGATGGCCTGGGCACGAACACCTGGCAGCCGGTCAACAACCGGGTGTATCAGTTCATCATCTACTTGAGCACGCGCTCCACGCAACTGTGGATTAGCGACCCGGTAACGGGCCAAATCTGGCTGGCTGCGAACGGTAACTCCCCCACTGGGTATGGCGCTCCTGTTGGTGCCCCTTCTGCTCAGTTTGTGGTTCGACACTACCAGGCGACTGCGCCCACCATTGCGGCCAGCTTCCGCCTGGCGCGGTATTCGGTGCGCCGTGGTGGCCAGATCATCGCATCCAGCGTGGGTGACTATAACGGTCGGGCCTGCGAGGGCATCAACTCCCCCGGCACGCTGACAACGACGGCCAACCAGACGATCACCACGGGGTCGATCACGCGACCGACTGCGGCTGTGCCTTCAAATACCACGTCGCTGGTGACTTCGCTGTCTGGCATTGTGCTGGAGACGCCGACTGCTGCGGCGGGTACGGATACCATCCTGATGGCCTATCAGAATGCGGCGCTTCCCACTGCGGCTGCTGCGACTTACGCACCCCAGAAGCGACTGAAGATCAAGGGCGTGAACATCGCATCGTGCGTGCAGACGGCGCTGACTGGCGGCGGTATTGTGAAGATGTTTTATCTTGCATACGGGTCCACCAGTGTGTCCCTGGCCGGTGTGGCGGCTGATACTGCGATCACTAAGGCTGACAGGCGCATTCAGTTGCCGATTGCCCAGGCATATGCGGCGGCGCAGGCTGCGGGTACGCTACCAAGCGGTAACTTCGCAATTCAAGTCCCGCTGCTGTCTCCGATCTACATCAACCCCGGTGAATTCGTGAAACTGGTGACGCACAACATCATCGGTACAGCGATCACGGCGGGGACATTGCAGCACTCGATCTCGTTCGACTTCGACTGGGAGTAAACACTAAATGTCCCTGCTGCTTGCTTTAACAGGCAGTGGAGGTCAGGTCAATTATGCGCTGACCTGCTCCGCTGGCAGCTACGCGATATCCGGCCAAGCGGCGACGTTAAAGATTGGTCGCAATCTACCGCTTGCTGCTGGAGCTTATGCCATTGCAGGGCAGTCTGCGGCGCTTACTGTTGCCCGCAAACTGTCGCTGGCCACTGGCGCTTATTCAATCGCCGGACAGTCTGCAACATTCACGGTATCACGCAAACTTGCATTGTCTGCTGGCGCTTATGCGATTGCAGGCCAGAACGCCACGCTGTCTTATGTGCCTGGCGCTGGGCAGGTTAATTACGTTCTGTCGCTCAATGCTGGCAGCTATGCAATAAGCGGGCAGGCTGCGGCTCTGACGGTTGCGCGTGGTTTGGCGCTGAGTCCTGGCTCTTATGCCATCACTGGCAACGATGCAACGCTTGCATATGTTCCCGGGACGGCGCAAAAGAACTATACACTGGCGCTGAATACCGGCGCATACACGATTAATGGGCAATCCGCCGCATTGACTGTAACGCAGGCAAATCAGAAGCATGGAGGCGACGATGCCTTCCACCATCCCCACAAACACACGGGATGGAATAAGAAGGCATGGGCGCATCGCAATAGCCGTGAGCAAGCTATCCAGGCCACTATCGAGGCTGAATATCGTCGGATTATGGGCATTGAGCCTGAGCCTGAGATAATCGAGGAAATAAAGCAAGAGGCTAAGGCTGAAATTGCCACAATCGATTATTCAAGCGAACGCAAGTTTACAGAATGGCTTCACCAAGAGATTCACCAGATAAAACAGCGCATCGAATCAGATAATGAGGATGATGAAGAGGTTTTGATGTTGATGGGGTACTAAATGGACTACAAAAAACTGCAAGAGATTGTCGGATTTTCTGATGCCGTGAAGGCGAAATGGTGTGAGGATAACGCACATCACTATGCTGATATTGAGGATGCATGGAATAAAAAGCTGGAAATGCACGCTTTCCCGCCTCGTTCTGCCGCTGTGCGCGTGATGCCGTCTTATCGTTCGCCAATAACCGGCAAATGGATTGATACTCCTGCACAGCGCAGGGAAGATTTGGCACGTAGTGGCTCACGCCCATGGGAGGGCATTGAATCTGAGCGCAAAGTGGCACAAGATCGCGTCAAGGCAGAAGAAAAGGCCAGCGATGCAGCTATTGAAAATGCGGCTGTAGCTGCCTGGCATTCATTGGGCGACGATAAAAAACGCGCTCTCGAAAATTCTCTTTAATGTATTATTCGCGAAACTTGGGAGTTTGATAAATGGATGAGAATGAAGTCCTCTCTACAGAGGAAGACATTAACAACGAATCTGGTTCTATGGAGGATACTCTCCGTAAAACCCTAGAGGAGATTGAATCTCGCGGCACAGAAAATCGTGACGATAATGGCCGATTCACTCCGAAGAACAAGCCCGAAGAGCCGAAGACACCTGAAACTCCGAAGGCCGAGGATAATCCAGAGCCTGAAGTAAAGCAGGATGAGCCGACTGAAGTACAGGCCACCATACCTACCGAATTGCAGCGCCTGGGCTTGCGTAAAGAGGCAGCTCAGGCCATCGCTAAAGACCCGGTGGTGATGCAAGAATTCATCCGGCGCAGTGATGAAATGCACAGAGGGCTTGAGCAATATCGCGAAAAGGCACAATTTGGCGATTCGATCAATCGAGCCATTGCCCCTTACATGCGAACCATCCAGGCGGCTGGTGTCACGCCTGATGTTGCCATTCAAGCGCTTTTCAACGCTGACTCGATGCTTCGGACGGGCAGCCAAGATCAGAAAATCCAGATGCTGCACAAGTTGGCATCTGATTATGGAATCAACATTCAACAGGTCGCGCAGACTCAGGCGCAACCTTTTGACCAAAATTCGTATGCCCTGCAACAAAAGCTCAATCAGCTTGAAGGCTGGGTAGCACAACAGAGCCAAGCGCATCAGGAGCGGGAAAACGCGACGCTTAACAGCGAAATTGAGCGGTTTTCCAATGACCCTGCAAACGCGCATTTTGCGGCAGTTCGTGAAGACATGGCAGGCCTTTTACAGGCTGGTCTTGCCTCCGACCTCCGTGATGCCTATGAAAAGGCCATTTATGCCAATCCGGCTGTCCGTGCTCAGGTGCTTGCAGAACAGCAAGCCAAGGCCGAGGCAGAACGTAAGGCGGTGGCTACTCAAAAGGCACAAGCTGCACGACAGGCCAGTGCGGTCAATGTTGCTCGACGGGGCGCATTGCCTGCCACGAAACCAGTCGGCAGTATAGACGACACAATCCGAGAAACAGCCAAATCGCTGGGTCTCATTTAATTAGGAGAAAATCATGGCCTCTCCCGGTCAAAGCACCCTGTTTAATACGTTCACCGAACTGGTGAGCACGACCTATCGCAACCACAAAAAAGAGGTTGCTGATAACGTTTGAGTTTGAGACGTTGTAAAATACCGTGAATTGCTGGAAACCCCTTAGAGCTTCCATCACCACAGCAGAGCTAGTAATGGCAAATGCGAAGGTTAGAAAAGATGAAAGATTGGGCAATCAGCAGCCAAGCGGCCTAGGAATAGGCTGAAGGTTCAACGACTAGTGCATGGAGCCCAGAACGGGCAGTAAAGCACCACGAGCGCGGTACAGCAATAAAAATTGCTGATGATATAGTCTGAGCATTATGCGAAAGCTAGTGAAGCATCGGATAAAGAGCCGGTGCGGTAACAGAAAGTCAAATCACAATGCACTCTATCGCCGCATCGCCGATAAAGGCCGCATTCGCTTGGAAGACGGCGGCTTGTCCATCGTCACGCCTCTGGACTACGCTGCAAACAGCACGTACCAACGTTACAGCGGCTTTGACACGCTGAACGTGTCTGCTGTGGACGTCATCTCGGCTGCTGAGTTCGCTTGGCGTCAAGTGGCTGTCAATGTTGCCGCTTCTGGCTTGGAAATTCGCACCAACAGCGGTTCCAATCGCATCATCAACTTTGTGAAGACGAAGCTGAAAAATGCCCAGCGCTCGATGGCTAACGGTCTGTCCGGCGATTTGTACTCTGATGGCACCGCTGCCAACCAGATCAACGGCGTGCAAGCGCTGGTCTCTGACCTGGGCACTGGCACTGTGGGCGGCATCAACTCCACCGCGTTCGCCTTCTGGCAGAACCAGGTGCTGAGCGCCGCTGCTGCTGGTGTTTCCGTGAGCGCTGCCACCATCGAAGCAGGCATGATGCTGCCTCTGTGGCTGGCTTGTACTCGTGGCAACGACACGCCCGACACCATCGTCATGGATTCCAACTACTTCTCGTTCTTCGAGGCTTCACAGACTTCCCTGAAGCGCTACGCCCCGACCGATGAAGGCAAGGGCGGCATGATCTCGATGAAGTACAAAACAGCTGATGTCTTCTTCGACTCCAGCGCCTCGGGCATCCCCGCCAACCACATGTACTTCCTGAACACCGACTTCATGGAACTGGTGGTTCACCAAGACGCCAACATGGAAATCATGCCGGAACTGCGTAGCGTCAACCAAGACGCCATCGTGATTCCTGTGTTGTTCCAAGGTAACCTTGTTTGCTCAAATCGAGCAAGGCAAGGGGTCGGGAAAGCATAAAGCTATTTGACATTATGGCGTAAACGGTTCATAATATGTCAATCATTAACTTGATGGTGCATATTATGAGCCGAACTGTTATAGATTTGACTGGACTCCGATTCAGCAAATGGATGGTGATTGATAAAAACGCAATCAGAAGCAAGCATGGCGAAGTTTTATGGAACTGTGTTTGTGATTGTGGTAACACTAGCAAAGTCAAAGCAGCTAATTTGATTAGGAACACTTCTAAATCATGCGGCTGTGAGCAACATGCGCACACTCATAACATGACGGGCACAAAAACCTTTAAATCATGGGATAGCATGAAGCAACGATGCTTAAACTCAAAAGCACCTGATTTTTGCAGATATGGGGGCCGTGGCATTTCTATTTGTAATAGATGGATAAATAGCTTTGACAATTTTTTGTCTGACATGGGATTGAGGCCTGAAGGCAAAACCTTAGACAGAATTGATGTTAATGGCAATTACACTCCTGAAAATTGCAGATGGGCCACAAAACAAGAGCAAGAACAGAACAAACGCCAAACGTTGAAAGTCACAGCTTTCGGAGAAACAAAATCAGTGCATGAATGGTCTTCTCAATACAATATAAGTGCAAGAATAATTTATGAACGCATCAAAGTTGGATGGGAACCTGAAAGGGCGCTTGTGACTCCGAACCGCAAAAGAAAATTCAATCTTTAAAGGAAACATATCATGTTTGCATCTATCTCTCCCACCCTGGGCACGCAGCCGTTTAACGACTGGTTCACCCCGGACACCATCCAACGTCACCCTCTGGGCATGACTGTTACCGCCGTTGACCCCTATTGGGGCACTGGCAAATTCGTTTATGTCAAATCAGCCGATGCCATCCTCAAGGGCTCGCTGGTGACCTGGAGCGAAGTTTATGCCGGTACCCTGCTGCCTTCTACCGCTGGTCAGGGCTTCCAATTCGGTGTCGCTATGAACGCGATCCCGTCTGGTAGCTATGGCTGGCTGCAGACTGAGGGTTTGGCGGTCTACAAAACCAATGCGACTGTCGCCGCTGATACCGCTGTGGCTGTGGCCGCTGCTGGCATCGCTGGCACGCTGGCTGCTGGCAAGCAATTGCTGAACACCCGCAATCGCATCTCTGCCACTGGCACCGTGACCAAGACGGCAACTACCGTTAACGCTTCTTCGCGTTTGGTTTGCCCTCAAGGTTATGATGGTCTGTTCCTGGGCGCTGCGCTGACTGGCACCGGTATTCCTGCTGCCACGGTTGTGGCCGCTCTTGATCCGGACGGTCGCACCGTGTACATGGGTAGCGTCATCGGTACTATCGACAAAACGGCAACTGCCACCGGTTCGATTACCCTGACGGGTACTTACACCGGCTATGGCGCCGCGATTATCAACAACCCCTTTGCACAAGGTCAGGTTGTTTAATCTGGGAGGGGCTTCGGCCCCTTTCATTCCAGTGGGCATGCAATGTGTCCACTGCAATGAAAACCTAAACAGGCGATACCATGGAACTACACCAAGCACGACCTCCTTTTGTTGAATTCAAGCGCGTTGCTGTGCATGACAAGCTGCGCTCCGAGGAATTGGGCCGCAGGGTCACGAAAGACCTCGATATGGCTTTCATTATGCAGCCTGGCTCGCGTGACCAGGTTGAGCGCGTTGCCGTGGACTGGCTGGACATGATCCGCACCAAGGCCCTGAACGCTATTCCGGGCGCTTATCCTCAAGAATGGGTGGATGCGTTCTTCAAGAAATTCAAAGCCTGGCAGGATGGCCAAGATATGCCGCTGGATGGCACTTCGGTTAAAGAGTGGCCAATTCTCTCGCCTGCTCAGGCTGAAAACTTGATTACCTTGAAGCTCATGACGATTGAAGATGTGGCCTCTATGACCGAAGACGCAATGCGGGCTTATGGCATGGGCGGCCGCGAATTGAAACAGAAGGCGCAAGAGTGGTGCAAGGGCAAAGATGCCGCTAGCTTGGAGAATGAAGCGCTCAAAAAGAAGCTCGCAGCGCTCGAAGAAAGGCTGGCGCAAATCGAGCAAAAATCAGATAATAGCGACGAGCCTCAACAGGTGAAACGTGGGCGCAAGCCTAAGACGGAAGAACCTATGGGGTGATAAATGGCGACTTGCCTTTCTATCGTTAGAGCAATATGTGGTCGGTTATCTTTGCCGGTGCCTAATCAGGCTGTTGGCAACACTGATAATCAAATCCAGACCATCCTTGCAATCTGCAACGAAGAAGGGCAAGAGCTTGCGGCCCGCCATGAATGGACTGGGCTGCAATCTGAAGCGACTTACACCACGGTCGCGCAAGAAAACCAGGGCGCAATCGAAACTATTGCCCCTGGCCTAGGCTACATCACAAACGACACGATCTGGAATCGCTCGCTGCGTCGTCCTGTGTATGGCCCGAAGACTGCTCAGGGTTGGCAGCAAAACAAGGCTTTTGCTATCAATGGCCCTTGGTCTAATTTCAGAATTCGCCTTGGAAGTTTGTACATGTACCCAGTGCCAGCCGCAGGGCAGACATGCGTTTTTGAATACAGCACCCGCAACTGGCTGACTGACTCCACTGGAGCTACTGGCCGTGAGGAATGGGGCGCAGACACGGATATCCCGCGCCTTGAGTGGAATCTGCTGGTTCTTGGAACTATCTGGCGCTGGAAGAAGCTCAAAGGCTTTGAATACGCCGAGGACTTCAACACCTATGAGCGCCGGGCTATGGACGCTATGGGCAAGGATGGTTCTAAAGATTGGCTGAGTACATCTAACACCAAATATGATGTGATGCCCGGTATAACAATCCCGGCAGGCTCTTGGAACGTCTAATGCGCCAAGCAGCAAGAACCAAAGGCAGTCGCAGCGCGGTATCGCAATCCGTGTCTTTGCCTTCTCCTGTTGGCGGCTGGAACGCCCGCGACTCTTTGGCCGAAATGCCTCCGACTGATGCTGCGGTCATGGAAAACTGGTTTCCCCTGACGACCGAATGCCAGCTTCGCAAGGGTTACACCAAGTGGGCAACCGGACTGCCTGGGCAGGTTGAAAGCCTACTCGATTATGCTGGCGGCGCATCTGAAAAGCTCTTCGCGGTATCTGGAGGCAACTTCTACGATGTGAGCGCGGCTGGTGCAGTTGGCGCTGCTGTCGTTTCTGGCAAATCTAACTCCAGGTGGCAGAGTGTGAACATCGCCACTGGCGGCGGCAATTTCATGTACGCGGCCAATGGAACAGACAAGCCATTGCTCTACGATGGCACGACATGGACGGCTATTGATGCCGTTTCAGCCCCGGCAATCACAGGCGTTACAACTACGCTACTGAATAGCCCTGTAGTATTCAAAAACCGGGTTTTCTTCATTGGCAAGAACTCACTGAAAACGTGGTATCTGCCTACATCCTCTGTAGGTGGAGCGGCTAACCCCATCGATATCTCATCGGTGGCCCAGCGCGGCGGCCACATCGTTGCGCATGCCACATGGACGATTGACGCTGGTGTTGGAATCGATGACTACTATGTGATTGTCACCTCTCAGGGTGAGGTCGTCATTTATCAAGGCTCTGACCCGGCCAGCGCTTCCACCTGGGCGCTGCGCGGCGTCTGGGAGCTTGGCTCGCCTGTTGGCGCTCGATGCCTGTACAAATTCGCTGGTGATTTGCTGTACATCTCGCAGGATGGGCTTGTGCCTTTGGGTGGCGCTCTGCAATCATCCCGCGTGAATCCGAAGGTTGCGCTCACCGACAAGATTCAATTCGCCATCTCTAGCAGCGTTTCTCAGTATGCCGGCAATTTCGGCTGGTGTGTGCTGTATTACGCCCCTGAGAACATGCTAATTCTGAATGTGCCAATTGCTGAAGGCTCCTCTCAAGAGCAATACGCGATGAACACCATTAACCAATCCTGGGGGCGGTTCACCGGATGGAATGCGAATTGCTGGGAGCTTTTCTCAAATTCCATGTTCTTCGGAGCTAACGGCTTTGTCGCGAAGGCTTGGGATGGCTTTAAAGATGATGTTTCAAACATCAATGCAAACTGCATTCAAGCCTTCTCGAACTATGGCGCACCCGGGAATCTGAAGCGCTGGACGATGACTAGGCCCATTATGCGCTCGAATGGCGTGCCGTCGATTATGGGTACGATGAACGTCGATTTTGACATGACATACAACAGCGCTCCGCTGTCGGTTCCTGTCAATCTCACTTCAGCCTGGGATAGCGCAATATGGGATTCGTCGTCTTGGTGCGCTGATATGGCGATTTATCAGGCATGGCAGGGCGTGTCTGGAGTGGGCTATTATGGCGCTCCTCAAATGCGAATTGCATCGGCAGGCATTGATGTGCGCTGGGTATCAACAGACGTCGTTTATGAAAACGGCGCGATTATCTGAACGGGGGAATTATGGACTTTTCGCCTTTGTCTAACATTGCGCCAGTAGCGCAGCCTTGGAGTGGAAATATCAATTCCGCTTGGAATTCTCCTTGGAATAACAGCCAAATCCTGAATACAGCTCCCGCAGCATCTGGCGCCGTTTCCCAAAATGGAAATACATTCAATGTCGCCTATAACCAAAATGGCGCTCCTATTTCTGCTGTAACTCCCAACGGTCAATTGGGTTTGGATCCATTGACCGGTCAAACTTTTACGCCAAATCAAAATGGATTGGGCGGTTTTTTCTCCAATATCATGAACAGCCCTATTCCCTTGGCCGCTGGCCTGATGGGTGGTGGCTTGATGGGGCTTGGAAGTGGCGCGGCATCCTCGGCGGCTCCGGCTTTGACTGGCACTGATGCGGCGATGGCTGATCTGGCCGCTGGCGCTCCTGCAATGTCTGGCGCGGCTCCGGCTATGGCAGGCGCTGATGCTGCGATGGCTGGCGCTCCGGCTGCGGCTAGTGCGGCTCCTGCTGCTGCATCGCCTATTGCCAGTGGTGCAACGCAAGCGGCTGAATCTGGCGCGGCGGCGAGCTTGGCTAAACCTGGAGGTGGCTTTCTGTCGTCCATTCCAGGCGGGCTTGGCACCGCATTGGGCGCTGGCGCTTTGCTTGGCAGTGCTGCAAGCTCTGGTACTAGCCTGCCATCAACTCCTGATTACAAAGCGGCTGCAGAGGCTACGGCGGCAGCTAATCGCGTCAACCAGGTAACCCCTTATGGCTCGCTTACCTATGCCCAAACTGGCGTAGATGCTCAGGGCAATCCTATTTACACCCAAACGCAGAAACTCAGCGATGCCCAGCAGCAACTACTTAATCAGCAGAATCAAACGAGCTTGGGGCTAGGCGGTTCTATTGACAAGAGCTTGGGATACGTCAATCAATCGCTTGCGAATCCATTCGATACTAGCGCTCTGCCTGCCCAACAAATCAACCCTGGACAGACGGCGCAGGACGCTATCATGGCACGCCTTAATCCTCAGTTTGACCGGCGTCAGGCTGCGCTTGAGACACAGTTGGCCAATCAGGGTATCGCACGCGGCACCGAGGCATGGAACGCAGCGCAGACTGACCTGAATAACGCTCGCAACGATGCGACGACTCAGGCGGCATTACAGGGCATCAACCTTGGGCAGCAGGCACGACAGCAGGCGCTGCAAGAACAGTCATTCTTGCGTAGCGAACCAATCAACACTCTGAACTCGCTGCGAACAGGGGCGCAAGTGAGCAACCCGACATTTGGCGCAACGCCGCAGGGCGCGAACTACTCAAACGCCATGGGTCAGCAATATCAGGCAAATCTTGGCCAATACAACGCAGGGCAGGCTCAGAAAAACGCTATCAACAATGGTCTATTTGGCCTGGGTAGCGCATTCCTGGGCACGACCGCAGGAAGCAATGCCCTGAATAACCTGTTTGGAGGTTAAGTCGATGGCAAATCCATTTATCAACCAACTCGACCAAAGCCCGGAGCTACAGGCTCTTGCGCGGCGTCAGAAGATGGCTGAATCCTTGATTCAGCAGTCGCAGGCTCCGCTTGAGGGTCAGAATGTCGGTGGCATTTACGTGGCTCCAAGCTGGACGCAGGGCTTGGCGCAAATGCTGCGCGGGCACCTCGGACGGCAGGAAATGCTAGGCGCTGAAGCCGAGCATAAAGCCTTGCTGCAAGGTGAGCGCGAAAAGACACGCCAAGAAATGAGCAAGCTGTCCGAGCTTTTGATGGGAAAGCCTAGCGAAAATGTTGCGTCTGTCGGTGACTTTGAAGGCCATGCGCCAATGCAGGCTCAGACGCAAATGCAGGCTCCTGATGTTGCTGGTGCATATCGGTTTGCCTCGAACTCCGAGAATCCAATCATGCAACAATTTGGCTTCCAAGGCATGGTTAACACCGCGCAAGACCAAGCGAAGCTCGCTCAGGCTTTGCAGCAGCGCAAAGTCAATACTGACCTGTGGAACCAGACTGGCGGCAATCTGCAATCGTTCCTGGCCTCGGGCGGCGATGCAACTTTCGCCAAACAAATGGCAGAAGCTCCGAATTGGGGCAAGGAAAAGATTATTATCAATAATGGTCAGGCGGTTGGAGAACTAAGTGGCAAACTCGTAGGCCCAGCGATTCCAAAGCAATTCGACCTACCGCCGGCCATTGCTGAGTACGAATATGCCAAGAATAACAACGGCTATAAGGGCACGCTTGAACAATTCATGACCAACATGAAACGCGCAGGCGCTCAGAATATGACCGTGAGCATTGCAGGCCCTGAAAACCAATACAACAAGGATGTAGGCGCAGGGTTGGCCAAAGAAAGCCTGGCGCAAGTTGAGGCAGCAAAGGCCGCCCCTGAACTTGTGGCAAACGCGCGCAGCATCAAGGCGGCTATTGCCAATGGCGCGATTACGGGAACCGGGGCAGAGGCTCGCTTGGCGGTTCAGAAGGCATTGGAGACTGCTGGTTTGGTTGGTCCAGGCCAAGCAGCCAATACACAAGAGCTTATGTCCGGCTTGGGGCGCCTGACGTTGGGTGGCGTCAAAACATCCGGACTTGGCGCTGGAAATGGCTTCACGGACAAAGATCGGGCATTTCTGGAATCCGCTATCAGCGGCCAGATTACCGACACGCCGGAAAACATCATCCGGGTTGCAACCCTGGCCGAAAAGGTCGCAGCCGCCAATCACGCCAAAGGCCAAAAAGTATTGCAGCGCTGGCAGAGCGATCAAGCTTTGCGTAACGTGGCACAAGATGCATCAATTGATGCAATGCCTCAAAATAATGGGTGGGGTATTGCCCCTGTCAAATAATGCAAAAATTCAGAATCACCGCCCCCAATGGGCAAGCATTTGAGATTACCGCTCCTGATGGGGCTACTCAAGACCAAGTGCTTGCCTACGCTCAAAATCAGTTTAAAAGCTTGGGAGATGCTTCGCAAAATACCAAGGTTAGACCTGTTTTGCCTGAGCCGAATTACTCTCCTATTGAGGGAATGTCGGGTCCTGAGCGCCTAGTAGCTGGTATCGTAAAATCTGGATATGACCTCGCTCAAGGTACAGGTCAGAGGCTGGGTTTGGTGAAAGACGAAGATGTAGCGGAAACCAAAAAGTACGATGCGGCCCTGATGAAAACTGGCGCAGGCCTGGCTGGTCATTTGATTGGCAATCTAGGTCTTGGCGCTGCAACTATGGCACTTCCTGGCGCAAATACTGTCGTCGGCGGCGCATTGACTGGTGCTGCAATGAGTGCATTAGAACCTACAACGGGAGATGAAAGTGTTTCTCGTAATGCTCTTATTGGAGGGGCTTTTGGTGGAATTATTCCAGCAGCAATTAGTATTGGAAAAGCTGCAAAATCAATTTTATACGACCCTATTGCAGCACAAAACAAGATTCTCGGCGAGGCGCTCTTTAAAGTATCCGGGCAAGATTCCGCGAAGGCGGCTGAAGCGCTTCGCAATGCCGCACCGAGTGCTACTCCAGGCGTCAAACTATCTGCCGCCACAATCTCCGGCAATCCTGGCCTTGCAGCCCTTGAGGATGCTTTGCGGAACGTTGTTCCCAATGGTGAACTGAATCGCTCTGCTCTAGCCAATCGTGCGGCTCTGGCTGATGCGCTGAGAAGAATTGCTAAGACTCCTGAGGATATGGCAGCGGCGCTGGCTGAACGTAGCGCCAAGGCTGAACAGCTATACGGAAAAGCTAGAGCAGAAGGCATTGATTTGGCATCATTGACGGCAGAAGCAAAGGATAGGCTTGCTAAATTTCAACAGAATATGCAATCTCGTATTCCTGACGATATTTTGGACAAAGCAAAAAAACTAGCCGGAATTGAAGGCATCGCAATGGATAATTCAACATCCATTCAAGGCATGCATTGGGTTAAAAAGGCTATTGATAGCGAAATTAGCAAGGCCAAAGTATCTGGCGATAAAGATCTAGCAAAAGCTTATACAGGCCTTCAAGAGACTCTATTGAATGGTATGGGGGAGTTTAGTAAATCATATGACGCTGCTCGCCAAACATTCAGCAAAATGAGCGAGCCAATTAACCAAATGGAACTTGGCAAAGCTCTTGCAAACAAACTCATTCCCTCCACGGCTGGCGACATTCCCGCATCGCTGAACTACGCAAGCCTAGCGACTGCCATGCGAAACCCTGACCGCATGGCGCAGCAGGCCACGAAATTCTCGGGCGCGAAGATGGAAAACGTCTTGACTCCTGAGCAATTGTCGACCGTGAAGAATGTTACTTCGGACGCGAGCAAAATCGCTGAGGCTTTGAAGTTGGGAATGGGAGAACATTCGCCAACTGCCCGGCGAATCACTCAAAATCAAATGATTCCGATGTATTTCGCTGAACAAGCTCCGATTACTTCCAAGATTTTGAGCTTGGTTGGCAAGATTCCGGGCGCTGACGTTGCCGGGAAACTCACATCCATGGCCGCTTCCACTGTGGGCAACAAGTTAGAGCAAAACATGATACGCAATATGGAAGATATGCTAGCCAACAATCCGCAGCAGGTCGCGCAGTTGATCAGCAAAGAGCTGTCGCGTCTTGAGCCATCTCAACGCATGCAGATTATCAAGGCCCTGCCTCAGTCTGTGGCGCTGGCGCTGCCTTCAATGATTCGCTCAAATGATGCGGCGAAGTAGCAGTTTTTTCAGCCATCCATGCTTCAAATGCTTCAACAAAGCAAAGCGAATCGCAAGAAAAAACGCGACAATTCCGAGATAAGCAAATGGCCGCAAAAACAGAGCGATATAAAACGATTGTGATTCAGTCATGAATAGGGGTTAAAAATGGCGCGTAATGGAACAGGTATTTATTCACTGCCATCAGGCAATCCGGTGGTGTCGGGAACGACTATTTCGGTGACGTGGGCCAATAATACACTGAATGACATTGCCTCCGCATTAACTCAATCTGTGTCGAAAGACGGACAGACGGTTATGACTGGCCATCAGAATTTCGGCGGATTCAAAATCACCAATTTGGCAAGCGGCACGATTTCAGGAGATGCTGTGCATTTTGGGCAGCTTGCTTTGAAATTGGATGCGACGGGCGGATCGGTTTCTAATCTGACTGTATCTGATGGAACTGCCAACGGCGTTCCATATCTCAACGCCTCGAAGGTTCTAACCTCCGGCGCGGCGCTGACGTTTGATGGTGCTAATCTTGGCCTCGGCGTGGTGCCTAGTGCGTGGGGGGCTTCAACCTGGAGAGCGATTGATTTTCAAAATGCCACAGGCGGTAGCGGCATTGGTGCGCTGTATCCGTTTGTTGCTGCCAATGCTTATCAAAACGGAACGAACTGGGTTTATAAAACCACAGCAGCAGCAAGCTACACTATCCAAGGCAACGGCGCTCACCAATGGTTCACCGCCCCATCCGGCACAGCAGGCGGCGCGATTACCTTCACGCAGGCGATGACGTTGGATGCGAGTGGGAATTTGTTGGTTCGCCAGACTTCATCTGGAAACCTGAATTCACGTGGTTTTTATGCTGATAGTTCTGGATACTTTGGGCAAAATCACCAGTCTGGCGATGCATCGGGAAGCGTTTACACATATTTTGGATACAACGGTGCAACGGTCGGAACCATCACCCAATACGGCACCACAGGAATCTCACTGAATTCTGCGTCAACGCTGGCATTCCAAAACGGCGCGGGTACGCTGGACACATCAGGAAACCTGGCTGTCACGGGGGCGGTGACCGGAACCAACCTATACGCCCAATCCCAAACCTGGCAAAACGTCACCGGATCGCGGGCTATCGGGACGAGCTACACCAACAGCACAGCGCGGCCAATCGAGGTGCAGACTTCCGTGGCATCGGCTGGCGGTACGGTGAACTTCTACATGAACATGAACGGCACTTATATCCGTGTGGGTGTGGCTGTGGCTGGTAGCTCTGAGTGCGCTATCACGGTGACTGTGCCTCCGGGTCAGACTTATGGTGTATCGACCGCCAATGGCTCCATGTCAAGCGCTGGTGCTGGCGCTCTGGCTGGATGGAATGAACTTCGTTAAGGAATAGCCATGGACTTGCCATTGTTCATCCTGGGCTATATGCTGACCGCAGGTTGCTCTTTCTATATCCTCTGGCTTTTCTTCCTGGCCGCTATGAATCTCAAGCGCGTCAACGATGCGGGAAAGCTCCGGGGCCTGGCGTACTATATGGGCGTGCCTGTCGTGGCTATCGGCCTTGGTCTGGACTGGTTCTGTAATGCGGCTTTTATGACCCTGATTCTATGGGAATTGCCGCAAGAAACCACAGTAACATCCCGCCTCAAACGACATAAATCCGAGGGCTCCGCATGGTCAAAGGCTGTAGCACTTTGGTTTGAACCTATACTAGACCCATTCGACCCCAGCGGTGACCATATCTGAGGCCAACATGAGCGATAACCGAACTGAATACACCGGGCCAGAGCGCCGCAGCCGTTCGCATGACCATCTGGTCGAAGCCATTGTAGAGGCAGTTAAATCGAACTATCCACAACCCGCTTGCCTGACCGACGAGGAACAGCAGTGGGTGCGAATGGCGATTAAGGTGCAGGCTGACCGCGCAGCGCTTCGTAAGGCAGTGATAGAGAAAAGCCTGGCGGGGCTTGCCTGGGCTGGACTGGTTGGCCTGGGAACCCTTGTGCTCGATGGCCTTCGTATTCATGGTTTGAAGTGAGGATTCAATGTTATCTGCCCTTATCTCTTTTCTCGGTGGCTCAGTCTTTCGCATGCTTTGGGGGGAAATTGCAGCTTGGATGACTGCCAAGCAAGAGCATTCCCACGAGATTGATCGCATGCGCTTGCAGGGCGAGCTAGAGGCGGCGCAACATGCTCGAAATCTGGAGGCAATTAAGGTACAGGCCGACTTAGGCGTCAAAACCATCCAAGTGCAGGCCGAGGCAGCCATCAACGAGCTAGAGGCGCAGGGATGGCTTGAGGCTGTAAAGGGAACCACAACCCGCATCGGCATCGCCTGGGTGGATGCGTGGAATGCGACGATTCGCCCTGGCGTGGCAACCTGGGCTATTGCAATGATGACGCTATCTGAATTCAAGTTGATTGTATTGACAGAGTTTGCGGCCGCCGTTTGTAGCGCCGCGCTTGGCATCTATTTGGCAGACCGCAACCTTCAAAAACGGGGCAAGTAATGGCTGATGCGGTGGATATCGCCTGTGCCATGATTCGCCGATTTGAGGGCGTATATTTGAAGCCATACATTTGTCCAGCAGGTATCGTCACATGCGGAATCGGTGCCACCCATTACGAAGATGGCACCCGGGTGCAACTCACTGACCCTCCAATCACCCGCGAACGTGCCGAGGCCCTGTTGCAGTGGCATGTAAAAACCGTCTACCTGCCCGCTGTCCTGCGCCTATGTCCAGGAATCGACAATGCCGATAGGCTGGCGGCCCTGATTGACTTCACCTTCAATCTAGGCGCTGGAAATTTGAAGGCCAGCACACTACGCAAACGGGCCAATGCTGGCGATTGGGCATCCGTCCCGGCAGAGCTTATGAAATGGAACAAGGCCGGAGGTCGAGTACTTCCAGGCCTGACAATCCGCAGAAAAACCGAAGCCTCAATGGTGTAGCATGGTTCGTACATTTCGCAGAATCGAAGACTTGGAACGCATTAAGGAAAAAGAAGAGCGCCGGAAAATGCGGCGCTTTCGAACTCCTGATGAACTTGGGAAAATTTTCGACAAATACAAAGACTTGCGCCAGCAAAAGCGCAACCAGTATTAGAGCTTCTTTTTGGCTTCTAGTACGTGCTTGTTTACATACTTCACAGCCTCGTCAAAATCAGCGACCGTGATGTGCCCTAGCTGGGCATCGTGGATTTGAAGCGCTCGACTGATGGCGGCTAGCTGCTGTGGCCTGCCTACATATTGGCCATTGTGTGCATCGCCATACGTCACAATGTCAACTAACGCTTGCTGTGCCTCCACGAATTCGTCAATGTGATCTTCTCCAACACCATTTTTGGCAATGGCAGCGGCCACATTAACGGACTGCATCAACATAATCACATCGTCTTTGGTTGCTCTGCCTTCTACCAAATCAAGCATATAACCGTGGCTTTTGATCTTTAGGTTTAGGAGCCCAGTTGTGAATGCCGTGATTTTTGTGACGCCGAGTTTCACATGGGACATGGTGTCCATGATGACAGGCTTCGGCTTGTATTTGGATTTTTTCCTCATGGCTTTACCACAAATGCCTTCATATTCTTCTTGATGCCTGACGGCTTCTTGCTCAAGCCATTAATGTGAGAAATATCAACGCCCTTCATGCGCTTGTCATTCACGACCTTGCTTGCCCGGATGCTATGCAATGCGCCGTTTTGCAAGTCACACACGATGGAATCGCCTTCGCGGTAGTTCTTCCAGTCAAAGGCGTTGCCTGTGCTTTTGATCGTTCCGTCTTTCCATTTTTTCATTTCCGCACTCCATTGTTTGCGCTGATGTACCTACAACTACTGTCCAGACTGTTCAGTGGGTGCGTGAAAACGATAGTTTGTTCGGTGATGGTTTGGCCTGGCAGCTGCATCCAGCGCTTGCAATTACGGCAAAATGCATCAGGATCGGTGGGGCTGCAGCGCGAGTAATCAGAGGGCAGCGGCGCATCTAAAGTGAATTCCTGGCGCAATGGCTGGCAGGAGCATTGCCGACCTTGATTGCAGTTTCGATTGCATGCGCTCGGGATGTTTTCGTCGTGGTGCATGCTGAACCAGGCATAAAACATTGCCAAGCATGCAAATACGCCCATCAATAAACCTAGAACCAATGCCATATTAATCCTTCTTTTTCATATGTTCGATCAATTCTGCCGCGACTTTTTTTGTGAATCGATCCATGAGCGGCCTGAGCATTTTCACATCGTCATCAAGCATTTTGCATCCGTGTTTACCCCTAGTTTTGAGGATTCCGGCCATGTATTCGACTTCGTTTTCGCACTCTCGGATAACCCAGCGAGCCTCGCATATCCTGCGCCATTCTTGTGAGTATGTGTCAATCATGGCTTGTCCACATTCCTAGCTCTGTAGCTGCATAGGCTTGTACTTTGTCAACGTATTCCGAAAACTCAACAATGCTCAGTTTGGTAGTTGACATGCCAATTACTCCGCCACATGGCAAGTCATCGCATCCGATGTAATACCGCTTAAAGAACTCATGCCATGATTCAGCGCCGAATTTTTGGCCATTGACAATTGCTGATTCCGCTATCTCTCCAAGCATCGCCCAGTACAAACGGTTTTGCTCCTGGCTGCGCTTATCTTTATATTCAGAAACAGTGACAGATAATGGCTTGCCATTCTGCGCCATAATTCGCCATTTACAGCGCAGCATTTGCCATAAATTCTGCGCCTGCTTTTCATCATTGAGTATGAAGATTGTCGTCATCGAATAACCCAATCTGGTCTTTGGATGGCTTATCGGCGTGCGAAGCCTTAATTGCAAACCGAACGCGCTCGCTGAATCTGAATTTATCAATGCTCAGGCCAATGAGCTTGACGCATTTTGGGCCAATCGCTGTGCTGCCAATCAGCAGCGCAGGCTTGTCTAATTCACGGTTACAGCGAGCGCATTTCATTACAAATAGCCTTCTTGCGCAGCTTGATTGTGATTTTGGTAGATTTCTAGAATTGATTCCCAATCAAGACCACACGCATCACAAAGGCGCTCGAGATTCCCATTTCTATTCTCAAAAAATCGCTTCGATGGAATTTCATTTCCATCCGTCCAGGCTTGAACAATGATCGCGATAATTAGTTTTGACTCTGGCATATCACGCGACCATTCTGGAAGCATACGGAATAGCAGCTTTTGAAACTGCATATATGTCACGAATTTTTGAGCATCAGACATTAGAATTTCTTTCCACCTTCGGCCATGCGATTCTCTGGCTTATGGTCCGCCCGCTTCAGGTTGTAGGACAGTTTTTCAGCCACAGCGCCACCCAGATCAAGGCCAAGACCTTCAGCCATGTCCATGATTCGGATTAGAGCGTCTGCGAGTTCAACTTCAAGCATGGGTCGCTTGGGTAGCTTGTCATCCATCAGGCCCTTACGGTGACCTTCCATCGCCTCGCTGATCTCGGAATGAACCAAGCAAAGAAGCTCAGCAACATTCCGCTTTGGCTTTTCGCCTTTACGCATATTGCATTGCAATGACTCGCCCGTCTCCAGGTTGGTCCACCATCCGCACCCAGCCGCTACGCTGTGTACTTGACGTTGAACAAACGTCAAATTAGCTTCAATCCATTCTTTATCAATGTTCATTTTTCACCTCAGAAGGGTACATCATCATCAATATCATTGATCGGACGGCTTGGCTTAGGTGCAGGCTTTGGGACGGGTTTCGTAGCGGGCTCAGGTGCAGATTCAACCGAACGGCCACCAATCAATTCAATATCAGTAATACGGCCAACGAGCTTGCTGCCTGGGCCATTCTTACCCTCAAATTGAACGATGTGCGGATCGGTGATAACCGCATAGATCTGGCCGCCCTTCTTCAAATAAGGCTCAAGAGCCTCTGCCAGCTTGCCCCACAATGAAGCCTCAATCCATTGAGAAGGCTTCTTGCCATCATCTCCCTTTCGGCCATAGTTGAACGCAAGCGCCAGCGAAACAACGCCATCACCTGACGGTGTGGTTCGCAATTCTGCGTCTTTGCCAATACGAAATGCACCTGAGATATTTGCCATTTTTTCCTCTAGAAGAATGCCTACTTATCATTTTCACAAATCGCCACCCCTGGCTATTGTGTTGACTTTCGGCAAATTTAATGAATGATGAAAATCAAACCCATGCCATTAGCTGAAAATGCGTTATCCATATAGAACATGGTGCAATAAGCAATAATGACAGTCAAACAAATTGCTGATATTGATTCACTCATATCAATCAACTGTTTTTTGTTGATGCTCTTTTAATTGCTGATCGCCTTCAGCCTTAAGCATTTGAATCAAATCGACGGATTCACGATAAGGCATCAAACTCAGGCCTGTCAGAATCTTATTCATCTGTTCAACAGTCAAGAAAAGATTAATTGCAAAATTGTCCATTTATGTCTTTCTTTGGTTAAAAGGTTAGCGCTTTGTGGGTTGAATCGAATTCTTTAAAAACTTGCTGCATGTATTCGCGTGCAAAAATGATTTTTTCTTTCATCATTTCCTCTTTTTCTTTTTCACGCTGAATAACCCAGGTTGTTACTCGATGCTCTTTTGGAATATGGTCAACTACATGCAATTCCAATGGCTCGAACTTAATCAAATCCTCTGGTGTATTGATCATGCAATAGTTAATCTCCCATTCATTTGCATCCCATAGCATCATGTACGCTCTCATCTGCCATTCATATAACTTGTCGTGACAGTCGCGCTCCAGGATTGGAAATGTCTGCAAAGACCATGATGTCTTTATATCGTGTCCGATATTTCTTGATGAATCAAACAAATCGCACTCGCCATTGAGATATTCATTAGTTCTTCGCTCTGCATTTTTGACAAGATACAATCCGCGAACATCATTTAGCAAATCAATGCTCTGTTGTTCGCAGATAATCCCTTTGTCTAGATACTTTGATTCAATTTCAAAATCAACGCCAAAAATATATTGAGCTGCAAGCTCTCGAATATATGTTTTAGCGCCAGCAGATAACGGTCCTTCACTTTTTGTTTTTGGCTCTGTCATCAATTTGCCAACTGATGACGGCCTGAATTGATAGTCTTTCATTACATCAGCGCCGTGTGAGCGTCTGCAATCGCGTCGTACAAGTCTTTTGTCCAATAATCGTCAGGCATTTCCCGCTTGACAACATCAAGCAGTTGTTCAAGAGCGAATTTATATCCGTTTGAGTTGCCGAGAATCTTTGCGACCTCAGGAGGCATAAAGCCATAAATGCCAAATCCAAGTTCAGGATTTTCTGGATCAAAATAACCTCGACCGCCTTCAATCTTGAAATAGGTCGGCTGCTCGACGCCATCGATTAGTACTTTCTCGTGGCCCCATGGATAAAACATCGGTTTGTCTGTCATATCGCTTCCTTTGTGGTGACTCAATTATCGGTGTTTTTCGGGCCAAAATTTCATCCGGCCCAAAAAATTTATAGGTGTTTTCCCTATGCCGCTTTCAGTGCTTTTTCGCGGGCAGTAGCTGCTGCTGCAAACTTCGCATAGCCTGGCACATCCTTACGCTTGGTGAATGACGCTCCAGCCTCTCGGCGAATGGCTTTCAATTCTTGCTCGGTCTGTGCTGCATCAATCGACGCCAGCCAATCAGCCAAGTGGTTGTCATTGCCTGGTGCGTTGCCATCTGTATCGTCGTCAACCTCGGCCATGCCCGCAATCGCTTTGAGTGTGTAGCGCTCCAGGTAGGTGATCGTACTGGCTCGTGCCTGAATCGAGTTCTTGGCACCTCCAGCATCAGGAGGCCCGCCCATGCTGACCGACTCCGAGTGTCCGCCCACATGCTTGATCGAGCAAGTAACCTCTATCCATCCGGGCTCATCTCGGCTCACCTTCCAATAAGCGCTAAGACCATGCTTAGATAGTGCAGGCGTCACAGCGTCCACAATGTCGTGAAGTTCGGCATAAGAACGGCCTTTCAGTGGGCCGTCTGTAACCTTGCGCCCTTTGATGATGACGACTGCCTCGGCCTTGAATGCGGCAAACGCTGCACTGTATTGCTTGGCCGCTTCGTTGCGCTCCCACCGCTCCTGTAAGTCCATGATCTTCTCGATCTGCTCGATGGATGTTCCATGCTGCAAGGCTTGGAGCATGATCGCGGCTGGACTGTCCTGGCGAAGGGATAGCGAACTAGCGTGGCCAGATGTTGGCGCAAGATGTGTATCAATGTCGTGCTGAATGATTTCCATTATTCCTCCAATGTGGTGATGTGATTGTATGGCCAGAACGGCCATGTTTTTAGTTCGATGGATTGGTGTTTACCCTACTATTTCTCATCATCCGAAAGACAACCATAGCTGCATCACGCTCATGCTGGTTCGATAGATCTACCCACTTTGTGATGCGCTTGAACGTTTCGGCGTCCAGCTTGGGGCCCTTGGCCTTCGGGCTTATCCCATTGGCTACGGATCCAGCATCGGCGCAAGCGCCAACAATCAGGCCGCAGTAGCCGTCTACCTCTCCGATGTTCCTGGCAATCTTGAGCATAGACAATCTATTCACACCTCGATTAAAGACAACAGATTGAAGTCTTGAATCTTCATAAAACACAATGTCTGGTTTTGTGTCTTGAATGAAGCTCATCAATTTGAGTGGGGGCAGTGTGAATAGCTTGGTAAGCTTGTAATCTTCAAAAACTGCAACCCCGCAATTTTTACCTGGGTCTACGCCATAAATCAGCATTTTTCATCATTGCGTGATTCCAAAATAATCAGCATCTCAATAAAATGCTTTGCCTTCTCTAAATCCTGAATCCCACCTTTATCTCTCCAGCGCGTCACATATTTAATGATGCTGCCCTCTGCAAATGGAATTCCATTGGCATGGATGTACTCGATAGGCTGAATTTTTAGATTCTTGTAATGATTGCCTGCAATTTGATTTTCAAGAGGAAATGCTGATTCATTCATGATTATGCTTTCTTCCAAACGTTTTTAGGGCTTCCATGACAGGAAGGTGAATCTTGTTTCTCGTATCCTGAACTAAAAATAATTTTTGCATTTTCTGCCGACTTGAACACGTTCCCCCATGCTCGACGGTCATGAGGCGCTGACATGCCGCACCCCTCAGCCCAAACACGCACGTGTTCGGCCTTAAAACGGCCTTGGTGCGTTTTTATGAACAGCAGTAGCATGGTGGACGCCTGATCGAACCAATCTCCTCCTAGGGCCTTTGCGTCAATCTTGTCTTTGGTCATGGTCGTGTGCTTTCGTTGTGGTGAATTTGGATTTCAATTTTGCAATTTCTGCTTTTACTTTGTTTGGATCTGGTTTGGGTTGTGGCAAGGATTTAAAAATTGGTGGTGGTGCTTTCTGGCAAATAGCCTTAAATTGAAGTACTGTTGGGGCCTTATCAGGATTTAAATTAGATAAAGCGTGTTTAATGCAATAAGCATGATTTTCAAATCCATCTAATTCATGCGCCCAATCTGCCTTAACGTCTGCGATTGGAATCCCGCAATTGTCCCAACGAGATACAAATTCTCGCCCGTAGGTCAAAGTGAGCTTTTCGAAGATTTTGTCAATCCATGTCATTGGCAGGCTCATGATTCATTTCCAATCAAAAAATAATCAGGCAATGAATCAATTATTTCTGGTTCATCGTGCGATATTCTGTTTGGGTGAATCTTACCGGTGATGGATTCGTATTTATCCATTGCCAATCGTTCGTCACGTTCTCGGAAAGATTCTTTTTTATTTTCTGTTATCCATTCGGATTTAAATCCGCGCCATCCTCGTGAGCAGCACTCTGTCAAGGCGTTGGTAAGCGAGATGCCAGCCTTGCGAGCTTCGCGCTCGATGCTGCCCAGGGCTGTCGTCGTCAACGGTGCCTGCTTGGCTTTCCGCAAAGCCAAAAAATCTGACCAGACGGATTCGGGAACAGAGCTGGGACGGCCAGGCACAGCAGCGCGAACGCGCTTTTCTTTTTTCTCTTTTTCTTTTTCTTTTATATCTTCTCTTCTCTTCTCTTCTCTAGCTAACGCACCTGTAACGTTTTCGTAACGCGCATGTACGCTTTTTGTAACGCTAGTTGCGTTACATTGGTTTTCGTCAGAGGCGGGAAAGCCTTTGTTTCTGTGGCTTGCGACGCGTTTTGCGGTTTCCGAACGCTTCTTCGCCGAAACGCCGTTGTGCTTGTGAAAATCGATAATTTGCACGCCTTCAGGATTATCTTCAAGCCATCCAATCGTGATTAAAGCATCTGAAAAACCATCAATTCCTGTCTTTCTATCGATAGATTTTGCGGTCAAACCGGGCAAAATCCCGTCTTCCGTGTGCTGATCTGCGGTCGCCCAGAGCCAGTAAAGACCGCCAATAATGGCCGCTTCACCCTGGTCTGTTAGGTCGCAAATTTTGGAAATTCTTGGGTCATCCCACAAATTTCCGCGCATTTTGATCCAATCGCCAGCCATAAAAAGCCCAAAAAAAAGCCCTAGGCGACACTCTCATCTTGCGATGTTGGCGGACTGGCGCAGCGCCAGCAGAGTGCCGTCTAGGGCTTGCTGCTATGTATCCCCGCCAAGGGATGGAGAATTATTGCACAGCCAATTCAAGGTTATGCTAAATTTATGGTGCGGGTTAGGGTTTTCCCGCACTCCTTTGTGGTGAAGGCATGGAATCCCGGGAGCAAAACTCCCGGGGTTTCACTCAAGATCACCCGTCAATCTCAGCGCCTCATCGACGATGTGTGATGGATACAAGACCCCATCTTTCACAGCATCCAGAACGCGCATAGCCTGCTCATGGCTCATGAGATTTTTTCAACTCGTCCATCACGATAGCGCAGCTGGCCGAATGCGCGGCTTGGAAGCGCGTAGGCGTCCATAGAGCCAGGCCGGGTATAGGATGGCTCAGGCTTGTAGTTTGGGCGGCTGTAAAGCTCGGATTTTTTGGCTTGTTCCATTTCTTTCTCCTTCGTTTTCATTTCGTTTGGCCTTCTGCAAATTTTGACCAAGTGCGGGGAAACAGTTCTTTCACAAGCTGCCCTATCGCGTCTGAGTACTGGCGAATCTCCCACTGTGCGCTCGGGTCGCTTCTCAGGGTCATGAAGGCCAGCCGGTTGCGTAGGTTTGCGCTTGCCCGCATTTTGCTGTATCGGGCGACAGTGATTGGAAGGCGGGCCAGTTCTTTTGTGACGCCAAGAGCCAGCAGGCCAGCATAAGCGCGTTGCGTTGTGTAATACGCACCTAGCATAGCATTCTGTGCATCAACAGCCTTTGACCATGTCATTTGTGTGCCTGTCACCCCCTGCGCCTGCTTATTAGTCGTGGATGTGTTCGCGCCTTCCATGATGCGCTCGATGGTTGGCAAGTAGTGCTCATCCGGTATGGGGATATATCGTGCGCTCATCTCGTTGTAGCTCTGCGTGCGGTGGCGCTGCCATTCGCTGAAGATGAAGAGAGGAGCCTTGACCTCGACCACGATGCCAGCCATCTCGAACGGCGTTGAGTGTTTATGGTCGTACAGATAGGACAGCAAGCGCATATCCGTGTCCCAGCCTTGGAAGCCCTTGTCCGTGGACATACGGGCGGCTTCGATGATTCGCTCGTCAGAGCCCCAGGATTCAATGAATCGTAGGTATCCGTGGTCGAGTAGTTTGATTTCTGCGATTGTTTTCATTTGCTTCCTTTAGGTGAACAGGTACCCTACGCCCACTACAATCAGGCACAGCGCTATCGCCAGTGAAAATACGATCCCCGCAAACAGAACGGCACACATCGCGGAACCTACTGCGCCATCTTCTTTGTACCCTCTGACTGCGCCGACCGCAGCGCCAACCAGCAGGCACACAATGAGCGCTTTGCCTAATAGCACAGTCTCGCCAGATGCCTGGTGCGGATACACCAGCGAAACACAATCCGCGTACTGTCTTGCCTCCGCGATGGTGGCGGTCTGCGCATTGAACGTTGGTAGGTACGCCTTGCAGGCCACCACTTTCGCTTCATGCGATTGTTGATTCGCAGCGGCTGCGTGAACCGACGCGCTGATTGCTAGTGCAGGCGCTGCGCTCATTTCAAAACCTCCTTAATTTCTTCCATCAGTTTTCGTGTTCTGGTGTCGAAGTTTTTTTCATAGTGTGCATAAAAGATAGCGGCAAATGCCTCCCGTAGCAAACGCTCCAGATGGGCACAATGCGCTTCCAGTTCGCATGTCTCGCAGCTTCTTTGCAGGCTGCCGTGTTTGCATGAGATGGTCATTTCAACCCCCTAGTATCCGGCACTCTGGCTCCTTCTGGCCAGTAGTCTGACCACCAAATAGTGTCTGTGCTTAAAGGCGATAAAAACGATGCACGGCGGTTTATGTGCTGTGGAGAATCGGTTTCTAGCACTGGCAGACTCCACACAGAGCCGTTCCACCACCTCCAGTACCATCCCCCCTTAGACGTTGATCCCCAATACCACCCGACACTAGGCGGATTGCCCTTGTACCATTTGATTATTGCCATTTCAAATCTCTCCCGCTTCAACCTGTTTCACCGTCACCTCGAAGCGGAAGCGTGCGCCGTTTTTGGCTTCAATTGCCAAAACACCATCCGGCCCGATCCACCCAAGAATCACATGGCACATTTCGTTCACGACATATCGCTTCTCTGTCCACACGCCAGGGTCTTGTTCGCTCACAGTCCCGATGCATACGCGGTGCGTGTCCGGTTCGAACCCAAATTTGATATCTGCAAGTTTCACTTCAAACCCCTCCGCGCATCCCCAGCGCAATAGCCAGGAACACCCAAAACAGAAACACGCACACCAGGAGGCTAACAACGCCCCAGGCACCAAGCGCCCATAGCGCCCAGATTGGTAGGGTGATGGTCATTTGGTTTCCTTATCAACACGTTTAAATTTAACTACCCACACCCACGGATTAACAGCCCATGATCCCAAGCCGTTGGCGATTTCCCATACCCACCGATACTGCTCAAGTGGTATTGATGAATAGGAAAATCCTTCAGCCTGTGCATCTGCCTCGCTGATGTTCTGCAAGCGCTCCAAGCGCACATCAGTCACCTCCAGCGTGATGCGGCTGGCACAGCGGGGCATATAGATGCTTGGTTTCCATGGACCAAGGCGCTCATCATCTGTCACCTTGTAGGCGTAAATTATCGACTCTGCATATGGCCCCAAGTGTGATTGCCAGTTCTCCCGCACCCAAAGCCGGTCGCCTGGTTCTCCGTAGGGGCAGCGAATTTGGCAATGCAGTCCGTAATCAATCGTCTTGAATGGTGTATTTGGGTTAGTCATTGATCCGAAAAAACTTGGCTGCGGCTTAACCACCCGCCGAGTCTGCGTCTTGCTTCCATCGAGCAAGGCACGCACCATCTTGCCGCTGAAAATAATAGGACGCTCTTTCATTTCATCGCCCTCCCGATTTCAGCAGCGACCCGAACAACGGCACGACATGTTGCCATAACTGCCTTTTCTCCATACATCTCGACGCACTCAGTTGGGTTATTTTCACCAAGCGGGTCAATCTCTCTGTAATGCGTTGCCACTACTGAATGCTTTGGCATAGAGAAAACTGGGTAGTGCATGATGGAAATTCCGCAAAGCACGGCAAGCTCCATCGCATCGCTGTAGTCGGTGAGTGGGGTCCACCCTACCTCACTAAGGGCATCCGCAAATGTTGGCTCTGGAAGTTTCTCTCCAGACCATTGGTCGTAAGGTTGCCATCCAGTGCAGCATGTTTGCTTATCGCCTTCTGGAGACTTTATATTCCAATAGCCATGTTTGCTGCGCCAACCTGTCCAGCCCGCAGCCTTAGCCGCCATATCCAGCAGTTCGCGGTCTGTGGTCATTCTGCCTCCCCTTGTTCAATCTCCGCGCAGATTATGCAGAGATAAGTGGCATAGATTTCACGTTCGGCTGCCCATGCGGCGTCCCTTTCGGCGGCCCATATGGCGGACCATGCGGCTGCCCATGCGGCGTCCCTTGCGGCGGACCATGTGGCGGACCATGTGGCGGACCTTTCGGCTGCCCATGCGGCGTCCCTTTCGGCGTCCCTTTCGGCGGACCATGCGGCTGCCCATGCGGCGGAACTTGCGTCTGCCAATTCATTATCCATAGCTAATCCATTAGCATGCCGTTCAGAGACATCTATGGCATCAATGCTGCGTTTATCTTTCATCAAGTGCTGCACGCTTCGAGCGCACGCAACTGCAAACATCCGCATTTCGCGCTGATATCCATCAACAGCCCGAAGGCACCACAGCGCGTCATCTAATCCATTACTTTCCAGGATGGTAGTTATAGCCAACGGTTCATCGTCAGCTTGTGCTTTCCCTAAGTTCTTGAGAAGTTTCGCCCAGCCACTAATACATGGGCCGTGTCCCCTAATTTTGTTAAGCGTGGTTTTCATGCTGCCTCTCCGGTTACTTTGGCGATGATGTCCTGGACCATTTCAATCCATAAATCTCCAATCGCTGCGTCATTGGTGAATCCCGGGAATGCCTTCAGCGCCTCAAACATCTCAGGCGCAACTGCGATTAGGCGGGCGTCTGCTTCTAAAACACATTTTATGCGTCCGAATAGTATTGGTTTTCCATTTTTCCAAGGATGCGTCATAAGCCATGGAGCTTCATTTTCTGCATCATAAGCCGCTGGATTTCCATCCCATTCCCACGGTCCCGGCGTATGTTTAGTCATTTTGCATCTCCAGTTACTTTAGCCACAACAGTACGCGCCATATCCTGAAACTTTTCCAGCATGTCTGTAGGAGAACCGTACATAGACATGCCTTCGCCTGCAATGGCTTGCAGCACCTCAAACATTTCCGGGGACATGGCGATAAGGCGGGCGCCTGCTTCTGCCTTTGGATTCAAAGAAAACGTGCAGGCAACAGCATATTCTTCAAATCCTATTTTTCCATTGTGAATCCACCAATTTCCATACCCCTCTTCCTGCTCAAAATATGGGGTACCCCACGGCCCCGGCGTGTGCTTACTCATGGTTTTCTCCTTGGAATTTGGCGATAGCAAAACGAACTTTTTCGAGTAAATCTGAAGGTAAATAGTCTTTTGCGATTCCACTTCCAAATCGATGGCATTCAATCAATAAATTCACAAACTTCAAACAATCTGCCCGCCCGCGCTTCAGGCCGAGTGCGTAGGCATGGTCTTGGGAAAGTTTCAAAGCCTCATCGACACTTGCATTCAAGCAGCTCGTTTCCAGTTGCCATTTTTTCGTCAGTTCAGCCAGGTCTTGTTGATTCATTTCAACCACCCCACTAGACCCATAACCACCATCACAGCGGCAGCCGCAACCGACCCAGCCAGGACAACAACGTCCTGCCAGTCCATCTCCCGCGCTTGATCCAGAACCGGGCCACTCTCATAAGGCCCGAACGCCTCCGCCATCGTGCGCGGTGCTCGGCCAGTGTAGCTGCTGTTCCAATATGTCATTTGAATCTCCTTGGTTAATCACAATCCCCAATCACTTCCCAGACTGGGTTTTTAGTGAATGGCTTATCGGTGTGAAAAATAACGGTGCCTCGCGTTGCTTTGTCGGACAGAACATCGCGCAATCGCATCCCTTTTGTGTGTGGCTCGGCCTCTACCCATTCTCGCGGCGCATCATAAATCCGATCCAGCTCAATTCGGATTAGGTCACGGAAATAGAAAAGCTCATTACCTGTTGCCGCGTGGCGATGGCGCTCGATTAAGTGCAGAAATTGGTCTTTTGTCATTTTATTTCCTTGATGCTTTCCAGCCATTCCCTTGCTTGGTCTAATTCCATTTGCCATGCAGCAGTGGATTGCCAAGATGAAATAAATGCTCGGTCTAGTGCTTTTACCAATGCATTTAGGTGGGCAATAGCTTCTGACCCAGTGCGCCCAACTGTTTGTAAGTAATCAATGTGCTCTTGAAGACTCATACTAATGCCCGGATTTCTCCGGGCCCCCTTGGTTTAGATTGCTTGCAGTGCGCTTTCAGGGAAGGCCATCTCCCCGCGTCCAGCCTTGCCAGTGGACGGGTTGTAGGGCTTCACCTGCACCAGATGCTCGCCAGCCACTGTGCGGTAACCCAGCACGATGAAGTGGCCGACCTTTGCTTTTACGATTTGGTTTGTAGTGAACATTTTTAAATCTCCTTGGTGTGTTGCGATGAGAAAATTATGCGCTCAAAATTGGGGGTTTTTTCATGCGCGGCAAAAAATTCTCTAGGTGCTTTCCCTAGGTGATGTGCCGCCAGGTCTGGCCCTGAAGTACCTTCTCCACCGTCCGATGGTGTACACCGAACCGCGCCGCTATGGCTTCATTGCTCAGGTTTTCACGGATGTACTCCAGCAGCTTCTCCCGCTGCAGTTTGGAACTTTTAATGTCCCGTATGTCCTGATTCGTCAGCTTCGACTGTGGCAACTTCTGGCCGCGAACCGGGAACCGTGGGCCGCGCTTCTTGCGTGGCTTCGCCTGGTTAGCATCAGAGATCATCCGCGCCACCATGCGACAAACGCACGACGCACCAAATACCCGCGCACGATGCTCGCCACGGTAAAAATCCCCGTGATCTGCAGGTTATCCCCCATTGTTACTTGGTGCCCATATGCTGGCATCACCACTGCAGTCAGGACAAGCGACACCGCAAAACCAATCGCAATGCCCGCCAGCGTCTCTAGCAGCGAACCGATCTTCGTCTGACTCATTTCCAGCCCTCCATAGCCTTGTGTTTACATAAATCCGACATGCTGCCAGAAAAAAAAAGTGTGTGAATTGGGGTTTACCCTATAGTCAGGCAAGTTTTTTTAGCGTAATGACGACTTTATGGGATAATTGGAGCGTCACACTTCAGGAGCGATGATGCCGTACACTGCAAAACAGCACCGATTATTCGAGGCCGCAGCGCACAATCCGGCCATCGCCCGCAAGTCAGGGATTCCTCGGGCCACAGCGCAGAAGATGGCCAACGAGGGAATTAAAGACGCCCCGAAGAAGCTCGGGGCATTGCTCCGTAAACGATAGGGGGAATCATGGCATTCACTGAAGCACAATTGCAGGCTCAAATCACATCTGATGGCCTGAATGCTCGCGTCACGCAGTTTCTGACGACTGGATCAAATACCGATGTTTTTGTACAAAACATGAACGGAACCACGAGCAAAAAGGCAGGCTGGACGCAAATTCCCCAGTCTAATACAGCGGCTCAGGCGGCTGCTTTAATTCGTACGAATTTGACGCTCAAATAAGTGTAATTGCACGTCAAGTGCATATTTAGCATAATTGCACCTTCATTCTGCTTAACAGCGGGGATATATGGAAAATGCTAAAGAAAATCAAAAATCCAGTTCTTCGGGAAAAAAGGCTGGTCGCCCTCCTGGGTCTTTAAATAAGGCGACTAGGCAATTCCGGGAAACCGTGAATATGCTTCTTGAGGAAAACGCCGACAACGTATCTAAATGGCTGGAAATGGTCGCCTATGGCGATGGTGACCAACTGAAGCCTGACCCAAAAGGCGCACTCGATATCATGTCCAAGTTGGCGGAATACGCAACTCCCAAGCTGGCCCGTCAGGAGCATGTTGGAGATGATGGCAAGGACATTGCAATGACAATCAAATGGGTTGAATGAAGCAAATTGTCATCCCATACAAGCCTCGTGCGGCTTTCATGCCGCTTCACAATCGAAAGCAGCGCTGGGCGGTGGTCGTAGCGCATCGACGCGCAGGGAAAACGGTCGCATGTGTTAATCAATTGATTAAAGAGGCGCTTACATTTAGGGGCAATGATGGGCGCTTCGCTTATGTTGCCCCGTTTTATTCTCAGGCTAAAGCAGTCGCCTGGGATTATGTGAAACGATTCAGCGCGCCAATTCCAGGCATTGCCATCAATGAATCGGAGCTTCGGGTAACTTTTCCTAATGGATGCAGTATCCGATTATTTGGTGCTGATAATGCTGATGCGCTGCGCGGACTCTATTTTGACGGGCTAGTCGCCGATGAATATGGCGATTGGAAGCCTAGCGTATGGGGTTATGTCATTCGTCCTGCTTTGGCTGATAGGCAGGGCTGGGCAATCATTATCGGAACTCCAAAGGGCCGCAATCAATTCTGGGAAATATATGAGCATGCCAGAGTCAATGATGACTGGTTAGCGCTACGAATCCGGGCTAGTGATTCAGGATTATTGCCAGCTTCAGAGCTTGATGCGCTGCGATTGGAGCTCACCGAGGACGCTTGGCGGCAGGAAATGGAGTGCGACTTTGATGCGGCATTGCCTGGCGCTATCTATGGCAAGGAGCTATGGGCGGCTGAGAATGAAGGGCGAGTTAAGCCCAATTTATATGACCCGAGCCTGAAAACCCATGCAGTGCTGGACTTGGGTTGGTCAGACGATACGGCTATTTGGTGGTTCCAGGTTGGCAAAGAGCTACGCCTGATTGACTGCTATTCAACCCATGGCATGCCTATTTCGCATTATCACGAGGTGATGAAAAGCAAGCCATACACATATGGGGATTGGCTTTGGCTTCCACACGATGCTAGGGCTAAGTCGCTTCAGACGGGGCGAAGCATTGAAGAGCAATTCCGTTCACTTGGCTGGAAGCCGCGTATTGTGCCTGAATTGGGGCTAGTGGATGGCATCCAGGCCGCACGCTTGAGCCTGGCTGAAAGCTATTTCGATTCAAAATGCTCAGAGGGAATCGACGCACTCAAGCAATATCAGCGCGAATATGACGAGGAAAAGCGCACATTTAAAGACAAGCCGCGCCATGATTGGACTTCGCATTACAGCGATTGCTTTAGATATGCCTGTCTGATTTGGCGTGAGGAAATGAAGCCAAAGGCCGCAGTACCGCCTAAATTCCCAAATCAGCACACCATTTCTGAGATAATCAGAGACAATGGCAGACGCAGGCGGGAGGAATGATGGATTATGAATCAGGAGCGCTAGAAAAACCAGACGATACAGGTCCTGGCAAGGCTGGAATTGTTCGTCGGTGGCTTCTTGAGTTGAAACTCGCCGATAAACGTGAGGCCGAATGGCGCAAAAAGGGCGAAAAGGTCATGAACCGGTATCGCCAGAAGGAAGTCAAGCGCCATTCCTTCAATATCCTCTGGTCAAACACTGAGACCATGCGCCCTGCTATTTATAACAGCCTGCCCAAGCCTGATGTGCGGCGCAGATATCAGGATGCCGACCCGATTGGTAAAGCGGTTTCTGAAATCTTGGCTCGGTGCCTTGTTTACTCCACTGACACGACTGATTTTGACGCGCATATCCGGGCATCAGTCATTGATATGCTGCTGCCTGGCCGTGGTTTGGCTCGTGTGCGCTATGTCCCGACCTTTCAGCCAATGCAG
>Ga0228698_1000386_pt1 | contig 36702 bp, 32 predicted proteins | sample McNCre117_Aug_MG_FD_178015 | JGI IMG/M metagenome (GOLD analysis project Ga0228698, IMG submission 178015) | Freshwater microbial communities from McNutts Creek, Athens, Georgia, United States - 1-17_Aug_MG | ecosystem: Environmental > Aquatic > Freshwater > Creek | place: USA: Georgia... | reverse complement strand
AGGCGTTCAGCGACAGCAGATGGGTCTGGAAGGCAATCCCGTCGATCAGGCCGACGATCTTGCCGATCTCGCGGCTGCGCTGCTGCAAGCCCGCGATGCGCTCGGACAGCGTGCCCATCACGCGGCGGCTGCGGCCAGACTCGGTGCGCATGGCGCGGGCACGCTCGACGGCCTGTTGCACGCACTGCTCGTAGCCTTCGAGGTGGCCGACCATCTCGCCAATGCCCTGACGCACCAAGGCCACCGAATTCAGGGCCGTGCCCGAGCCTCGAGACAGGTCGGTGCTGGCCGTGGCGATTTCGGTCGACGCGTGGGCCACGGACGCGACGCCACGGCGCACCACCGAGAACAGTCCCCCCAGGTTGCCCAGCGACTCGGTGATCAGCGCCAGCGTCAGCGCCGCCTCGTCGCGCCCCAGCGGGCGTGGGCGCCGGCTCAGGTCGCCTTCGGCGACGTACTGCACCTCGCGCTGGATCTGGCGCATGCCGCCGCGCAGCACGTGGAAGAAGGCATAGAGCAGGTAGGTCGCCAACAGCAGCGTGAGGGCGGTGGCCCCACAAAAGAGCACGAAGGCATCGCGCTGCTGCCGCCACAACGCAGCGAGATCGTCCGCCAAGCCGATGCCAAGTTGGCCCCGCAGCTCATGCAACGCCGCGCGCAGGGCCGGCACGGTCGCGAGCTGCCGAACCAGTTCATCGGTCGTCGGGCCGGCCAGCAGCAGACGGTGCAGCGCGTCGGCCTGGGCGTTGACCCGATCAATCAGCGCAACGATGCGCTCGGCGCGCGCCGCGGCATCACCGCCAGGCGCGCCGCCGATTGGGGCCGCGGCCTCGCCCTGTTTGGTCGATGCCAAGCCATGGGCCGACAGCCTCGCGCGGCTGAGCAGGGGCTGCAGCCGGTAGTACGCCACGGCGTAGGGCTCGAAGGTGGCCAGCGTCGGTTCATGGCCGGCGTCGCGACGCCCGACCAGGGCCTGCGCCTGTGCCGAGGTGGCCACCAGCGCCTGTTCGATGCGCGGCAGCAGGTGCAGGGCCAGCCGCGCGCGGTGGCGGAAGGCCAGGCGCTGTTCGGCGCCCAGGGGTGAGTCCAGCAGCAGCGCCTCGTTGAAATCCAGCAGCTGGGCGGCGAAGTCGCTGCGCAGTCGCGCACGCTCCACCTCGCCCCCGGCGGGCCGGCCGGTCAGGCGGGGGATCTGCTCGACCAGGATGCGATACCGCAAGTCCACCGCGTGGCCGGCCAAGCCCGCGGAATAGCGCTCCTCCAGCCGGTGCCAGGCCGCCTCCAGGGCATCGCTTGCGCCCTCCGTGGCGGGGCGAGGCCCGTTGACCCGCTCCAGCAGCTCGCTCGAGGCGCTGGCCAACGCCAGCAACTGGCGAGCCTGTCGCAGGTCGGCCAGGCGTTGCCAATCGCCTGAAAGCTCCAAGCCACCCAGCAAGACCGTCGGGATGATGAAGGCGGCAGTCACCAGCGCCGCCTTGCTGCGGAAGTCAAGCCGACGGTGCAGCCGCACACCGGGCGCCCAGGCCCCGTGGTGTCGGAAATATTCACGTACAGACCCGCGCAGCGCACGCAGCCGCGCGGCCACGCCCCCCGCGGCGCGGTCGGCCGGGGCCTGAAGATGGGGAGCGACTGCGCCACCGCCACCGGCAACGGCGGCGATGGCGGCTCGCCAGCGCGTGAACAGACTCATGGATGCACCTTCCGGGAGGGGCCGACAGGCCGATGGAACGCAACCCTGAGGCCACGCCGCGTTCGCCTGCGCCCACGCAGGGGCGCACGCTTGCCCCAGCCTGGGACGACGCCTTGCATTAGAGGCCAGCACCGAACCCCGCTGGGGGCTGAATTGGGTCGCGCGGCCACAGCATTTCGGTCGATCCAGGCCCCCCTGGCTCGTCCACCATCCGGGTCAACCCGGCCGAGCGACCCGCCCTGGCCCCGTTCGCTGACGTACCCATCCGTACGTCCCATCCCACGCTGCGGCACCGCGCCCCCCGAGCCGATGAATCCGACGAACGCCGCGTCCTCCCCCTCCGCCGCCAGCGCACGCCCGGGCCTTCCCACAGCGATGCAGTCGCAGCAGCGCCAGCGCGCACGCCGCCAAGCCTGGTTCGCCGGCGCGCTGGCCGTGACCACCGGCTTGGTCGCAGCCCACGGCGGCGGCTGGGCCGCCGCGATGGTCGGCGGCCTGGTCACCGCCTGGCTGATCGGCCGGATGGCCGGGGCACCCGCCCTGGTGACGGGCCCTTCGCCGGGTGAAGGCCACGTCGCGCTGGTCGAACAGGTGGTGCCGGTCTGGCACCGCCAGATCGTGGCCGCGCGCAGCCACGCCGAACAGAGCACCGACACGATCTTGCAGGCCTTCTCGTCCATCGACGAGCGGCTCGAACAGGCGGTGCGCCTGGCCGAGCAGTCGTCGATGGACCTCAGCGGCGCCAACGTCGACGCGCTGATCGACAACAACGACGCGGTGCTGGCCAACCTGCTCGAACCGGTGCGCGCGGCGATCGGCCAGCGCGACGAGGCGCTCAACGAGATCGAGCGTGTGGCCGAGGCCATCGACGAGCTGCGCCAGGGCGCCGCACGCGTGCGGCAGCTGGCGCGGCGCATCAACATGGTGGCGATCAACGCCTCGGTCGAGTCGGCCCGGGCGGGCTCGCGCGCCGGCAGCTTCGCGGTGCTGGCCGAAGAAGTGCGCACGCTGGCGCAGCAGTCGACCCAGGACGCCAGCCGCATGCTCAACCAGTCCAATCAGCTCGACGAACGGCTGCGCAGCCTGCGCGTGCAGGCCGCCACGCGCGACAGCAGCGACGAGGAGCTGCGCGCCCAGGCCGATGCCAGCGCGCGGCGCGCCATCGGCGGGCTGCTCGACAGCGTGGGCCAGGTCAGCCGCTCCAGCCGCGGCCTGCGCGAGGCGGGCGCCGAGGTGAGGGCCGAGGTCGAGCGGGTGCTGATGGGCTTTCAGGCTCAGGACCGCTTCAATCAGATGCTGGGCAACATCTGCGAGGACATGCAGCGCCTGGAGCAGTGGCTGCACCAACAGGGGGACCTGAGCGCCAACCAGGCCGCGGTGTGGCTGGAGCGCCTTGAAGCCAGCTACACGATGGAAGCCCAGCGCACCCAGCATCACGGCCAGCACCAGATCGAGCGCGAAGCGCAGGTCGAGTTCTTCTGATCGAGCCCTTTTCGACATCGAGACCCATGCAAGCCCCTGCCCCCCGGTACGCCCGGATCCTGCTGCCCGGCCTGCATCTGATGCAGCGCTTCACGATGGGCGCGAAGATCATCGCCTGCTGTGTGCTGGCGCTGGTGCCGCTGTTCGGCCTGACGGGCTGGGCAAGCTGGCTGCAGTGGCAATCGCTCAGCGCCACCCGGCAGGAGCGGGTCGGCACGCAGCAACTGCGCGCGCTCGACGCGGTGATCCACCTGGCGCGCACGCACCGCGGTTTGGCCCGGCAGGTCGTGGTGCATCTGCCCGACGCCGCAGCTCGACTGCACAGCACCCGACAGGCCCTGGAGCGGGCGCTGACCGAGGCCGACGCGCACCTGACCGAGGGCGCCGACGCGCTGCTGCGCGAGCGCTGGCAGGCCGCCCGCGACGAATCGCGCCGTCTGGCTCGACTCGATGCCGAACACCTGCCCGGCGCGCTCTGGGAGGTCGAGACCCTCCAGATCGAGCGGCTGACCGACTTGGTCCAGCTGGTGGGCGAGCGCTCGGGGCTGCTGCTCGACCCCCAGGGCGGGCCCTTCTTTCTGATGGACCTGTCGGTGCAGCACTTGGGCGCCTGGGGCGAGTCGATCGCCCGGTTGGGTGAAATCGGCACCGCGGGCATCGCCCAGGGCAACTGGATCGATGAGGACCTGCGGTGGCTGCATGCCCACGCGCAGGAGTTGCGCTGGCGCGCTCACGCGATCGGCCAGCGCCTGGAGGCGCTGCAGCGATTCGGCGAGGCACTGCCGGCGAACTGGAGTGCCGCCCAGGCGCTGGGCAACCAGTTGGTCCAGCAGACCGAGAACGCCTCCGTCACGGTCACCGATCCAGCCGCTGCGGCCGCCCATGCGGCGCTCGGCGAACAGGCCCTGGACGCCGCCCGGCGCCTCAACGCCGAGCTGCTGCGACGTCTCGATGGCCTGCTGGAACAGCGCGTGGCCGACACCTGGCGCGTCATCGCTGTGCAGTCCACGGTCAGCCTCGTTGTGGGCCTGGTGATGCTGTATTCAGGCCTGTGCCTCTACGTCGGCTTTGGCGGCGGTCTGCGCGCGCTGCAAGGCGCCGTCAAGGCGGTGACCGGTGGCGACCTGACGCACACCGGCCGGGTCGAGGGTGACCCCGAGCTGGATCAGATCCAACAGGAGCTCGGCCAGATGTCGCGCCAGCTCTCCAGCACCGTCGCAGACATTCGCAGCACCGCGGCGCGCCTGGCCATGTCGGGCGAACAGCTCTCGGGCGACGCCACCGCACTGGCGCAGCGCACCGAGTCCCAGGCCAGCGCGCTGGCGCAGACCGCCGCATCGGTGCGCCACATCAGCGACACCGTCGACCAGACCGCACGCAGCGCGCGCGCCGTCACGCAGCGCGCTGAGCAGGCCCGTACCGTGGCCGACGAGGGCCGCCGCTCGATGCACGAGGCGGTGGACGCGATGCGGGTGATCGAGACTTCGGCGCGCCGCACCGGCGAGATCGTCGGGATGATCGAGGACATTGCCTTCCAGACCAACATGCTGGCGCTCAACGCGTCGGTCGAAGCCGCCAAGGCTGGCGAAGCCGGACGCGGCTTCTCGGTGGTGGCCGAGGAGGTGCGCAAGCTCGCGCAGCGCAGCAGCCAGGCTGCCCAGGAAGTGGGCGAGCTGCTGGAGTCTTCCGCCCGCCAGATCGGTGAGGGGATGACGCGGATCACCGCGGTGGACCTGACGCTGGGCGACATCGCCCAGGGCATTCGCGACGTGGCGGGCACGCTGCAGACCATCACCGAAGCCGCCGTCGGTCAAAGCGCGGCACTCGGGGAACTCACCCTCACGGTGGGGGCGCTCGACGGCATCACGCATGAGAACGCCGCGATGGTGCGCGCCGCACACGCCACCACCCAGGCCCTGATGGACCACGCCAGCTCGCTGACGGATGCGGTGCAGTCCATCCGCCTGTGGCAGGGCAGCTCGGACGAAGCGCGCGCGCTGGTGGATGGCGCCGTCGAGCTGATTCGCCAACAGGGCCTGGCCGCGGCACTGCCGACGCTGCATGACCCGGCCGGCCCCTTCATCGACCGCGATCTCTACCTTTTTGCCATCGGGCGCGATGGCGTGTACCGAGTGTCCGGGTCAGACCCGGGATTGGTCGGTCACCCGCTGCCACCGATCGCCACGCGCGACGGCGATCTGCTCAGCGCCGCCGCCTGGCGAGTCGCAACCCATGGCGGCGGCTGGCTGGAGTACCAAATCTCCAATCCGATGACGCTGGCCATGGAAGACAAGGCCACCTACATCCGCCAAGTAGACGACGACCTGATCATCGGCTGCGGCGTCTACAAACGCCCGGGCGTGGTGTCGGGCCGGGTACGCCGCAGGGGCCTGGATCAAGCCCCCGCTCAGACGGCCTGATCCATCGCCAACCGGTCCAAGGACCGGTCAGGGCTGCGCGACGTCGGCCCCAGCGGGCAGCGGCGGCCAGGGCAGCGCGACATCGGCACACTGCGCGCGGTCCAGCAGCACGTGGTCGATGACCACCAGCGCCAGCATCGCCTCGGCGATCGGCGTGGCGCGAATGCCCACGCAGGGGTCGTGGCGGCCGAAGGTCTGAACCGTCGTCGCCTCGCCCGCCCGGGTGACCGAGTCGCGCGGATTGCGAATCGAGCTGGTCGGCTTGATCGCAATCGACACGCGCAGGTCCTGCCCGGTGGAAATGCCACCCAGCACACCACCCGAGTGGTTGCTGCGAAAGCCGCCCGGCGTCAGCTCGTCGCCGTGTTCGCTGCCGCGCTGCGTCACGCTGCCGAAGCCGGCACCGATCTCGACGCCCTTGACCGCATTGATGCCCATCATCGCGTAGGCGATGTCGGCGTCGAGCTTGTCGAACAGCGGCATGCCCAGGCCGTCGGGCATGCCGCGCGCCTGCACTTCGATGCGCGCGCCGCAGGAATCCCCGGCGTGGCGCAGTTCGTCCATGTAGGCCTCCAGCGCCGGCACGATGCTCGCGGAGGGGGCGAAGAAGGGGTTCAGCGGGATCTGGCTCTCGTCCTCGTGCGGGATCGCGATCGGGCCGAGCTGGCTCATCCAGCCGATGAAGCTCACGCCGTGGCGCTCGGCCAACCACTTCTTGGCCACGGCGCCGGCGGCCACCATCGGTGCGGTCAGTCGAGCCGAAGAGCGGCCACCGCCGCGTGGGTCGCGCAGGCCGTACTTGCGCCAATAGGTGTAGTCGGCGTGGCCCGGGCGGAAGGTGTCCAGCAGGTTGCCGTAGTCCTTGCTGCGCTGGTCGATGTTGCGAATCAGCAGGCAGATCGGCGTGCCGGTGGTCTGGCCCTCGTAGACGCCCGACAGGATCTCGACCTGATCGGCCTCGTTGCGCTGGGTGACGTGGCGGCTGGTACCGGGACGGCGCCGATCCAGGTCGGGCTGGATGTCGGCCTCGCTCAGCGCCAGCCCGGGCGGGCAGCCGTCGATGACGCAGCCGATCGCCGGGCCGTGGCTCTCGCCGAAGTTCGTGACGCGAAACAGGGTGCCGAAGGTGCTGCCGGGCATGGGAGGAATTCCGAGGGCGCCGGGCCTCGCAGCGGCCCGGCCGGTGGGACCCATGCGCGGAGCCTGGGTGCGGGCCTGGGATTGTAGGTGGGACGCGTTCCCCCTTCCCGGCCTGCACGGCCGCACCGAATCGCGGCGCTTCGCGCCACACCGCCCGAGGAAGCGAAAAGCCCGGCGAAGACCGCGTTGCTCGCGGTTATCGAAGGCGCAGCGGCTGCCGACAATGCCTTCCAGATCCCAGGGCTGACGCCCATCGACTCCGATTCAACGCCTGTCGACGTCCCTCAAGAGGTTCCTTCCATGAGCATGGTTCTCGAGTCCACCGCCCACACTTTGGCCACCCCTTCCTCGATCGGCAAGAGCCGCGGCCTGGGCGCAGCCGCTGGGCAGGCCGTCGGCAACCACCACCTAGGGGGCGAATTCCTGACCTTCCGCCTCGGCGCGGAGGAGTACGGCATCGAGATCCTGAAGGTGCAGGAGATCCGCTCTTACGAGCCGCCCACGCGCATCGCCAACTCGGCCTCGTTCTTCAAGGGCGTGGTCAACCTGCGCGGCGTGATCGTGCCGATCGTCGATCTGCGCCTGAAGTTCGGCTGCGACAGCGCCGAGTACAACAGCTTCACGGTGGTGATCGTGCTGAACATCCGCGGCCGCGTGGTCGGCGCGGTGGTCGATTCGGTCTCCGACGTGCTGGAGCTGCCCGGCGAGGCCGTGCGACCGGCGCCGGAGATCAACGCCGCGGTGGACACCAGCTACATCACCGGCATCGCCAACGTCAGCGACCGCATGCTGATCCTGATGGACATCGAGGCGCTGATGAGCAGCGCCGACATGGGCCTGATCGACGCGGCCATGCAGTGACGCCCAGCCGGAGCCCGCCGTGCGCGCCGGCTCCGCCCTTCCACGAACCCATTTCCGCATGCAAGCAACCGCCCGCGACATCCTCCGTTTGACCCGTTCGGCCTGGCAGCCCAGCCACCCGGCCCCCGCCACCGAGCGCCGACCGGCGCCCGTGTCGCTGCAGCCCGTGATCACGTTGCGCCGAACGGCAGCCACCGACGCGCCCCGGCCCGCCGGTTGAAACGAAAAAGGGGCTCCGATCGGAGCCCCTTGCGTTTTGGCGGACCGCTGCCCGTCAGGCCTGCGGCTGCTGCGCGGCGGCGGCCGCCGCGGCAGCCTCCTCCTCGACCGGCCAGTCGCGGATGTAGGCCTTGAGCATGCGGTTCTCGAAGTCCTGCGCCTCCACCACCGCCTTGGCGACGTCGTAGAAGGAGATCACGCCCATCAGCGTGCGCTGGTTGAGCACCGGCATGTAGCGGGCGTGGCGCTCGAGCATCATGCGGCGGACTTCGTCGATCTCGGTGGCCGGGGTGCAGGTCAGCGGGAAGTCGTCCATCACCGAGCGCACGCGCGGGCCGTTGACCGAGCCGCTGTTCTTCTTGACCGCCTTGATCACTTCGCGGAAGGTCAGCATCCCGACCAGGTCACCGTGCTCCATCACCACCAGTGAGCCGATGTCGTTGTCGCTCATCGTCGCCACCGCTTCGGCCAGCGGCTGGTCGGGGTGGGTGGTAAAGAGGGCGTTGCCCTTGACGCGCAGGATGTCACTGACTTTCATGGGGGCTCCTTGATGTCCGGAAACCGTCGGCCGCGCGGGTCCAAGGCGGGGCTGTCACGGGGGAAGTTTCACGTCAATATAGCCCACAATTCGGCGCAGGAGCACCCTGAGGAGACCCCATGCCCGGCCCGGCCGACCCCGGTTTCGACACGCTGGCGCTGCACGCCGGCGCTGCCCCCGACCCCACCACCGGTGCGCGCGCGGTGCCGCTGCACCTGAGCACCTCCTTCGTCTTCCAGTCGGCCGAGCACGCCGCCTCGCTGTTCAACCTGGAGCGCGCCGGCCACGTCTACAGCCGGCTGTCCAACCCCACCACCGCGGTGCTGGAGCAGCGCATCGCAGCGCTCGATGCGGGCCTGGGCGCGCTGGCCACCGCCAGCGGGCAGGCCGCGCTGCACCTGGCGATCTCGACGCTGGCGGGCAGCGGTCACCACATCGTGGCCTCGACGGCGCTGTACGGCGGCTCTCACAACCTGTTGCATTACACGCTGCCGCGTTTCGGCATTCACACCACGTTCGTGCGCCCGGGCGACATCGACGGCTGGCGCGCCGCCATCCGCCCCGAAACCCGGCTGCTGTTCGGTGAGTCCATCGGCAACCCCGGGCTGGACGTGCTGGACATCCCGACGGTTGCCCAGCTGGGGCGCGACCACGGCCTGCCGCTGCTGGTGGACGCCACGCTGGCCACGCCCTGGCTGCAGCGGCCCACCGACCTGGGCGCCGCGCTGGTGATGCACTCGGCCACCAAGTTCCTCTGCGGCCACGGCACCGTCATCGGCGGGCTGCTGGTCGACGGCGGCAACTTCGACTGGCAGGCCGCGCACGAGCAGCACGGCCGCTGCCCCGAACTCTGCGAGCCCTACGACGGCTTCCACGGCCTGGTCTTCGCGGAGGAGAACACCGTCGCCGCCTTCGCGCTGCGTGCGCGCCGCGAGGGCCTGCGCGACTTCGGCGCCTGCCTGAGCCCGCACAGCGCCTGGCTGATCCTGCAGGGGCTGGAGACGCTGCCGCTGCGCATGGCGCGGCACGTCGAGAACACGAGCAAGGTGGTCGACTTCCTGTCGAAGCAGCCGCAGGTCGGCCGCATCGCCTACCCCGAACTGGACAGCCACCCCGACCACGCGCTGGCCCAGCGCCTGCTGCCCAAGGGCTGCGGCGCGGTGTTCAGCTTCGACCTGAAGGGCGGGCGCGAGCAGGGCCGCGCCTTCATCGAGGCGCTGGAGCTGTTCTCTCACCTCGCCAACGTGGGCGACGCCCGCTCGCTGGTGATCCACCCAGCCAGCACCACGCACTTTCGCATGGACGACGCGGCGCTCGCCCAGGCCGGCATCGGGCCGGGCACGATCCGCCTGTCGATCGGCCTGGAGGACGCGGCCGACCTGATCGAAGACCTGAAACGCGCCTTGAAGGTGGCCGAGAAGGCCGGCGGCAAGACGGGTGCGAACGCCGCGGGAGGCCGCGCATGAAGATCCAACGTCCCAACCTCCCGGACGTCTACGCCTACACGGGCGGACGCACGCCGCAGCCCGGCCTGCCCTGGCTGGTGGCCGTGCACGGCGCCCTCAACGACCACTGCGTCTGGACCTATCCCGCGCGCTGGTTCGCCCACCACGGCTGGAACGTGCTGGCGCTGGACCTGCCCGGCCACGGCCGCAGCCCCGGGCCGGTGCTGCCGGACATCGAGGCCTGCGCCGCCTGGCTGCGCCAGCTGCTGGCGGATCAGGGCATCGCCGCGGCCAGCGTGGTTGGCCACAGCATGGGCTCGCTGATCGGCCTGGAGGCCGCCGCGCAGGCCGCCGGCGACGGCGCCGGGCCGCGCATCGACCACCTGGTGATGGTGGGCACCGCCGTGCCGATGCCGGTGTCCGACGCGCTGCTGGCCACCGCGGCCCGCGAGCCGCTCAAGGCCATCGACATGGTGGTGGCCTTCGCCCACGCCCGTCTGGCCGGTGAACCCGGCAACCCGGGGCCCGGCACCTGGCACAACACCGCCAGCCGCCAGCTCAGCCGCCGCATCCTGGAACGCGCCGCCGGGGTGGCCGGCTGCGAGCACAACCTCTTCCACCACGACTTCTCGCTGTGCAACCGCTACGCCCGCGGGCTGGAGGCGGCCGACGCCGTAGCAGCCGCGGGTCACACCCGCAGCCACTTGGTGCTGGCGCGGCGCGACCGCATGACGCTGCCCAAGGCCGCGGTGGAAGTGGGCCGGCGGCTGGGTGCCGACACCCAGCTGCTCGATGCGCCCGGCCACGACCTGATGCAGGAGGACCCGGAGGGGCTGCTGGCGGCTTTGCGCCAGGCCTTGGGCCACGCCCTGCGCTGATCAGCCCGTGCGCAGCGCGGCGTCGAGCGTCAGCGTGCTCAGCCCGGTGGCGGCAAAGACGCTGGCGTTGCCCGGCTGACGGGCCAGCAGCAACCGCGTGACAAGCGGCTCGAGGGGCGTGTCGGCCGCCTCGACCAGCAGCACCTGGCGCGGCTCGCCGGCTTCTTCCAGCCGGCCCACCCAGTCCAGCTGCTGCAGGGCCTCGAGCACCGGGTCGATCTGCAGCGGGTCGATGCGCAGCTGCTCGGCCAGCTCGGCCACGGTCAGTCCGCGGCGATCGTCGTGGCGCGCCGCTTCGAGCGCACGCAGCAGCGTCAGCGCCAGCGTGAAGCGAAAGCCCGGCAGGTTGGCCAGCCGCACCACGCGCATCTGCAGGCTGGGTGCGTAGGCGGCCACCACCGCCCCGAGCAGCACGATCACCCAGCCCGAGTAGATCCAGATCAGCAGGATCGGCACGGTGGCGAAGGCGCCGTAAATCGTCGTGTACAGGGGCGCGAGGCTGAAGTACCAGGCCAGCACCCGCTTGGCCAGGTCAAACCCGAGCGCCACGAACAGCCCGCCCGACAGCGCGTGCGCCCAGCGCACCTGGGTGTTGGGCACGAAGCGAAACAGCGACGCCACGCCCGCGACCATCAGCGCGAATTCGCCGATGTCCAGCAGCAGCTCGACGCCACCGGGCAGCGCGTTGACGAAGCCCTTGGACACCGACAGCGCGTAGGAGGTCAGCGTCAGGCTCACGCCCAGCATCAGCGGCCCGAGCGTCGCGGCGGCCCAGTAAACCAGCACGCGCTGGGCGATCGGCCTGGGCTGGCGCACGCGCCAGATGGCGTTGAGCGCCCGGTCGATGGTCAGCAGCAGCGCGATCGCGGTGATCGCCAGCGCCACCACGCCCACCGTGCCCACCCGGCTGGCCTTGGCGGCAAAGAGGCTGAGCTGCTGGAGCACCGGCTTGGCGATCAGGTCCGGCACCAGGTTCTGCAGCAGGTAGGTTTCCAACGCGCGCCGGAAACTCGCGAACATCGGAAAGGCGGTGAACACCGCGAAGGTCACCGTGACGATGGGCACCAGCGCGATCGTGGTCGTGAAGGTCAGGCTGCCCGCCGTCACACCCAAGCGGTCCTCCCGAAAGCGCTGGCGCAACGTCAGCAGCGTGTCCAGCCAGGGCCATTGGCGCAGCACCCGCAGGGCCTGGCGCAGCCAGGCGGGCCGCAGCAGGCTGCGCTGAGGTCGGGATCCGGAACGGGAAGAAGCCATGCTGGCTATGATGCCAGCCGTTCGACGCCGGGCCCGGGAGGGCCGCTGCGCCCGCCCTTCTCCCTCACCCGCGATGACCCTTTCCGCCCTGGACTGCGCCTTGGACGCCCTGCCCCCTACCCCCTCGCCCGCCTTCGAGGCGCCCGCCGCCCCGACACCCGGCGTGCTGTGGAGCCGCTGGGCGGCGCTGGCGCTGTGCGCCGCTTTGCTGCTGCTCGGCCTGGGCTGGGAGCTGGCCTGGGCGCCCACCGGCCGGGGCAGCCTGGCGCTGAAGGTGCTGCCGCTGGCCTTCGCCCTGCCCGGCCTGTGGCGCATGCGGCTGTACACCTACCGCTGGCTGGCGCTGGCGGTCTGGCTCTATGTCACCGAGGGCGTTGTTCGCGCCACGAGCCAGCCCGCCGGGGCAAGCAGCCTCGGCGCCATGCTCGCGGCGGTGGAACTGCTGCTGGCGCTGCTGCTCTTCGCCGCCTGCGCCGCACACGTCCGCCTGCGACTGGCCAGTGGGCGGGCCCGCCTGGCCGCCCAATCGAAAGACCCGGTATGACCCCCCCTTCGAACGACGCCCTGCTGGCGACGCTGCGCGGGATCGTCGGCAGCGCCCAGGTGCTGACGTCGACCGACGACGACGGCCTCGACGCCTACCACCTCGACTGGCGCAAGCGCTGGCGCGGGCGCTCGCTCGCCGTGGTGCGGCCAGGCGCCACCGCCGAGGTGGCTGCGGTACTGCGCGCCTGCCGCGCCGCGGGCGTGTCGGTGGTGCCCCAAGGCGGCAACACCGGCCTGGTCGGCGGCGGCGTGCCCGACGACAGCGGCACGCAGGTGCTGCTCAGCCTGAGCCGCATGCAGGCGCTGCGGGCCATCGATCCCGCCAACCTGACGATGACGGTCGAGGCCGGCTGCATCCTGCAGAAGGCCCAGGGCCACGCCGAGTCCGCCGGCCTGCTGCTGCCGCTGAGCCTGGCCTCCGAGGGCTCCTGCACCCTCGGCGGCAACCTGGCCACCAACGCCGGGGGCACGCAGGTGCTGCGCTACGGCAATGCCCGCGAGCTCTGCCTGGGCCTGGAGGTGGTGACCGCCGACGGCGAGGTCTGGGACGGGCTGGCCGGCCTGCGCAAGGACAACACCGGCTACGACCTGCGTCACCTCTTCGTGGGCAGCGAGGGCACGCTGGGCGTCATCACGGCTGCGGTGATGCGGCTGTACCCGCGGCCCAAGTCCCGCCTGACGGCACTGGCCACCACCGGCTCGCTCGAACAGGCCGTCGCACTGCTGCAGATCGCCCAGCGCCACGCCGACGCCACGCTCACCGGCTTCGAGGTGATGAACCGCTTCAGCCTGGAGCTGGTGCGCCGCCACTTCCCGCAGCTGCCGCAGCCGCTGGAGCCGGCGCCCTGGACCGCGCTGCTGGAGATCTCCGACAGCCAGGACGCCGAGGCCGCGCGCCAGCGCTTCGAGCGACTCCTGGAGGAGGCGCTGGAGCAGGGCTGCATCGACAACGCCGCGGTGGCCGAATCCATCGCCCAGTCCCAGGCCATGTGGCACCTGCGCGAGTCGATCTCGCTGGCTCAGGCCGAGGAGGGGCTGAACATCAAGCACGACATTTCGGTGCCCGTGTCGCGCATCCCCGAGTTCGTGCGCCGCACCGATGCCGCCCTGGCCGTCAGCCACCCGGGCGTGCGCCTGGTCAACTTCGGCCACCTGGGCGACGGGAACCTGCACTACAACGTCCAATGCCCCGTCGGCGGCGACGCGGCGGCCTTCCTGCGCCAGGAAGAGCCGGCGATCAACCGCCTGGTCTTCGACGCGGTGGCCGCCTGCGGCGGCTCCTTCTCGGCCGAGCACGGCATCGGCGCGCTCAAGCGCGATGAGCTCGCCGAGCGCAAGTCGCCGGTGGCCCTGGGCCTGATGCGCGCGATCAAACAGGCACTCGACCCGCAAGGGCGGATGAACCCGGGGCGGATGCTCTGACGTCCGGACGGCCGACCGCGGAAGGTCCGGCCCCGGGTTATTGCAGCGGGCCGTCGAATCCCGGCGGCACCGGCAGCGTCAGCACCTCGATGCCCTCTTCGCGCAGGGCCTCACGCTCCTGCGCGTCGGCCTGACCCCGGATGGCGCGGCGCTCGGCCTCGCCGTAATGGATGCGGCGGGCCTCTTCGGCGAAGCGCGTGCCCACGTCATCGCTCTGCGAAATCAGCTGCCGAACCGCCTGGACGAACTGCGCCTGCAAGGCCTCCGGCAGCACAGGCCCACCGGGCAAGGGCTCACGCGCAGCCGCTTCGGGCACCGAGACGGGGCCGGCTCCGGCGCTCGGGCTGGTTTTCGTTCCAGCAGTCGGCGCCGATGGAGGCGCCACCGCCCCCAGGTTCAGCCGCGGCGCCGACGGAAGCCGCACCACCCGGCCCGAAGCGCACAGCGGACAGCTCAGCAGGCCACGCTCGGTCTGCCCCTGAAAGTCGTCCTCCGAGCCGAACCAGCCTTCGAAGCCGTGGCCCTGATCGCACTGGAGGTTGAAGACTTTCACCGCCGCTCCGTCACAAGTTCCGGCGTGGCTCAGCGCCAGCCGTGCTCGGCGGCACTGCGCCACTGCAGCGGCCAAGCGCCGGCGCGCCACTGCTGCAGCCAGAGCAGGCCGACCATCGTCTTGGCGTCGGTGACCGCGCCGTCGCGCACCCAGGCGGACAGTTCGGCTTCGCTGCCGGCAAAGACGTCCAGGAACTCGCCCTCGTCGAGCCGGCGTTCACCGGCGCTCAGGCCCCGCGCGAACCAGACCTCGATGCGCTCGCTGGAGTAGGCGATCGCGTTGTTGAGCTCGCCGGCATAGGCCCACTCGGCCGCCGTGTAGCCGGTCTCCTCGAACAGCTCCCGCACGCCACAGACAATGCCGGGCTCACCGGCTTCGAGCTTGCCGGCGGGAAACTCGATCATCGCTCGGTCGAGCGGATAGCGGAACTGGCGCTCCAGCACCAGCCGGCCGTCGTCGAGGATCGGGATGACCATCACCGCGCCCGGATGGCGCATGTACTCGCGACCACTGATCGCGCCGTCGGGCAGCGCGATCTCGTCGCGGTACACCTCCAGGAAATGGCCGCGGTAGACCTGCCGGGACGCGACGCAGGTTTCACGCAGGTGGGAATCGCCCGGAGTCAGGCTGTGGAGGTCGCCGAGGTTCATGCGCAGAGTCGTCGGTCGGCCGCAGCGGGCCGGTGAAGCTGAATCGCCGTGAGGGCGACGTGCAAGTCGGGCGGATCCGCAGCGCCACAGCGCCGCATCCCGCCCGCCGGAATCATGCCGCGGCTTGACGCCGGCGCAGGTAGCGCCACACAAATCCGGGGAAGCCGAGCGTGAGAAACACGCAGGCCAGCACCGCATAGAACGGCCAGCCCTGCGCGGCGACCTGACCGCTGCGCCCTTCCAGCCAGCGTCCGACGATGACCACGGCGGCAGCGTACACCGCCAGTTCAAGCAGCCGCCACGCGAACGACTTCGGCGTTTTTCGGGGCCCGAAAGCAAAAAGCCGTTCGTTTCCGAACGGCAGGTTGGCCAGCACCGCTGCGAGCAGCAGCACCAGCCCGATCGAAGCCGAGGAGGTTGTCCCCATCGTGTCCTACTGCGTGAGCACCGGCGCTCAGGTCGCCAGCGCCTTGACGATGGCCTGGGCGCACATCGCCATCAGACCGCCCGGGAGCAGACCCAGCACCAGAACCGCCGCGCCGTTGAGCGACAGAACGGTGCGTGCCGCGGACGGCGCATGGATGGGCGAGGTGTCCGTGGGCTCGTCGAAGTACATGACCTTAACGACGCGCAGGTAGTAGAACGCACCGATCAGCGACAGGACGACGGCGAAGATCGCCAGCCCGAGGTGGAAGCTGTCGTTGGTCGACACCAGCGCCTGCAGCACCGCCAGCTTGGCGTAGAAGCCGACCGTCGGCGGGATGCCGGCGAGCGAGAACATGAACACCGACATCACCCCAGCCAGCAGCGGGCTGCGCTGGTTCAGGCCCGCGAAGTCGGAGATTTCCTCGGACTCGAAGCCCTCGCGCGACATCAGCATGATCAGGCCGAAGGTGCCCAGCGTGGTCACCACGTAGGTGATCATGTAGAACATCGCCGAGCTGTAGGCGTTGGCGGCCGACAAGGTGTTGCCGTTCACGACGCCGGACACCAGGCCCAGCATCATGAAGCCCATCTGCGCAATGGTCGAGTAGGCCAGCATGCGCTTCAGGTTGGTCTGCGCGATGGCGGCGAGGTTGCCCACCACCAGCGAACACACCGACAGCACGACCAGCATCTGCTGCCAATCCACCGCCAGACCGAGCAGGCCTTCGACCAACACGCGGATCGTCATCCCGAAGGCGGCGATCTTCGGCGCCCCGGCGATCAGCAGCGTGGCTGCGGTCGGCGCGCCCTGGTAGACGTCGGGCACCCACATGTGGAAGGGCACGGCGCCGAACTTGAACGCCAGGCCGGAAACGATGAACACCACGCCGAAGACCAGCACCTGACGGTTGGCGTCGCCCTTGCCGATGGCTTCGAACACCTTGCCCAGGTCCAGCGAGCCGGTGGCGCCGTACATCATCGACATGCCGTAGAGCAGGAAGCCCGAGGCGATCGCGCCGAGGACGAAGTACTTCATCGCCGCTTCGGTCGAGGCGCCGTGGTCGCGGCGCAGGGCCACGATCGCGTACAGCGACAGGCTCATGACTTCCAGGCCGAGGTACAGCACCAGGAAGTTGTTGCCCGACAGCATGATCGAGATGCCCAGCAGCGACAGCAGGCTCAGCGAGAAGAGTTCGCCCTTCAGGATGTCGCGGCTCTCGGCGTACGGGCGGGCGTAGATCAGGGTGATCGCGACGGCCACGCAGGCGAAGAAGGCCAGCAGGTGCCCCATCGGGTCGGTGACCACCATGCGGTTCATCGCGTAGTGGGTCAGGCCGCCGTTGAAGTAGGCCAGGTGCATCGCGCCGACGCCCGCCAGCGTCAGCAGCGACAGCACGTAGGTCGGCGTGCGGCGCGGGTCGACGACGAACAGATCGACCAAGGCCACCACGCAGGCCATCAGCAGCAGGAGGATCTCGGGATAGACCGCGAGCCAGTTCATTGCGTTCATGGTGAGTGCGGCTCCCGGATCAGAGTTTCGAGACGCCGACGTGGCGGATCAGCTCGGTCACCGAGACGTGCATCACGTCGGTGAAGGGCTTCGGATACAGGCCCATCGCCAGGGTCGCGATCGCCAGCGCCGCCAGCATCAGGAATTCACGCGAGTTGATGTCGGTCAGTTCGCGCACGTCGTCGTTGGCCACGTCACCGAAGTAGACGCGCTTGACCATCCACAGCGTGTACGCCGCACCGAAGATCAGGGCGGTGGCCGACAGCAGGCCGATCCAGAAGCTGTACTTCACGGCACCGAGGATGACCATCCACTCGCCGATGAAGCCGGCGGTACCCGGCAGGCCGCAATTGGCCATGCCGAAGAACACCGCGAAGGCCGCGAACTTAGGCATCGTGTTGACCACGCCGCCGTAGCTCGCGATTTCACGCGAGTGCACGCGGTCGTACAGCACGCCGATCGACAGGAACATCGCGCCCGAGACGAAGCCGTGGCTGATCATCTGCACCAGGCCACCGGAGATGCCCAGCTCGCTGAAGATGAAGAAGCCCAGGGTCACGAAGCCCATGTGCGCGATCGAGGAGTACGCCACCAGCTTCTTCATGTCGTTCTGAACCAGAGCGACCAGACCGATGTAGATCACTGCAATCAGCGACAACGTGATGATCACCGGACCGTAGGTGTGCGCGGCATCGGGGGCGATGGGCATCGAGAAGCGCAGGAAGCCGTAGGCACCGAGCTTCAGCATGATCGCCGCCAGCACGACGGAGCCGCCGGTAGGCGCTTCCACGTGAGCGTCCGGCAACCAGGTGTGCACCGGCCACATCGGCACCTTCACGGAGAAGGCGGCGAAGAAGGCCCCGAACAGCAGCGCCTGCGCCGTCGCCCCCAGCGGCAGCTTGTGCCAGGTCAGGATGTCGAAGCTGCCACCCGACTTGTAGTACAGGTAGATCAGCGCGATCAGCATCAGCAGCGAGCCGGCCAGCGTGTACAGGAAGAACTTGAACGCCGCGTAAACGCGCCGCGGGCCGCCCCAGATGCCGATGATGATGTACATCGGGATCAGCGTGGCCTCGAAGAACACGTAGAACAGCAGGCCGTCCACCGCGCTGAACACACCGACCATCAGGCCCGACAGGATCAGGAACGCGCCCATGTACTGGTGCACGCGGCTGGTGATCACTTCCCAGGCCGAGATGACCACGATGATCGTGATGAAGGCGGTCAGCAGGACGAACCACACCGAAATGCCGTCCACGCCGAGGTGGTAGCGCACGTTGAAGCGCTCGATCCAGGCCAGGTTTTCCTGGAACTGAAACGCGGCGGAGGCGGTGTCGAAGCCGCTGATCAGCGGCAGGGTGACGAGGAAGCTGACGACCGCGCCAACCAGCGCGAGCCAGCGCACTGTACCCGCGTTGTCGTCACGGCCCAGGGCCAGCAACACGATGCCGAAAACGATCGGCAGCCAGATGGAGAGCGAGAGGTATGCCATGGTTCAGGTCCTCCCGATCAGCGAGCCAGCCACACGAACCAGCTCATCAGCGCGAAGACGCCAAGCAGCATGACCAATGCGTAGTGGTAGATGTAGCCCGTCTGGAACAGGCGCACCAGCGAGGCGAACCAGCCGACCACCTTGGCCGAGCCATTGATCACCAGGCCGTCGATCAGGGCCACGTCGCCCCCCTTCCACAGGCCACGGCCCAGCAGGCGTGCACCGGCAGCGAGGATGTGCTCGTTGATCCAGTCCATGAAGTACTTGTTTTCCATCACGGTCACCAGCGGTGCCAGCACGCGACCCAGGGTCGCGGGCACGCTCGGCACCACCATGTAGAAGACGTAGGCCGTGGCCACGCCTGCCGCCGCCAGCCAGAACGGGACGGTCTGGAAGGCGTGGGCGGCCATCGCGCCGGCGCTGTGGAAGTGTTCGGACAGATCCTTCATCGCCTCGTGGTGGTCGAGGTCGAACGCGATGGCGTCCTTGAAGAAGTCACCGAAGAGCATCGGCTGGATCGTCATGAAGCCGATCACGACCGAGGGGATCGCCAGCAACAGCAGCGGTGCGGTCACCACCCACGGCGACTCGTGCGGCGTGTGGTCGTGTTCACCGTGATGGTCGTCGTGGTGATCGTGCTCACCCGGGAAGGGCTTGTGGTGGAAGTGCTCCTTGCCGTGGAAGACCAGGAAGTACATCCGGAAGGAGTAGAACGCCGTGACGAACACGCCGATCACCGCGGCCCAGTAGGCCCAGTGTGCAGCCGGCAGATGGCTGGCGTGCAGTGCCTCGATGATCGAGTCCTTCGAGTAGAAGCCCGAGAAGAAGGGCGTTCCGATCAGGGCCAGCGAGCCCAGCAGCGAGGTGATCCAGGTGATGGGCATGTACTTGCGCAGGCCGCCCATGTTGCGGATGTCCTGGTCGTGGTGCATGCCGATGATCACCGAGCCCGCCGCGAGGAACAGCAGCGCCTTGAAGAAGGCGTGCGTCATCAGGTGGAACACCGCGACCGAGTAGGCCGACGCGCCCAGCGCCATCGTCATGTAACCCAGCTGCGACAGCGTGGAATACGCGACCACGCGCTTGATGTCGTTCTGGATGATGCCCAGGAAACCCATGAACAGCGCCGTGATCGAACCGATGATCAGGATGAAGTTCAGGGCCGTGTCCGACAGCTCGTACAGCGGCGACATGCGCGCGACCATGAAGATGCCGGCCGTCACCATGGTGGCGGCGTGGATCAGCGCGGAGATCGGGGTCGGGCCTTCCATCGAGTCCGGCAGCCAGACGTGCAGCGGGAACTGCGCCGACTTGCCCATCGCGCCGATGAACAGGCAGATGCAGGTCACGGTGATGAGCTGCCAGTCGCTGCCCGGCATGGTCAGCTTGCTGTACTCGCCCGCCTTGGCAAAGGTCTCGGCGTAGTTCAGCGTGCCGGCGTAGGCCGCGATCAGGCCGATGCCGAGGATGAAGCCGAAGTCACCCACCCGGTTGACCAGGAAGGCCTTCATGTTGGCGAAGATCGCGGTCGGCTTCTTGAACCAGAAGCCGATCAGCAGGTACGACACCAGGCCCACCGCTTCCCAGCCGAAGAACAGCTGCAAGAAGTTGTTGCTCATGACCAGCATGAGCATCGAGAAGGTGAACAGCGAGATGTACGAGAAGAAGCGCTGGTAGCCCGGGTCCTCTTCCATGTAGCCGATGGTGTAGATGTGCACCATCAGCGACACGAAGGTCACCACCACCATCATCATCGCGGTCAGACCATCGATGAGGAAGCCCACTTCCATCTTCAGGCCACCGAGCACCATCCACTCGTAGACGGTGGCGTTGAAGCGAGCGCCGCCGATCACGTCACGCAGCGTCAGGGCCGAGAGAACGAAGGCGATGAACACGCCGAGGATCGTCGCGATGTGGGCCCCGCGGCGGCCGATGGACTTGCCGAAGAAGCCGGCAAGCACGGCCCCGGCCAGGGGCGCGAGCGGCACCGCCAGGAGGGTCGATTGGGAGAGCGCAGACATGGTTATCGTTTTCCTCCGGCCTCAGCCCTTCAGGGTGTCGAGTTCGTCGACATTGATGGTCGAGCGATTGCGGAACAGCACCACCAGGATGGCCAGGCCGATCGCCGACTCGGCCGCCGCCACCGTCAGGATGAAGAAGACGAAGACCTGCCCCGCCATGTCACCCAGGTAGTGGGAGAAAGCCACGAAGTTGAGGTTGACCGCCAGCAGCATCAGCTCGATGGCCATCAGCAGCACGATCAGGTTCTTCCGGTTCAGGAAGATGCCGATCACCGACAGCGCAAAGAGGATCGCGCCCAGCGTCAGGTAATGTCCGAGGGAGACCATCAGGCTTGTCCTTTCGACGCGTTGGCATCAGCGGCGGGGGCCGACGGGACTTCGATCACCGGCGCCATCTTGACGATGCGCACGCGGTCGGCCGCCTTGGCACGCACCTGCTCGGACGGGTTCTGACCCTTGACGTCCTTGCGACGGCGCAGCGTCAGCGCGATCGCCGCGATGATGCCCACCAGCAGCAGCACCGCCGCGATTTGAAGCGGGTACAGGTAGGCGGTGTAGATCTCGATGCCCAACAGCTTGGCGTTGGGCAGCTTGTCGGCCCCAGCCATCGTCTTGGCGGCGGTCACGCCGAAGCCCCGCTGCAGCACCCAGGCCATTTCCAGCGCGATCACCACGCCGACCGCCGCAGCGAGCGGGAAATGCTTCCAGAAGCCCTGCCGCAGCACGTCGATGTTGATGTCGAGCATCATCACGACGAAGAGGAACAGCACCATCACCGCGCCGACGTACACCAGCACGAGCGAGATGGCGAGGAACTCGGCCTCCAACAGCATCCACACGCACGAGGCGTTGAAGAAGGCGAGGACGAGGTACAGGGCCGAGTGAACGGGGCTGCGCGCCGTGATGACGCGAAAGCCGGCGAACAGCAGAACGGCCGAGAAGACGTAGAAGAGCGCGGTGGTGGTGTCCATGGGTGTCTCGGGCACACGCGGGCGCTGTCAGACCGCGCCAACCGGTAGGGACCGGCGACGCGCGCTGCAGCCGACCTCAGCGGTACTTGGCGTCCGCCTCCTTGTTGGCTGCAATTTCCTTCTCGTACCGATCGCCGACGGCCAGCAGCATGTCCTTCGTGAAGTACAAGTCACCGCGCTTTTCGCCGTGGTATTCGAAGACGTGCGTCTCGACGATCGCATCCACCGGGCAGCTTTCCTCGCAGAAGCCGCAGAAGATGCACTTGGTCAAGTCGATGTCGTAGCGGCTGGTGCGGCGGCTGCCGTCCTCGCGCTGAGCCACTTCGATGGTGATGGCCATCGCGGGGCAGACGGCCTCGCACAGCTTGCAGGCGATGCAGCGCTCTTCACCGCTTTCATAGCGACGTTGGGCGTGCAGGCCGCGAAAGCGTGGGCTCAGCGGGGTCTTTTCTTCCGGAAATTGCACCGTGATGGTGCGCTGGAAGAAGTGACGCCCGGTGAGCTTGAGGCCCTTGAGCAGCTCCAGCAGCATGAAGCTGGAGACGAAGTCCTTGAGACTGGTCACGGCTGACATGAAGGTTTCCTGCGCTCCGTGGTCACTTCCAGATGTTGAACGGGGTCTGCATCCAGACGCCCACCACCAGCAGCCACACCAGCGTGATCGGGATGAAGATCTTCCAACCCAGACGCATGATCTGGTCATAGCGGTAGCGCGGGAAGGAAGCGCGCACCCACAGGAACATCGTGACCACACAGAAGGTCTTGATGCCCAGCCAGATCCAGCCCGGGATGAAGCTCAGGAAGCTCAGCGGAGCATCCCAGCCGCCCAGGAACATGACCACGCTCATCATCGAGACGAGGATCATGTTGGCGTACTCGGCCAGGAAGAACATCGCGAACGACATGCCCGAGTACTCGATCATGTGGCCGGCCACGATTTCCGCTTCACCTTCCACCACGTCGAAGGGGTGACGGTTGGTCTCGGCCAGGCCCGAGATGAAGTAGACCATGAAGATCGGGAACAGCGGCAGCCAGTTCCAGGACAGGAAGTTCAGGCCCATCGAGGCGAAGGTGCCCTTGGTCTGCCCCACCACGATGTCCGACATGTTCAGACTGCCGGTGACCATCAGCACCACCACGAAGGCAAAGCCCATCGCGATTTCGTAGCTCACCATCTGGGCCGATGCACGCATGGCGCCGAGGAAGGCGTACTTCGAGTTCGACGACCAGCCGGCGATGATCACGCCGTAGACTTCCAGCGAGGTGATCGCCATCAGGAACAGCAGGCCAGCGTTGACGTTGGCCAGCGCCACTTCCGGTCCGAAGGGAATCACCGCCCAGGCCGCCAGGGCGGGCATGATGGTCATGATCGGGCCGAGGTAGAACAATCCCTTGTCGGCCACCGTCGGGGTGATGATCTCCTTGAAGATCAGCTTGACGGCGTCGGCGATGGGCGTCAGCAGACCGTAGGGGCCCACGCGGTTCGGACCCGGACGCACCTGCGTCCAGGAGATCGCCTTGCGCTCCCACAGCGTCAGGTAGGCCACGCAGCCCAGCAGCGGCAGCAGCACAACGACGATCTTGAGCAGCGCCCAGACGACGGGCCACGCGCCACCCAGGGTGGCGGCGCCGGCGGTTTGGAAAGTTTCCAGCATCTTCAGCTCCCCTCGTCAGGCACGCACGACGTTCACCGCGCCGAACAGCGCGCCGAGCTTCGCGGTGGCCGCGACGCCGGTCGGAATGCGAACGGTGCCTTCGGCCAGACCCGCGTCGAGCACGGCCGGCAGCTTCACCGTCTCACCACCTTGGGTGACGTTGACCGAATCGCCTTCGGCCAGGCCCAGGCGCCCCCACAGCGAGGCCGGCAGCGCGACCTGGACAGCGCGGCCGTCGGCGGTCTGCTGCAGCGACGGAGCGCGACGCACGATGCTGTCGCTGCCGTAGATCGCCACGTCGGCGACGCGCTGCAGCTCGACCTGCGCGACACCGCCCTGGGGCGACACGCGGGTGGCGTTGGACAGGCGCGCGGCGATGCCGTCGGCGCTGCCGATGGCCTGGGCACGCACTTCCTCGACGCTCTCTTGAGCGAAGCCCGGCAGGCCCAGCAGGTTGCCCAGCACGCGCAGCACCTTCCAGCCCGGGCGGGTCTCGCCCAGCGGACGCACCACGCCGTGGAAGGACTGCAGACGGCCTTCGGCGTTGACGAAGCTGCCGCCAGTCTCGGTGAACGGTGCGATCGGCAGCATCACGTGCGCCTGTTCGACGTTCGCCGAGAAGGGGCTGAAGGACACGACCAGGTCGGCGGCGGCCAGGGCCTTGGCCGCCTGGGCGGCGTCGGCCGAGTCCAGCAGCGGCTCGGTGTTGAACAGCAGCACGGCCTTGCGCGGCTGGGCCAGCATCGCGCCGGCGTCCAGGCCGCCCTGCTGCGGCTGGGCCTTGACCAGCTGGGCGCCCACGCTGTTGCCGGCTTCGCCGAAGTAGCCCACGCTGGCGCCGCACTGCGTGGCGATCCAGTTCGCCACCGCCAGCAGCTCAGCCGCCTGCGGGTGTGCCGCCGCAGCGTTGCCCAGCAGCACCGCGGTGTTCTGACCGGAGAGCAGCGCGTCGGCGATTGCCTGGGCCTGCGCGCCCGGGGTGACGGCCAGCGGCGCGGTCACGCCCTTCGCGGTGGCAACCGCGGCGGCCACTTCGATCAGTGCCGTGGCCCACAGGCTCGGGGCCGTGGCGACGGAGGCGGCGATGGGCATCAGCCAGTCGTCGCCGGCCGAGCCGATGCGCAGGATCTGTGCGCCGTGGCGCGCCGCCTGGCGCAGGCGCTGCGCAAACAGCGGGTGGTCCTTGCGCAGGAAGGAGCCGACGACCAGGGCGCGATCGACCTTCGACAGGTTGGCGATCGGCGTGCCCAGCCAACGCACGGCACCGGCCTCCTGGCGGAAGTCGGCGTGGCGCAGGCGGTGGTCGATGTTGTCGCTACCCAGGCCACGGACCAGCTCACCCAGCAGGAAGAGCTCCTCGTTGGTGCTCGTGGCCGAGGCCAGCGCGCCGACGGCCGCAGGGCCCTGCTGGCCGACGATGCCCTTGAGCGCCTTGGCGACGTAGTCCAGCGCGGTGTTCCAGTCGACGGCCTTCCACTGACCGCCCTGCTTGAGCATCGGCGTGGTCAGGCGGGCGTCGCTGTTGAGCGCTTCGTAGCTGAAGCGGTCGCGGTCGGCGATCCAGCACTCGTTGACGTCGTCGTTCTCCAGCGGAACGACGCGCAGCACCTGATGGTTCTTAACCTGAACGATCAGGTTGGCACCGGTGCTGTCGTGCGGGCTGACGCTCTTGCGGCGCGACAGCTCCCAAGTGCGGGCGTTGTAGCGGAAGGGCTTGCTGGTCAACGCGCCCACCGGGCAGATGTCGATCATGTTGCCCGACAGCTCGGAATCCACCGTGCCGTTCAGGAAGGTCGTGATCTCGGAGTGCTCACCCCGGTTGACCATGCCCAGCTCCATGCGGCCGGCGATTTCCTGGCCGAAGCGCACGCAGCGGGTGCACTGGATGCAGCGGCTCATCTCCTGCATGGAGATCAGCGGGCCGACTTCCTTGGCGAAGACGACGCGCTTTTCTTCTTCGTAGCGCGACGAGGACTTGCCGTAGCCCACCGCCAGATCCTGCAGCTGGCACTCACCCCCCTGGTCGCAGATCGGGCAATCCAGCGGGTGGTTGATGAGCAGGAACTCCATCACCGACTGCTGGGCCTTGATCGCCTTGTCGGACTTGGTCCGCACGATCATGCCCTGCGTGACCGGGGTCGCGCAGGCCGGCATCGGCTTGGGGGCCTTTTCGACCTCGACCAGGCACATGCGGCAGTTCGCCGCGATCGAGAGCTTCTTGTGGTAGCAGAAGTGCGGGATGTAGCTGCCCGCCTGTTCGGCCGCATGCATGACCATGCTGCCTGCGGCGACCTGCACCTTCTTACCGTCGAGTTCGATTTCAACCATGTTCGTGTGCCCCGATCAGATGTAGGCCGGGACCATGCAGGTCTTGTGTTCGATGTGGTGGACAAACTCGTCGCGGAAGTGCTTGAGCATGCCCCGCACCGGCATCGCGGCGGCGTCGCCGAGTGCGCAGATCGTGCGGCCCATGATGTTCTCGGCCACGTTGTCCAGCAGCGCGAGGTCGTCCGCCCGGCCCTGGCCGTGCTCGATGCGCTCGACCATCTTGTACAGCCAGCCCGTGCCTTCGCGGCAGGGCGTGCACTGACCGCAGGACTCGTGCGCGTAGAAGTACGACAGGCGCAGCAGGCTCTTGACCATGCAGCGGGTCTCGTCCATCACGATGACCGCGCCCGAGCCCAGCATCGAACCGGCCTTGGCGATGGAGTCATAGTCCATCGTGCAGTCCATGATGACGTGGGCGGGCAGCACCGGGGAGGACGAGCCGCCCGGGATCACCGCCTTGAGCTTCTTGCCGCCCTTGACGCCACCAGCGAGTTCCAGCAGCTGGGCAAAGCTGGTGCCCATCGGGATCTCGTAGTTGCCCGGGCGCTCCACGTCGCCGACCATCGAGAAGATCTTGGTGCCGCCGTTGTTGGGCTTGCCGCACTCGAGGTAGGCCGGACCGCCGTTGCGGATGATCCAGGGCACCGCACCGAAGGTCTCGGTGTTGTTGATGGTGGTCGGCTTGCCGTACACGCCGAAGCTGGCCGGGAACGGCGGCTTGAAGCGCGGCTGGCCCTTCTTGCCTTCGATCGACTCGATCAGCGCGGTCTCTTCACCGCAGATGTAGGCGCCGAAGCCGTGGTGCGCGTGCAGCTGGAAGCTGTGGCTGCTGCCCAGGATGTTGTTGCCCAGGTAGCCGGCCGCACGGGCTTCTTCCAGGGCTTCCTCGAAGCGCTGGTAGATCTCGAAGATCTCGCCGTGGATGTAGTTGTAGCCCACCGAGATGCCCATCGCGTAGGCCGCGATGATCATGCCCTCGATGACGATGTGCGGGTTGTAGCGCAGGATGTCCCGGTCCTTGCAGGTGCCCGGTTCGCCCTCGTCGGAGTTGCACACCAGGTACTTCTGCACCGGCAGCGCGCGGGGCATGAAGCTCCACTTCAGGCCGGTCGGGAAGCCCGCACCGCCACGGCCGCGCAGGCCAGAGGCCTTGACCTCGGCGATGACCTGGTCGGGGGTCATGCCCTCGCCGCCATCCTTGCCCAGGATCTTGCGCAGGGCCTGGTAGCCGCCGCGTGCCTCATAGTCCGCGAGACGCCAGTTGCGACCATTCAGGCCGGCGTAGATCTGCGGGTTGATGTGGCGATCGTGGAAACAGGTTTCCAGACCGGTGGCCTGGAAGGCCGAAAGATCGACTGCGATGTTGCGTGCCATCTGGGTCCGCCCCTTCACTCGGCCTTGGCCTTGGCGCGCAGCAGGTCGACGAGGCCGCTGACGCGCTCGTTCGACATGTAGCTCACCATCTGGCGGTCGTTGACCAGCATCACCGGCGCATCGGCGCAGGCACCCAGGCATTCGCACTTCTGCACCGTGAAGACGCCGTCGGCGGTGGTGCCACCGTCCTCGACACCCAGGATCTTGCAGAGGTGCTCCAGCGCGCCCTGACCGTTGCGCAGCTGGCAGGGCAGGTTGGTGCAGACGTTCAGCTTGAACTGACCGACCGGCTGCTGGTTGTACATGTTGTAGAAGGTCGTCACCTCACGCACGGCGATGGGCGCCATGCCAAGGTAGTCCGCAATCGCCTGCTCGGCCTGCGGCGACACCCAGCCCAGCTCCTGCTGGGCAATCGACAGACAGGCCATCACGGCCGACTGCTTCTGGTCTGCCGGGTACTTGGCGACCTCGCGCGCAAAGCGCTCCAGGGTGGCTTCAGAGAACATGGATGCTGTGCTCATGCGCGTGTCAGCGATCGATTTCGCCGAACACGATGTCCATCGTGCCGATGATCGCGACGGCGTCGGCGATCATGTGTCCGCGGGCCATCTCGTCGAGAGCGGCCAGGTGGACGAAACCGGGCGGGCGAATCTTCAGGCGGTAGGGCTTGTTGGCGCCATCGCTGACGAGGTAGATGCCGAACTCGCCCTTCGGGTGCTCGACGGCGGCGTAGGCCTCGCCCTCGGGCACGTGGAAGCCTTCGGTGAACAGCTTGAAGTGGTGGATCAGCTGCTCCATCGAGGACTTCATCTCGACGCGCGACGGCGGAGCCACCTTGTGGTTGTCCGTGATGACCGGCCCAGGGTTGGCACGCAGCCAGTCCACGCACTGCTTGATGATGCGGTTGGACTGACGCATTTCCTCGACGCGCACCAGGTAGCGGTCGTAGGTGTCGCCGTTGACGCCCAGCGGGATGTCGAAATCCATCCGGTCGTAGACGTCGTAGGGCTGGTTCTTGCGAAGGTCCCAGGCGATGCCCGAGCCGCGCAGCATCGCGCCGGTCAGACCCATGTTCAGGGCCCGCTCGGGCGTGACCACACCGATGCCGACGGTGCGCTGCTTCCAGATCCGGTTGTCGGTCAGCAGCGTTTCGTACTCGTCGACCAACTTCGGGAAGCGCTGGACGAAGTCGTCGATGAAGTCCAGCAGGGAGCCCTGCCGGTTCTCGTTCATCTTCGAGATCGCCTTGGCGTTGTGGATCTTGCTGACCTTGTACTGCGGCATGCTGTCCGGCAGGTCACGGTAGACGCCACCCGGACGGAAGTAGGCCGCGTGCATGCGCGCACCCGACACCGCCTCGTACATGTCGAACAGGTCCTCGCGCTCGCGGAAGCAGTAGATGAGGATGTTCATCGCACCGCAGTCCATGCCGTGGCAACCCAGCCACAGCAGGTGGTTCAGCAGACGCGTGATCTCGCTGAACATGACGCGGATGTACTGCGCGCGCAGCGGCACGTCCACACCCAGCAGCTTTTCGATGGCCAGGCAGTAGGCGTGCTCGTTGCACATCATGGACACGTAGTCGAGACGGTCCATGTAGGGCAGCGACTGGATGAAGGTCTTCGTCTCAGCCAGCTTCTCGGTGCCGCGGTGCAGCAGGCCAATGTGCGGATCGGCGCGCTGGATCACTTCGCCGTCCAGCTCCAGCACCAGACGGAGCACGCCGTGGGCCGCCGGGTGCTGCGGCCCGAAGTTCAGGGTGTAGTTCTTGATTTCAGCCATGCGAGCCTCCGGACCTCAGTGCAGTGCGCCGTAGTTGTCTTCGCGGATGATGCGCGGCGTGATCTCGCGCGGCTCGATGGTCACCGGCTGATAGATGACGCGCTTTTGCTGCTCGTCGTAGCGCATTTCAACGTGACCGGTCACCGGGAAGTCGCGGCGCATCGGGTGGCCGATGAAGCCGTAGTCGGTCAGGATGCGACGCAGATCCTCGTGGCCATCGAAGACGATGCCATACATGTCGAAGGCTTCGCGCTCGAACCAGTTGGCCGCATTCCAGATCGGGTTGACCGACGCCACCACAGGAAAATCATCGTCCGGCGCAAACACGCGCAGACGCAGACGCCAGTTGTGCTCGACCGACAGCAGGTGCGACACCGCAGCAAAGCGAGCCCCTTCCCAGGCGCCCTCCTTGTAGCCGCTGTAATCCATGCCACACAGGTCGATCAGCTGCTGGAACGTCAGATGCGGATGATCGCGCAGCGTCTTCGCAACTTCCAGGTAATCGGCCGCCTTGACGGTGACGGTGATTTCACCCAGCCGGCGCACCAGCGAAACGATGCGCTCGCCCAGCACGCGCTCCAGCGCGGCCTGCAGGTTGTCGAGTTTCTGAGTCATGAATCGGACCTCGTAGCCTGCGGCGCTCAGCGCGCGATGGTGTTTTCGCGGCGAATCTTGGCCTGCAATTGCAGGATGCCGTACAGCAGCGCCTCTGCCGTGGGCGGACAGCCCGGCACATAGACATCCACCGGCACGACGCGGTCGCAGCCACGCACCACCGAGTAGCTGTAGTGGTAGTAGCCACCGCCGTTGGCACAGGACCCCATCGACAGGACCCAGCGCGGCTCGGCCATCTGGTCGTAGACCTTGCGCAACGCCGGCGCCATCTTGTTGCACAACGTGCCCGCCACAATCATCAGATCCGACTGACGCGGACTAGGCCGAAAGAGCATGCCGAAGCGGTCGATGTCGTAACGGGAAGCCCCCGCGTGCATCATTTCGACCGCACAGCAAGCCAAACCAAAGGTCATCGGCCACAAGGAACCGGTCTTGGACCAGTTGATGAGCGTGTCCACGCTCGTGGTGATGAAGCCTTCCTTGAGTACGCCTTCAATGCCCATGGTGTATTCCGTGTGATTCCGCAACCCGGCTTAAGGAGAACAAGCGTCAACGCCGCTCGATCATTCCCAATCCAGCGCACCCTTCTTCCATTCGTAGACGAAGCCGACCACGAGAATGCCCAGGAAGATCATCATGGCCCAGAAACCTGTCGCACCGATTTCACGCAGCGACACCGCCCAAGGGAACAGGAAAGCGATTTCGAGGTCGAACAGAATGAAGAGGATGGCCACAAGGTAGTAGCGCACATCGAACTTCATGCGCGCATCCTCGAAGGCCTCGAAGCCGCACTCGTAAGGGGAGTTCTTGGCCGCATCCGGGCGGCGCGGGCCCAACAGGAACCCGAGGATCTGGGGAACCACCCCAACACCGACACCAACCAGGATGAACAGGATGACAGGAAGGTATTGCTCGAGGTTCATGTCTACAGACCGGTCGATGTCTCATCCGACAAAAGAAAGGCGCGCCGTCATCAACGCCGACAGTCTTCCTGCCGCCGAATGCTCAGCGCGCCCACCGCTCCTTGCCGAACCAGCGGGTTGAACAACACGCTGACCCAACTTGGATGCCGGTCCGAAGCCCAATCCAGCTCCGCCCCGGGAAATCTGTGGTGCCGACGGCGAGACTCGAACTCGCACAGCTTTCGCCACTACCCCCTCAAGATAGCGTGTCTACCAATTTCACCACGTCGGCACGTGCACTTTGCTGACAAATCCGTGAACCGCTGGACTCGGCACTCGAACCCCTGGGGTCAGCACCGCAATCCAATCCACTCACCACCTGAACAGCGACCACTCCGGTTTGCGTGAGGTCTTGCTCACCGGTGCAGCCTTGAATTCTAGCCCCAATCAGGGTTTGTCTCAAGAACCCTACGAACGTTACAGCTGTGCTGCAACGTCAGGCGTCTCACTTCGACGACGCCGATGCCGCCGACGCAGCAGAAGCCGACTGAGCCTGAAGCGTTGGCGCCGTCGGGATCTGCGCAGCCGCGGGGGCGGATGCCACCGGCGCACTGGCCGCCGCCGCAGCGCGATCAAGCACGCTGGCGTCGTTGTGGGTGCTGGCGCGGAGGTTGCCGAAATACGCCAGCGCCAGGGTGCAGACGAAGAAAATCGACGCAGCCACCGCCGTCGAACGCGACAGGAAGTTCGCGCTGCCAGTGGCGCCAAAGAGGCTGCCCGAGGCCCCGCTGCCGAACGATGCCCCCATGTCGGCACCCTTGCCGTGCTGCACCAGGACCAGGCCGATCATTGCCACGGCCGCGACCAACTGCACCAGCAGCACCAGATTCATCAACACTTGCATGGGGAACTCACTCCGGGGAAAGGTCTCGGGCCAAGCGCTCAGGCCGCCCGTGCGATAGCCAAAAAGTCAGCCGCTTTCAGCGCGGCACCACCGATCAGCCCGCCGTCGATGTCGGGCTGAGACAGCAGCGTGGGCGCGTTGTCGGGCTTCATGCTGCCGCCGTAAAGAATCTTCATCGTGTCGGCCTGCGGGGTGGCCGCGCGCAGCTGGGCGCGCAGCAGGGCGTGCACCGCCTGCGCCTGCTCGGGCGTGGCGACCTTGCCGGTGCCGATGGCCCAGACGGGCTCATAGGCCACGACCATCTCGCCGACGCAGTGACCCAGCGCATGGATCACCGCCGACAGCTGGCGCTTGACGACCGCCTCGGTCTCGCCGGCCTCGCGCTGCGCCAGCGTCTCGCCGACGCAGACGATTGGCGTGATGCCCTTGCCCAGCGCCGCCTTGGCTTTGTCGGCCACCGCCTGGTCGCTCTCGCCGTGGTAGGCGCGGCGCTCGCTGTGACCGACGATGGCGTAGCGGCAGCCGAATTCGCGCAGCATCGTGGCCGACACCTCACCGGTGTAGGCGCCCTGCTCCTGCGCGGACACGTCCTGCGAGCCCCAGGCCACGGCGCTGGTGGCCAGGGTCACCGCCACTTCGGACAGGTACGGGAAAGGCACACACACCGCCAGATCGGCGTTGGTCGGCCCACCAGCCAGGATGCCTTGCAGCAGTTCGGCGTTGGCCGCGTGGCTGCCGTGCATCTTCCAGTTGCCGACCACCAGCTTGCGACGAGTACTCATGATTCCTCCTAACGGTTGATTCAGGGTCACCACTGCAGCACGATCTTGCCGATGTGCTGGTTCGATTCCATCAAGGCGTGCGCCCGAGCCGCCTCGGCGGCCGGCAGCACCGTGTGAATGACCGGCTTGACGTGGCCAGCGGCCAACAGCGGCCAGACCTCACGACGCAGCGCCTGCGCGATGGCCGCCTTGAAGGCCACCGGGCGCGGACGCAGCGTCGAGCCGGTGACCACCAGGCGACGGCGCAGCACCAGCCCGGCATCGAAACCGGCCTTGACGCCACCCTGCACAGCGATGATCACCAGCCGGCCATCTTCGGCCAGGCAACCCACCTCGCGAGCCACGTAGTCGCCCGCGACCATGTCCAGAATGACATCCACGCCCCGGCCACCCGTCAGGCGCAGCGCCTCGGCGGCGAAGTCCTGGCTGCGGTAGTTGATCGCGTGATCGGCCCCAAGCGCGAGGCAGGCCGCGCACTTCTCGTCGCTGCCGGCGGTGGCGATGACGGTCGCCCCCTTTGCCTTGGCGAGTTGAATGGCGGTCACGCCGATGCCGCTGGTGCCGCCCTGGATCAGCAGGGTTTCGCCCGGCTGCAGCCGCGCCCGGTCGAACACGTTCGACCAGACGGTGAAGAAGGTCTCGGGCAGGCTGGCCGCCTCGACTTCGCCGAAACCCGCCGGCACCGGTAAGCACTGCCCGACTGGTGCGACGCAGAGCTGGGCATAACCACCGCCCGCCACCAGCGCGCAGACGCGATCGCCAACCGCCAGGCCGGCCGCAGCCATCGCCTGGACATCGCCCGCGACGACCGTGCCCGCCACCTCCAGACCCGGCAGGTCGGACGCACCCGCCGGCGGCGGGTAGGCGCCCTTGCGTTGCAGCACATCCGGGCGGTTGACACCGGACGCCGCGACGCGAATGAGCAACTCGCCCGGACCGGCGACCGGATCCGGTCGCTCGGCCAGACGCAGCACCTCCGGCGCGCCGGACTGGGAGATCTCGATGGCGTTCATCGGCTGGGCCTTGGGCGGGCGCTGTCCACCGAGCGGCCCGGCAAAGACACCGGCCCGCTCAGCGCAGCGCAATCACTGCTGCTGTTGCTGTTGCTGCTGGTCGTCGCCCGCCACGTCCGACGGGGCGGCATCGGTCGGTGCGTTGCGCTGCTCGCTGCGCGGCGGACGCTCACCCCGCTCGGAGCGCTCGCCACGGTCGCTGCGCTCACGGCGCGGACCGCGATCGCCACGGTCACCGCGGTCGTTGCGGTCGCCGTATTCGCGGCGCGGACGCTCGAAGCGCGGCTCGTCTTCCATGCCTTCCGGACGCTCCAGCAGTGCCTTCATGGACAGCTTGATGCGGCCCTTCTCGTCGGTCTCCAGGACCTTGACCTTGACGACCTGGCCTTCGGTCAGGAAGTCGGTGACCTTCTCGACGCGCTGGTGCGCGATCTGGCTGATGTGCAGCAGACCGTCCTTGCCCGGCAGGATGTTGATCAGCGCACCGAAGTCCAGGATCTTGGTGACCGGGCCTTCGTAGACCTTGCCGATTTCCGCCTCGGCGGTGATGTCGGCGATGCGCTTCTTGGCCGCTTCGGCCTTGTCGGCATCGGTGGAGGCGATGGTGATGGTGCCGTCCTCGCCGATGTCGATCTGGCAGCCGGTCTCTTCGGTCAGCGCACGGATCACCGAGCCACCCTTGCCGATCACGTCGCGGATCTTCTCCGGATTGATCTTCATGGTGTACAGGCGGGGCGCGAACTCGGACACCTCGGTGTTGGCACCGGCCACCACCTCGACCATCTTGCCCAGGATGTGCAGACGCGCTTCCTTGGCCTGAGCCAGCGCGACCTGCATGATTTCCTTGGTGATGCCCTGGATCTTGATGTCCATCTGCAGGGCGGTCACGCCGGCGGTCGTGCCGGCCACCTTGAAGTCCATGTCGCCGAGGTGGTCCTCGTCACCCAGGATGTCGGTCAGCACCGCGAAGCGGTTGCCTTCCTTGATCAGACCCATGGCGATGCCGGCGACGTGCGCCTTCATCGGCACGCCGGCGTCCATCATCGCCAAGCAGCCGCCGCAGACGGAGGCCATCGACGAGGAGCCGTTGGACTCGGTGATCTCGGAGACCACGCGGATGGTGTAGGCGAAGTCTTCGCGGTTCGGCAGCAGCGGCACCAGGGCGCGCTTGGCCAGGCGGCCGTGGCCGGTTTCGCGGCGCTTCGGGGTGCCCATGCGGCCGGCTTCGCCGGTGGCGAAGGGGGGCATGTTGTAGTGGAACAGGAAGGTGTCGCGGAACTCGCCGGCCAGGGCGTCGATCTTCTGCGAATCCTGATCGGTACCCAGCGTGGCGACCACCAGGGCCTGCGTCTCACCGCGGGTGAACAGCGCCGAGCCGTGGGTGCGCGGCAGCACGCCGGTGCGGATCTCGATGGGGCGCACAGTGCGGGTGTCGCGGCCGTCGATGCGCGGCTCACCCGCCAGGATCTGACCGCGCACGGTCTTGGCTTCCAGCTCGAACAGCAGGTTGTCGATCTCGACGCCATCGGCCTGCACACCGGCTTCGGCCAGCGCGGCCTTCACTTCGGCGTAGGCGCTGCGGCAGGCCTGGGTGCGGGCCTGCTTGCTGCGGATCTGGTAGGCGGCCTGGATCTTGGCGAGACCCAGTTCCTCGACCTTGGCGATCAGCGGCTCGTTCTTGGTCGGCGGCGTCCACAGGCCGGCTTCGATCCAGTCGGGCTTGCCGGCGTCGCGCACCAGGTCGTTGATCGCGGCGATGGCGACCTTGGACTGGTCATGGCCAAAGCTCACGGCGCCCAGCATGATTTCTTCGCTCAGCTGGTCGGCCTCGGACTCGACCATCAGCACGGCGGCTTCGGTGCCAGCGACCACCAAGTCCAGCTTGGAGGACTTCAGCGCGACCGGACCGGGGTTCAGCACGTACTCGCCGTTGACGTAGCCCACGCGGGCAGCGCCCACCGGGCCGTTGAACGGGATGCCGGAGATCGCCAGCGCGGCGGACGAGCCGATCAGCGCGGCGATGTCGGCCGAGACTTCCGGGTTCAGCGACAGGACGTGGATGACGACCTGCACCTCGTTGTAGAAGCCTTCCGGGAACAGCGGGCGCAGCGGGCGGTCGATCAGGCGGCTGGTCAGCACTTCCAGCTCGGAGGGCTTGGCCTCGCGCTTGAAGAAGCTGCCCGGGATGCGGCCGGCGGCGTAGGTCTTCTCGATGTAGTCGACCGTCAGCGGGAAGAAGTCCTGGCCCGGCTTGGCGTTCTTGGCGCCCACCACGGTGGCCAGCACCACGGTGTCTTCCATGCTCACCAGCACGGCGCCGGAAGCCTGGCGAGCGATTTCGCCGGTCTCCAGCGTGACGGTGTGGGAACCCCACTGGAAGGTCTTGGTGACTTTGTTGAACAGGCTCATGCGAGTCTCCTCTGGTTGATTGCGCCCGAAACGGTGGGGCGCGACACCCGCAGACGGCTCAGCGTGGCGCAATGCCATTCCAGCGACCCCGCACAGCGGATCCATTGGAATGACACAGCAGCGCCCCCAGCGCCAGAGCGAATGCGTCGATCGGTTGAAGGGATGCGTGAAAGTGCAAAGAGCCTGCCCCGGCGATCCTGGACAGGCTCCTCGACGTCATCGCGACGATTACTTGCGCAGGCCCAGCTTCTGGATCAGCGCGACGTAACGGTCGGCGTCACGGGACTTCAGGTAGTCCAGCAGCTTGCGGCGACGGCTCACCATGCGCAGCAGGCCGCGACGACCGTGGTGGTCCTTCATGTTGGCCTTGAAGTGCGGGGTCAGCGCGTTGATGCGAGCGGTCAGCAGGGCCACTTGCACTTCCGGGGAGCCGGTGTCGGCGGTGCCGCGGGCGTTGGCGGCGATGATGTCGGCTTTGATGATATCGGCGACGGACATGGTCAGAGTTCCTAGTCGGACGAAACCGAGCCACCGAGCGAAGGACCGATCAGGGCCTGATGCCCTGCCCGGCCGATGCGCCTGAGCCGCGGTTTCGAGGTTCACTTGCGGTCACGGGTGAAACCAACCCGTGCCGTGCGAGGCCCGCAATCCGAACGATCCCGTGAAGGTTTCCGGACTACGAAGCCCAGGATTATAGCTTGAGCGCCGCAGCCAGCCGCTCGACCCCCTGCAGCAGGCGCTCCGGCTGCTTCGACGCAAAGCACCAGCGCAGCCAGCCCTCGCCCTCCGCGCCGAAGGCCACCCCGGGCGCCAGGCCCAGGCCGTGGGCGTGCACGAGGCGCTTGGCCAGCGCGAGCGAATCGTTCTCGCCGTCCACGCGCAGGAAGGCGTACATCGCCCCCGGCGGCGTCGCCAACTCCACACGCGGCAGCTCGCGCAGCGCGCCCACCAGCGTGTCGCGGCAGTGGCGCAGCCGCGCGCGCAGCGCCGGCACGGTGACGGGTGCCTGCGCCAGCGCAGCCAGGCCAGCGCGCTGCACGAACACCGGCGCACAGGAGGTGTTGAACTCGATGAGCTTGCCCAGGTGCTCCATCACCCGCGGCGGCACCACCAGGCAGCCCAGGCGCCAGCCGGTCATCAGGAAGCTCTTCGAGAAGCTGTGCACCACCATCAGGCGATCCTCGGCGTCGGCCATGTCGAGGAAGCTCGGCGCGGCCTGGGCGGCCTCACCCTCCGCCGGATCGCCATCCGGGTAATACAGCCGCTCGTAGACCTCGTCGGAGACGATCCAGGTGCCCGTCGTGCGGCAGTGCGCCAGGATGCGCGCGATCTCGGCGCGCGTGAGCGTCCAGCCGGTGGGGTTGTTCGGCGAGTTCACGATCAGCACGCGCGTGGCCGGCGTGATGGCCGCCAGCAGCTC
>Ga0228698_1000385_pt1 | contig 36785 bp, 28 predicted proteins | sample McNCre117_Aug_MG_FD_178015 | JGI IMG/M metagenome (GOLD analysis project Ga0228698, IMG submission 178015) | Freshwater microbial communities from McNutts Creek, Athens, Georgia, United States - 1-17_Aug_MG | ecosystem: Environmental > Aquatic > Freshwater > Creek | place: USA: Georgia... | reverse complement strand
CTTCACGATGCCCTGAACCGCTGCCGTTGACGCTTGCAGAATGGGCTTGCTGGCGGCCACTACCATGATGGCAAATACAAACAGGGGTTCTGTGAAGTTGCAGTTGTCCAGGTACAGCATGGCCTCGCCAAAGCTGGTCATGAACCCCATGGCGACCATGAACAGCATGGCCCACACGCCAAACACAATTTCCACTTCGGCCAGCAAATGCCACACTCCGGCGTGGGCCGGGCGGGTGTGAGCCAGATGCTCGAAGAACTTGGTGGAGAAGGTGTGAACGAGCGCCAGTGCAAACAGCACAGCCGCCACAGTTTGAACGGTTGTTGGATTCATGGAGAGTTAGCCCCCCAACTGTTCAAAAGGCAGTTGCTGCTTCACCAGAATGACGGTGCATGGTGCATCCATGGCCACTTTGATGGGCACGGTGGCCACAAACCGCTGCATCTGCAAGCCATGTGTCGCGGCGCCCATCACAATCATGGAGACTTGGTTGCCTTCCGCATATCGGGTGATGGCCCCCGCTACATCGCTGGATTCCAGCACATGGAACGACGTTTGGTGGCCAGTGAGATCCAACGGCTCGGCCCATTGGCGCATCAATGACAAATGACGGCGGTGCACCATGGTCTCACTGTGGTCCTGGTCAGTGGTGCTGGTGTCGCCCGGGGAAATGACCGTGACGCAGGCCAACCGGGCGCCGGGGCGTATGCCCAACGATCGGGCGACTGCCTGGCGCAAGGAGTACAGCGTTGCATCGGTTACATCGTGGTGGGGAACCGCCACCATGATGATGGGCACCTCCTCGATTTGCTGGGTGGGCATGGGGCTGGGCTGGTATTGCTTGCCCGCTGCGCGCAGCCAGCGTTTGAAGTGCTCCCAGAATCCGGTTCCTACCTTGCGCTTGCCGCGAGCGGTGATCTTGACGTGATCGGGGTGTGTCAGGTCAAACGCCAAGTGAGCGGCCGACGGGTAGCGATTCGCTGCCTCGTGCTCCAGGCACTTGTGGATGACTTCTTGCAGCCACTCCGGCAAGTCGGGGCGGTAGGCCCGCAGTGGCTTGGGGTTCATCCACAGCCGTTGGCGCAATCCACCTGCGGTGGCCGGGGACCCGAATGGCAATTCGCGCACAGCCAATTCGTACAGCATCACCCCCAGGGCAAAAATGTCGCTCCGTGGGTCACCACGTACACCCACCACTTGTTCAGGTGCAATCCACGATGGCGAGCCCACCGCTTTGCGAAGCTCTTCTGCCAGCAAATCCGGGTAATGCGCGTGGCAGGACAAACCAAAGTCCAGCAGTACCGCTGTGCCATCGGGTTTGATGAGCACGTTGGCTGGCTTCAGATCCAGGTGACAGGCGTTCTGTTTGTGCAGCGAATGAATGGCGCGGGCCACCGCAGCACCCAGACTGGCAATTTCATGTGCCGTGAGTGGTTCGCGTTTCTCTCCCGCCTCTGGCAGCCAGTGGTTCAGTGTGTGACCTTCCAGATGCTCCATCACCAGATAAGGCGTGTTCTCCAGGTCGCCAGCGGCCACAAATCGCGGCATGTGTGGGCCACTGAGTACCTGCAGCATCTGGTGTTCCACTTCGAACCCGATGATGTTTTCCGCTCCGTCGGAGGCGGTCATTCGCGGTACCTTCATGACCAGGGGGAAGCCAGGGTCTGCTGCACCTTGCTCGTATTGCACCGAATAGATGTGGGCCATGCCACCGGAGTGAATGCAGGCACCGATGACGAACCCGTCCAGCACAGAACCCTGTTCCAGCAGTTTCATGCACCGGCCTCCAGCCGTGAGGCCAGCGATTCGTGCAAACCGGCTTTGCGAATGGCCTGGGCTGCGAGCGCATGGTTGTAAGGCACTCTGAAGAAGGTGAGTTTGGCCGGGCTGGTATCAAACACCGCATACATGGCCTGTGCATTCCCATCCCGGGGCTGCCCCACAGAGCCCACCGTGGCTAGCCAACACCGGTGACTGGGTGTCGGAATGGCCACACCCGGCGTGGGTTTGAAGCGCATGAGGCTGCGCCCCGTACCTTGGTAATACAGGGATTGTCTGTGCACATGGCCGCCAAACACATATCGGATCTCGGGCTGCACCAGTGCGGCATCCAAGCTGACTTGTGCGCTGCGCTCGTCTTCCACATAGCGCCATTTGGCAGGCGCATCGGCCGTTGCATGAACAAACAGACACGGCCCCTGCGTTTCGAGCAAGGGGCGGGTTCGCAAAAAATCCAGATGGTGCAGTTCCAGCTGGTTGTGGGTCCATTGGGCAGTGACAGCCCCCTGGCTGGTGATGGATGTGGGGGGGGTGACGGCCATGGCATCGTGGTTGCCCTGAACCACAATGGCACCTCGTTCCGCCTGCTCCATCACCACATCGAGGACTTCGGTGGGGTTGGCTCCGTAACCGATCAGATCGCCTAAAAAAACAGTCTGGTGAACCTGTTGTCGTTCTGCGTGCGCCATGCACGCCTCCAAGGCCTGTAGGTTGGCGTGGATGTCGGAAAACAGTGCGATCTTCATGAGGGGTCGGCACACAGGCCGCCTGTGGCGCAGCGGTGTGACCTCGCCGCAAAGAACATGGATAGATTTAGCCCAAACGTAGCGCTTTTTTCAGCTCCTGGGCTGCTGTCGGGCCTACTGCTTGAGTGATTTGAGGGAGCAGTGCCACCAAATCCTGGTATCCACTGGCCGCCTCTACCGCCAAATTCAGTCTAAAACCCCTCAATCCCAAGCTGGCCGTGAGCTTCGTTGCGACGGGGTAAGCCTGGCGGTAGATGGCCTGTTGGTCCTGTGACGCAGTTGCCGTCGCGGAGGTGGGCACATGGGTTGACCCAACATCAGAAAGGGGGGGAGATGGCGTCAATGTGGCGGGAAGTGTCAAGGGCATTCCCGGATTGGCGTGGGGGGATGGATCAGAATTGAGTGGGCTTGGGTTGCCATCAGCCCGAGCCAGGAAACCTTTGGCAATCAGGTCATCCACATCGGCCTGGGTGACTCCCAGGCCCGAGGTGGTGGCCAGCACTTCGCCAACGGAACGATTGCCATCAAACAGCAAAAACAGGGAGCGCTGGCGAGTGCTGATTTCGCTGGAGCGTTGCTTGAACGCCAGCTGGCCGGATGCAGACTTTTGGTACCGCACGACCGTTGACCTTGAAGGTCAGTTTTTCTTGACTTCAGCCGGTGCTGCGGCAGGCGCTGCAGGGGCGGCAGCGGCTGGTGCAGCTGCAGGTGCTTCAGCGGCAGGAGCCGTCGCTGGAGCCGCAGGTGCTTCAGCTGTTGCAGGTGCGGCTGCTGGAGCGGCAGCAGCTGGGGCAGCGGGCGCAGCTGCTGCAGGTGGGTGTTCTTCAATACCGTGCTTTTCACCGCTCATGTCAATGTCGCCACCCTTCATCAGGATGAACATGGCGAGAGCTGCAAATGCGATGAAACCGAGAAAAATCTTGATCATGACTAAACTGAATTGACAAAACGAGATGTGAAAAAGCCCACACCAAACGGTGTGGGCCGCTGACTTTAACTCACCGGAAGATTAATCTTCAGCGTAGATGTCATTGTCTTTGGTTTCGCGAACAAACAGCAGACCAATCACGAACGTCATGGCTGCAATGATGATCGGATACCACAGGCCATAGTACATGTTGCCGTTCTGGGCCACCATCGCGAAGGAGATGGTGGGCAGCAGACCACCGAACCAGCCGTTACCAATGTGGTAAGGCAGGGACATGGAGGTGTAGCGGATGCGGGTTGGGAACAGTTCCACCAGCATGGCAGCAATGGGGCCGTACACCATGGTCACATAGATGACCAAAATGGTCAGGATGATCAGGATGGTGACCTTGTCAACTTTCGCAGGGTCAGCCTTGGCAGGATAGCCAGCCGCCTTCAGAGCGTCCGACACCGACTTTTTGAAGGCTGCAATGTTCTTTGTTGACTCTTCGTCAAACTTGTGGTTCGCAACTGTGCCTGTTGGCGCAATGATTTCGGTTTCGCCAATTTTGATTGTTGCAGGGCCTGGCTGGGCGGCAACTGCGTTGTCGTAGCTCACCGAGTTTTGAGCCAGGAAGCGCTTGGCGATGTCGCAAGACTTGGTGAAGTCGATTTCGCGTGCAACAGGGTTACCCTGGAAGGAGCAGTCACCAGCAGCGGCGGTCACGACGACTTTGGCGCTCTTTTGGGCAGCGGCCAAGTCAGGGTTAGCGGCCAGAGTCAGCTTTTCGAACAGAGGGAAGAACGTGACCATGGCCAACAGCAGGCCGGCCATGATGATGGGCTTGCGGCCGATTTTGTCGGACAAGGAGCCAAACACCACGAAGAAGGGGGTACCGATCACCAGTGACAGGGCAACCAGAATGTTGGCGGTGGAACCGTCTACTTTCAACACGCTGGTCAGGAAGAACAGTGCGTAGAACTGGCCGGTGTACCACACCACAGCCTGACCGGCGACCAGACCGAACAGGGCCAGCAGCACGACTTTCAGGTTTTTCCAGTTACCGAAGGCTTCAGACAGAGGAGCCTTGGAGGTCTTGCCTTCTGACTTCATCTTCTGGAAGGCGGGGGATTCGTTCATGGACAAGCGAATCCACACAGAAATGCCCAGCAGGAAGATGGACACGATGAACGGAACGCGCCAGCCCCAGTCTGCAAAGGCGGCTTCGCCGATGGCAGTACGTGTGCCCAGAATCACCATCAGGGACAGGAACAGGCCCAGCGTGGCAGTGGTTTGAATCCAAGCGGTGTAAGCACCACGACGGCCCTCTGGGGCGTGCTCTGCCACATAAGTGGCGGCACCACCGTACTCACCACCCAAAGCCAGACCTTGCAGCATACGCAGCACGATCAGGATGGTCGGGGCGGTCACGCCAATGGACGCATAGTTCGGGAGGATACCTACGATGAATGTGGCGCCGCCCATGATCAGGATGGTGACCAGGAAGGTGTACTTGCGACCAATCATGTCGCCCAAGCGGCCAAACACCAGCGCACCGAATGGACGCACGATGAAGCCAGCGGCAAATGCCAGCAGCGCAAAGATGAACGCAGCTGCAGGGTCAAGACCGCTGAAGAACTGCTTCGCAATAATGGCTGCGAGAGAGCCGTATAGGTAGAAGTCGTACCACTCAAACACCGTGCCCAACGACGAAGCAAAAATCACTTTGCGTTCTTCGGCAGACATTGGGCGGATTTCCTGTTGCGCCATGAACTAGTCTCCTGTGTTGAAAAACAGAGCCTCAAGAGCGAGGCCTGCGGGCGATTCTTGGAATACCGCCTGACTAAGTTCTGACGGGAATGACGCTTTCAGGGTCTTTTTGCTTTCGTGAAAATGACAAATTAAGTGCAAACCCTAGGAATTTGTGTCGCATTATGAGAATCAAGGGTTAACCCTTGAGGATTTGATCTGGATCAAATCTCACCAGATGCCTCGATTCGGCTTGATTTCCTGAAGGATGGTGGCCGCAATTTCTTCAATGGACTTGGTGGTGGTGGACAACCACCGGATGCCTTCGCGGCGCATCATGGCCTCGGCTTCAGCCACTTCGTGCCGGCAGTTTTCCAAAGAGGCGTAGCGCGAACCTGGGCGCCTTTCGTTGCGGATTTCGCTCAGTCGCTCGGGTTGAATCGTCAGCCCAAACACCTTTTGTTTGTGGGGGGCCAGAGCCGGGGGCAATTTGCGGCGGTCGAAGTCCTCCGGAATGAGGGGGTAGTTGGACGCTTTGAGACCATGCTGCATGGCGATATACAGCGAGGTGGGCGTTTTGCCACTGCGGCTCACCCCCACCAAAATCACGTCAGAACCTTCCAGATCCCGGTTGCTCTGCCCGTCGTCATGGGCCAGTGAGAAGTTGATGGCCTCGATCCGATCGTGGTACTCCCGACTTTTGGATGCATCTGAAAAGCGACCCACCCGGTGGTTGGACTTGATGCCCAACTCTGCCTCCAATGGGGCCACAAAGGTGCCAAACATGTCCAAAAGCATGCCTTGGGAGTGGGTGCGTACCACTTCCAGAACGGCCATGTTGACCAGTGTGGTGAACACAATCGGGCGTTTGCCTTCCCGCTCGGCGGTGTGATTGATGTCTCGCACCGCCTGGAACGCTTTGTCAACGGTGTCGGTGAAGGGTAGGCGCACCAGTCGGATCGAGGTCTCGAACTGGTTCAGGATGGCTTTCGCAAAAGTTTCTGCGGTGATGCCAGTGCCGTCAGACAGCAAAAAAACGGTGCGATTGGGCATGGTGTATCGAAGGGGTTAACGGAGTCGAGTGGTGGCGAAAGCGTATCCGCAAACCTGAACGTCACCTGCGGTCCGCATTGCCGCAACCGGGTTTGCGGCGTCAGAATGGCAGACATGGAATCTTTGGCATCTTTCAGGCCTCGCCTGCTGACAGATTGGCGTGGATATTCGCGTGAACGGTTTTTGCGGGATGTTGGTGCGGGTCTGACGGTGGGCATCGTGGCCCTTCCGTTGGCCATGGCCTTTGCGATCGCCAGTGGGCTCAAGCCCGAGGCCGGGCTGTGGACGGCCATCATTGCGGGCTTTCTGATTTCGGCCCTGGGCGGCTCCTCCGTGCAGGTGGGTGGCCCGGCGGGCGCGTTCATCGTCATCGTCTACGGAATCATTGAGCGGTATGGCCTGGCCAATTTGCTGATTGCTACCGCCAGTGCGGGGGGGCTGCTGTTTTTGATGGGCCTGTTCAAGCTGGGCTCGTTGGTGCGGTATGTACCAGTGAGCGTGGTGATTGGCTTTACCAATGGCATTGCGGTGCTGATTGCCCTATCGCAGGTGCGGGATTGGTTTGGGCTGGCCATTCCCAAAATGCCCGGCGATTTTTTCAGCCAAATCAACATCATTGCGCTGCACCTGGGCAGTTTCAACCCCTACGCATTCACGCTGGGTGCAATCTGTGTGGGCGGTTTGTTCCTGTGGCCACGGTTGTTTGCGGTGGATTCCCGGTTCAGGCAGTCCCTGGAGGCGGCAGCCAGTGGCGCCAACACCGTCAGCGCCTTGCAGGCCACCTCGCGCTTGCCAGCGCCCATGGTGGCCCTGGTGACGCTGACGCTGGCGGCATGGGCCTTGGACCTGCCAGTGGAAACCATAGGCAGCCGCTTCGGCGGGATTCCACAAGGGTTGCCTGCGCTGGTGTTCCCCGACTTTTCGTGGGAAACCGTCAAACAACTGGTCACACCCACGTTGACCATCGCGTTGCTGGGGGCCATTGAGTCGCTGCTGTGTGCCCGTGTGGCCGATCAGTTGAGCGACACACCCAAACACGATTCCAACCAGGAGCTCATGGCACAGGGCCTGGCCAATTGCGTGGTGCCGTTTTTTGGAGGCATGCCGGCCACCGGCACCATCGCCCGCACGGTCACCAACATCCGATCAGGTGCCACGTCTCCCGTGGCGGGCATGGTGCACGCCTTTTCGCTGGCATTGGTGGTACTGGCAGCGGCCCCTTTGGCTTCGCACATTCCGTTGGCCGTGTTGGCCGGCGTGTTGTTGTTTGTGGCTTGGAACATGGGCGAATGGCGGGAGTTTCTTCGCCTGCGCCAGTTCAGCAACCATTACCGGCTGATGCTGGTGTCCACGTTTCTGGTGACGGTGGTGTTTGACCTGACCGTGGCGGTGGAATTGGGTTTGGTGCTGGCCGTGATGCTGTTTGTGCGTCGGCAAGCCTCTATTTTTGTAGCAGAAGAAGTCGCGAAGATAAGCGGTGAGCTGCATTACCGCATGTATGGATCGCTGTTTTTTGGCGCCATCGACAAATTGGATGCACTGATTGCTGTGGTGGAAGCCAGCCCGCAGGGCGTGGCGGTGAGGCTTGACCTGAGCATGTTGATTGCCCTCGATACCAGCGGCTTGGATGCCATGGAGCAATTGCTCAAGGCCGTGCGGAAAAAAGAGGGTAGCTTGTCGGCGTACTACCTTCAACCGCAGCCGCGCTCGCTGATGGAGCGAACGGGCTTCATCCAGCACTTGAGTCAGTGCACCTGACGGTGCGGCTCTTTAGAATGGCTGGCTGCACATGGACCCGAGTGTCCGTATCAGCAGCTCCCGATTTTTGGTTTGACAGCGCGCTTTCCGGCTCCAGAACAACCCCAACAACAGCCTGGCTGACGCTGGCAACGCCCCCGGTTTTTTAACTTAGATGGAGTGTTTCCATGTCTCAACTGTTCAGCCCGAGCGCCCTTGTGGTGCCTTTCGAGCAACTTCGCATGACCGATGTCGAGGTTGTGGGCGGAAAAAACGCCAGCCTCGGTGAAATGATTTCACAGTTGCCCACGGGCGTTCGTGTACCCACTGGCTTTGCCACCACAGCGCACGCCTTCCGTGAATTTTTGGCATTCGACGGCCTGACCGATCGCATCAACGCCAAGCTCGACGCGCTCGACACCGAAGACGTGCGTGCCCTGGCCCGCGTGGGTGCCGAGATTCGCGCCATGGTCGAGGCCCAGCCCTTCCCGGCTGATCTCGAAAAAGCCATCCGCGACGCGTTCATCACCCTGAGCGCAGGCAACGCCGCCGCCAGCTTCGCGGTGCGCTCGTCAGCCACCGCCGAAGACCTGCCCGACGCGTCTTTCGCGGGCCAGCAAGAAACGTTTTTGAACGTGGTGGGCATTGAAGAAGTGCTGCACAAAATGAAAGAGGTGTTTGCCAGCCTCTACAACGACCGCGCCATCAGCTACCGCGTGCACAAGGGCTTCGCCCATGCCGACGTGGCCCTGAGCGCCGGTGTGCAGCGCATGGTGCGTTCTGACCTGGGCGCTGCCGGTGTGATGTTCACCATCGACACCGAAAGCGGCTTTGAAGACGTGGTGTTCATCACCAGCAGCTATGGCCTGGGGGAAACCGTGGTGCAGGGTGCCGTCAACCCCGATGAGTTCTACGTCCACAAATCCATGCTCAAGGCCGGCAAGCAGGCTGTGATTCGCCGCAACCTGGGCTCCAAACTCATTCAGATGGTGTTTTCCACACCGGAAGAAAAAGCGCAGAGCGGCAAGTTGGTCAAAACCATCGACGTGCCGGTGGAGCAGCGCAACCGCTATAGCCTGACCGAGGCCGACGTACAGCAGTTGGCCCAGTACGCCCTCATCATCGAGCAGCACTATGGCCGCCCCATGGACATCGAGTGGGGCAAAGACGGTACCGACGGCCAGCTCTACATCCTGCAGGCCCGCCCAGAAACCGTGAAAAGCCAGGCCGCTGGTCAGGTGGAGCAACGCTACAAACTCATTGGCAAGAGCGCCGTGCTGGCGCAAGGTCGGGCGATTGGCCAAAAAATTGGCACTGGCAAAGTGCGCCTGGTGCACAACATCTCTGAAATGGACAAGGTGCAACCCGGCGACGTGCTGGTGACCGACATGACCGACCCCAACTGGGAGCCGGTGATGAAGCGCGCCAGCGCCATCGTCACCAACCGCGGCGGGCGCACCTGCCATGCGGCCATCATTGCCCGTGAACTGGGCATTCCGGCGGTGGTGGGCTGTGGCGATGCCACCGACGCCCTACAAGACGGCATGCTGGTGACAGTCAGCTGCGCAGAGGGCGATACCGGCAACATTTATGACGGCTTGCTGGAAACCGAAATCACCGAAGTCAAGCGCGGTGAAATGGCCGATGCCGGCGTCAAGATCATGATGAACGTGGGTAACCCCCAGCTGGCGTTTGACTTTTGCCAGATTCCCAATGGCGGCGTGGGCTTGGCGCGGCTGGAGTTCATCATCAACAACAACATCGGTGTGCACCCCAAGGCCATTTTGGAGTACCCCAACATCGATGCCGACTTGAAAAAGGCCGTTGAATCGGTGGCCCGTGGCCATGCGTCACCCCGTGCGTTTTACGTGGACAAAGTGGCCGAAGGCGTGGCCACCATTGCTGCGGCGTTCTGGCCCAAGCCCGTCATCGTGCGCCTGAGCGATTTCAAGAGCAACGAGTACCGCAAGCTCATGGGCGGCAGCCGCTACGAGCCCGATGAAGAAAACCCCATGCTGGGCTTCCGTGGCGCAGCCCGCTACATCAGCTCCGACTTTGCCGAGGCCTTTGCCATGGAGTGCGAAGCCATCAAACGCGTGCGCAACGACATGGGCCTGACCAATGTGCAAGTGATGGTGCCGTTTGTGCGCACGCTGAAGCAGGCGGAGCGCGTCACCAACATGCTGGCCGAAAAAGGCCTGGCCCGTGGTCAGAACGACCTGAAGGTCATCATGATGTGCGAGATCCCCAGCAACGCCATCCTGGCCGAGCAGTACCTGCAATTCTTTGATGGCTTCAGCATCGGCTCCAACGACCTGACCCAGCTCACCCTGGGTCTGGACCGCGATTCGGGCCTGGAGCTGCTGGCGCACGACTTCGACGAACGCGACCCAGCCGTGACGGCTCTCATCAGCCAGGCCATCAAGGCCTGCCGGGCACAAGGCAAGTACATCGGCATCTGTGGCCAGGGTCCCAGCGACCACCCCGACTTTGCCCAGTGGCTCAAGGCGGAGGGCATCAGCTCCATCTCCCTCAACCCCGATTCGGTGGTGGATACCTGGCAGTTGCTTTCTGGTGAATAAAAAGCAAATCTCCCTGTTTTCTCAATAGGTAGATTGCTTGCAAAACATGAATGCCAAATTATTGCTTTTTGTGATCAATCTATGTGTGAAAGATTGATCATTTAATATAATTTAAGCCCCTTTTATAGGGGCTTAAATTATTTTTTGAATGATGAAATATTTAGTGATGCTAAAAAATTTAGCGTTTTAATATGCGTGTTATTTTTGAAATTATGTAGGCTGGCATGACCAAAGTAAAAAAAGATGTGACTCGTAAAATAAAATTACTGCCAATAAATTTGGCGATGACCGGACCTTTTGAGTAGTACCATACTACAAACATCATTCCAATATTGGTTTGAATTAAAAAACTATCTCTGAAGTGACGAAGTTCGTAAACGAAAATATTTTCGGCATTACCCATTGTTGCTGTTATAACGAAGCATGAAGAATCACTGAATTTTTTGAAATTCTCTCTGTTTGAACCGCTGTAGTTGTACTGATGTGCTTTTTTCTTGAAGTAAAGCTTGTCATCTGTGTTGCATGAGCTCACACCGTAAAGTCTACTGCAAATATCAATTATTAAATCGTTTGCAGCCTCTAGTGTGCTATCAAATTCAAGGGTGAGTTCGGCTATTTTAATAATTCTTTTGCATCTGTCAATGTGCTCAAAATTGGCACTTGGCACACTGATAAATTGAATTGTGTGCTTCGTGCTAAGGCTAAATAAGGCTTGGGCAATTAAAAGAATTGATGGCGCTGCAAAAAGTCGAATTACTTCAGATTCAGCTTCATTTTTGGCGATGCTTATGGCTTTTCTAATGCAAATTTCCATCTCGTTGAAATGATCTTCTCTCAAATTCGAAAGCCAACCAATTGATAAACCTTTGGTTAGCCATATTTGCGAGTTTGCTGGATCAATTTCTAGGAATTTATTGCAAAAATTGATTGCTTCTTCGTAATTGGTGGCTTTGAATGCTGAGTCAGCCAATTCTTGTAAATTTTGAATATTTGTGTTTGTGGTGGTGATAACTTCTCTTACCTTGATGTCCGTGCTGCAATACATGCATTTGACAATGTCTTTGTTTTCTGGGATTTGTAAGTCCCCGCCACATTGGGGGCATTTGCATGGAAAAAACATTTGTATGACCTCTCTTTTGTGAAATTTTATGCCCAATAAATTAATTGCAATGATAAATATTGCTTGTGATTAAATTAAATATTTTGTTTTGATTGAGAATTTGTTGAGATTTTTTTAAATCCATTTTTGTGCTCTAAATGAGTGCATTGGGGTGCTTTTGATTGAGTTGCGGATTTTATTGAGCAAAAATTTAATTGAAGTGGTGGCATGTATTTTATGATTTTTTCGTTTGAATCTGACAGGCCTGATGTATTTGGATGCTGCAAGCGCTGATAAGAAAATTCAATAAAATAATCTGCTGTTGCCATTGCTTCAATGAATACGTTGTTTGAATATGAGACGCATGACCGTTTTTACCTCAACGCTTGCGCCCACTGCCCAAAAGGCTGCCCATGACACCGCGCAGAATTTCTTTGCCAATTTGCGTGCCCACGGTGCGCACGGCCGATTTGGCCATGGCTTGCACCAACCCATCCCGTTGACCCCCACGTGGCCCGGTGCTGCCAAACAGCAAACTGCTCACACCTGCCATCAGCGAGTCGCTGCTGCCAGTCGAATGACCCACCTCGCCAGAAGGGGTTGACCCTGCACCATTGGGGCCAGATGGAGCGGCAGCACCAGACGTGACGGTTTTCCCCTTTAATTTTTCATAGGCCGATTCACGGTCCAGGGCCTCTTCGTACACGCCCGCCACCAAGCTGTTGGCCAGCAGGGCCTTGCGCTGTTCGGGCGTGATGGGACCAATCTGGCCAGCCGGTGGCAGCACAAACACCCGTTCGGTTTCGGCCGGGCGGCCTTTTTCGTCCAGAAAACTCACCAGCGCTTCACCCACCGCCAGCTCGGTGATGGTAGCCTCAATGTCCAGCCCGGCTTTTTGGCGCATGGTCTGTGCAGCGGCCTTCACCGCCTTTTGGTCGCGCGGGGTGAAGGCGCGCAACGCGTGTTGCACGCGGTTGCCCAGTTGGGCCAGTACGCTGTCGGGAATGTCCAGCGGGTTTTGGGTGACGAAGTACACGCCCACGCCCTTGGAGCGCACCAGCCGCACCACCAGTTCGATGCGCTCCACCAGCGCTTTGGGTGCATCGGCAAACAGCAAGTGAGCTTCGTCGAAGAAGAACACCAGCTTGGGTTTGTCGAGGTCGCCCACTTCGGGCAGGGTTTCAAACAGCTCGCTCAGCATCCACAGCAAGAAGGTGGAGTAGAGCTTGGGCGAGTTCATCAGCTTGTCGGCAGCCAATATGTTGACCATGCCCAAGCCGTTGTCGGTTTGCATGAAGTCGGCGATGTTGAGCATGGGCTCACCAAAGAAGATGTCCCCGCCTTGTTCCTCCACTTGCAGCAGGCTGCGCTGGATCGCGCCAATGCTCGCAGCGCTGATGTTGCCGTACTCGGTCGTGAAGGTTTTGGCGTTGTCGCCCACATGCTGGCACATGGCCCGCAGGTCTTTCATGTCCAGAAGCAGCAGCCCGTTGTCGTCGGCCACCTTGAACACCAGTTGCAACACCCCGGCCTGGGTGTCGTTCAGGTTGAGCATGCGCGCCAGCAGCAGGGGCCCCAGGTCGCTCACGGTGGCGCGCACCGGGTGGCCCTGTTGACCGAACACATCCCACAGTGTGACCGGGAAGGCCTGGGGCTGAGGGATGTCCAGCTTGCGGTCGGCCAGGACTTTGGCCATTTTTTCGCCGATTTTCCCGGGCTGTGAGAGTCCGGTCAGGTCGCCTTTGATGTCGGCCATGAACACTGGCACACCGATGCGCGAGAACTGCTCGGCCATGGTCTGCAGCGTCACGGTTTTGCCCGTGCCGGTCGCACCGGTGATGAGGCCGTGGCGGTTGGCTTTGTCCGATTGAATGACGCATTCGGTGTGGGCGTTGCGGGCAATGGTCAGCGTGGCGGACATGGCGATCAGTTCGAAAAGATGGCAAAAGTAAAATGGCAGGCTTTGGTCGGCGCAAGCCGATGGCTGGCGATGCGGTTCTCTGTTTTTAGAGTCGGTTGCCAGCGTAGCTCAAATTCAAGAGGGTTATATGGCAGGTCATTCCAAATGGGCCAACATCCAGCACCGCAAGGGCCGTCAGGACGAGAAGCGGGGCAAGTTGTGGACGCGCGTGATCCGCGAAATCACCGTGGCCGCCCGCACCGGTGGTGGTGACGTTTCGGCCAACCCCCGGCTGCGCATGGCCATCGACAAGGCCAAGGCCGTCAACCTGCCGGCAGACCGGATCAAATACAACATTGACAAGGCCACTGGCAACCAGGAAGGCGTCAACTACGAAGAAATCCGCTACGAGGGCTACGGCATTGGTGGTGCGGCCATCATCGTGGACACCATGACCGACAACCGCGTGCGCACCGTGGCCGAAGTGCGCCACATCTTCAGCAAATACGGTGGCAATCTGGGGACCGAGGGCTCTGTGGCGTTCCAGTTCAAGCATTGCGGCCAACTGGTGTTTGCACCCGGTACCAATGAAGACAAGGTGATGGAAGTGGCGCTGGAAGCCGGGGCGGAAGACGTCATCACCGACGATGACGGCGCCATCGAGGTGCTGACCGCTCCCGGTGATTTCGAAGCCGTCAAAAACGCCCTGGAAGCCGCTGGACTCACCGCCGAAATGGCCGAAGTGACCATGCGGGCCGATGTGTCCATCGACTTGGCCGGCGAAGACGGTGCCCGCATGCAAAAGCTGCTGGACATGCTGGAAGACCTTGACGATGTGCAAAACATCTTCCACAACGCAGCCATTGCGGAATGAGCGCCATGAGCAAGCAACTGAACGTGTTGGTGGTGGGCGGTGGTGGCCGTGAGCATGCGCTGGCCTGGCGCATGACCCGCAGCCCCTCGGTGGCCCGCGTGTTCGTGGCGCCCGGCAACGGCGGTACCGCCGCCGAAGCCGACCTCACCAGCGTCCCGCTGACGGATGTGGTGGCCCTGCGCGAATGGGCCCAAACCAACGCCATTCACCTCACGGTGGTGGGCCCCGAGGCCCCGCTGGCGGCCGGTTTGGTGGACGAATTCCGCGCCCACGGGCTGGCCGTGTTTGGCCCCACCCAGGCGGCAGCGCAGTTGGAAAGCTCCAAGGCGTTTTCCAAAGCCTTCATGGCGCGCCACGGCATTCCCACAGCGGCCTACGACACCTTCACCGACCCGGTGGCCGCGCATGCCTACATCGACCGCATGGGCGCGCCCATCGTCGTCAAGGCCGATGGCCTGGCGGCAGGCAAAGGCGTGGTGGTGGCCATGACGCTGGAGGAGGCGCACGAGGCAGTGCGCTTCATGTTGGAGGACAACAAATTTGGCGTGCAGCACAACGAAGGCGGCGCACGGGTGGTCATCGAAGAATTTCTGCAAGGCGAAGAAGCCAGCTTCATCGTCATTTGCGACGGCCACACCGTGGTGCCACTGGCCACCTCGCAAGATCACAAACGCCTGCTGGATGCCGACCAAGGCCCCAATACCGGTGGCATGGGCGCGTACTCGCCCGCGCCCGTGGTCACGCCCGAGGTGCACCGCAAGGCCATGGAGCAGGTCATCCTGCCCACCATCGCGGGTATGGCGGCCGACGGCATTCCGTACACCGGTTTCCTGTATGCCGGGCTGATGATCACCCCGCAGGGCGATGTGAAAACCCTGGAATTCAACTGCCGCATGGGCGACCCCGAAACCCAGCCCATCATGATGCGCCTGCAGTCCGACCTGGCCGATGTGCTGTTGACCGCCGCCAAGGGCCAATTGGCGGGCACCGCTTATGCCAACGGCCTGCAATGGGACGAGCGCGTGGCCTTGGGCGTGGTGCTGGCTGCAGCGGGTTACCCGCTGGAACCCCGCAAGGGCGACGCCATCACCGCGTTGCCCGCAGCGTCCGACACCGCCAAGGTGTTCCACGCCGGTACGGCGCTGAAAGATGGCCAGCTGGTCACCTCCGGTGGGCGCGTGCTGTGTGCCACGGCGCTGGGTGCCGACGTGCGGGAAGCCCAGCGCAATGCCTATGCGCTGGTGGATGGCGTGGCCTTTGATGGCATGCAATGCCGCCGCGACATTGGCTACCGGGCCATCACCTGAGGCACCTGGCTGATTCGAGCTGTTCACTGCCCACTCCACTGCAACCCCCATCCATGTCTGCTTCTGTTTCTTCTGCCGCGCCGGTGGCGCACCCCCAGGCTGCCACCGTGCGTGGGTATCTGGTTGGCTTGCAAAACCGCATCACCCAGGCTCTTTCTGATCTGGATGGCAAGGCTTTTTTGGAAGACGCCTGGAGCAAGCCCGCCGGTGAAGCCCTGCAGGGCAGCGGCATCACCCGCATTCTGGAAGGTGGGGCGGTGTTTGAACGGGCTGGGTGTGGGTTTTCGCACGTTAGCGGCCCCAAGCTGCCGCCCTCGGCCACCCAGCACCGCCCTGAATTGGCGGGTGCACCGTTTGAAGCCATGGGGGTGAGCCTGGTGTTTCACCCGCGCAACCCGTATGTGCCCACGGTGCACATGAACGTGCGCATGATCACCGCCACTCCCCTGAATGGCGGCGACCCGGTGGCCTGGTTTGGTGGAGGCATGGACCTCACCCCCTACTACGGTTTTGAAGAAGACGCGGTTCACTTTCACACCGTGTGCCGCGATGCGCTGGCCCCGTTCGGTGACGACAAATACCCCCGCTTCAAAACCTGGTGCGACGACTACTTTTTTTTGAAGCACCGCAACGAGCAGCGTGGCGTGGGTGGCGTGTTTTTTGACGATTTTTCAGAGCTGGGCTTTGACCGCAGCTTGGCCATGCTGCAGTCCGTGGGCGATGCGTTTCTGACGGCCTATCTGCCCATCGTCCAGCGGCGCAATGGCATGGCGTATGGCGAGCGGGAGCGTGAATTCCAGTTGTACCGCCGGGGCCGCTATGTGGAGTTCAACCTGGTGTTCGACCGGGGCACGCACTTTGGGTTGCAGTCGGGCGGGCGAACCGAGTCCATTTTGTTGTCCATGCCGCCGTTGGCCAGTTGGTCGTACCAGCGCACCCCAGAGCCCGGTAGCCCAGAACACAAGCTGTACACCGACTTCATCGTTCGGCGCAATTGGGTTTGAGTCACACCAGTCGTTTGCCGCGCTATGCCTTGTATGGCGGCGCGTTTGATCCGCCACACAACGCCCATGTGGACATGGTGCGCCAGTTGGTGGCTCAGTGCGACATGGACCGGGTGTGGGTGGTGCCCACCGGTCAGGCGTGGCACAAGTCCCGCCCCCTCACCGATGCCGTGCATCGCCTGGCCATGACCTGGCTGGCCTTTGCCGATGTGCCCCAGGCGGTGGTGGACGATCGGGAAATCCGCCGCAGCGGCCCCAGCTACACCGTGGATACTCTGGCTGAATTGCAGGCCGCCCACCCGCCTGCCGACTGGTTTGTGCTGATGGGACAAGACCAGTGGGCCACTTTTTCAACGTGGAATCAGTGGCAAACCATTGCTGAAAATGCTTCTATTGTGATAGCTAATCGATCAATAAAATCAAGCGTTGAAGGTTTAAAAAACATCAAACATTCAAGTGCCAATCGCACAGACGCGCCACCGGGCTTGCCCCAGCCCATTCGGCTGAACTGGAATCCAAACGCCATCAGCTCCACGGCGGCCCGCCAAAACCCATCTCAAGCATTGGCACTACTCCCCAACGCCGTTGCCAGCTATATTTCCGAACACTTCTTGTATACCTTGCCCACATGAGCACTGAATCCACAACCCGCAAAGTCGATGTCCAAAAACTCCAGCGAGCCATCGTCAATGGCCTGGAGGATGTGAAGGCGCAAGACATCCGGGTCTTCAATACCGAGCATTTGTCCCCCTTGTTTGAGCGGGTGATCGTGGCCAGTGGTACCTCCAATCGCCAAACCAAAGCGCTGGCCTCCAGCGTGAGCGACGCGGTCAAAGAGGCTGGCTTTCCAAAGCCTCGCACCGAAGGTGAAGAGAACGGCGAATGGATCATTGTGGATTGCGGCCAGGCCGTGGTGCATGTGATGCAGCCCACCATCCGCACGTACTACAACCTGGAGGAAATCTGGGGTGGCAAGGCCGTGCGCATGAAGCCCGCTGCGGCGCCCAAAGCGGGCTTTGTCCAGCCAGCTGCGGCCAAAGCGGCACCGGCCAAGAAAAAGGCAGCATCTGCGAAGGTGGCGGTTGCCAAGGTGGCCGATGCCGAGCCCGTGGCCGCCAAGCCAGCCACGAAGAAGCCTGCTGCAAAAGCGTCAGCTGTGAAGGCGGCTGCTGGTCAAACTGCAACCACGCCCAAGGCTGCCCCAAAAGCCCCCGCTGCCAAAAAAGGGGTGACCAACACCTCAACGGCCAAGCCAGCTGCCGCCAAGAAGGTCGCTGCCAAGCCTGCTGCAAAGGCCACCGCCGCCAAGAAAACCACCGCCAAAGTGCAAACCGTGGTGGTGGGTGCCCCTGCCAAGAAAGCACCTGCCAAAAATGCGGCTGCCAAAAAAGCCACCGCAACCTCCAGCCCACGCCGCAAGCCCGCAGCCTGATGGTCGCTGGCTGACAGCCGCTTGCCATGAAGGTCTCCATCGTCGCGGTCGGCCAGCGCATGCCCGACTGGGCGCAAACCGCCTATGACGACTATGCCAAGCGCTTTCCACCCGATGCGCGGGTGGAGCTCAAAGCCGTCAAAACCGAGCCACGCGGCACCAAAACCACGGCGGCGCTGATGGCAGCCGAAAGGTCGCGCATCGAAGCGGCCTTGGCCCGTGGCACCCGCGTGGTGGTGCTGGACGAGCGTGGCACCACCCTCACCACCATGGCGCTGGCGCAGCAAATGGTGGCGTGGGAACGGCAGGGCGAAGACGTGGCGTTTGTCATCGGCGGCCCCGATGGGTTGGACCCTGAATTCAAAACCCGCGCCCAGCACCGCATTCGCCTGTCGGACATGACACTGCCGCATGCCATGGCGCGGGTGCTGCTGATCGAGCAGCTTTACCGCGCCTGGTCGGTCAACCACAACCACCCCTACCACCGGGAATGAGTGCATGAGCCAACCCTTCATTTACCTGGCCTCCCAGAGCCCTAGGCGGCTGGAGTTGCTGGCCCAATGGGGTGTGCAGTGCGAAAAGCTGCTGCCCGATGCCTCGGAAGATGCCGAAGCCTTGGAGGCCGTCCAGCCCAATGACACGCCCATGCGCTATGTGCAGCGGGTCACCCGGCTGAAGCTGGAGGCATCCCTCCAGCGTTTGACCAAGCGCGGCTTGCTGCCTGCACCGGTGTTGTGTGCCGACACCACGGTGGCCCTGGGCGGCCGCATTCTGGGCAAGCCAGACAACGCGGAACATGCGGTGGCCATGCTGACCGAGCTGGCAGGCCACACCCACCGGGTGCTGACGGCGGTGGCCGTGGGCTTGCCGGGGGCGGAATCCACCCTGACTGACGCCCGTGCCGGAACAGGGCCTGCTGGACAGGCTGCTGGTTCGGGCACAGGGCCGGGCACAGAAGCGAGCACCTGGCTGCGGGTCAGTGTGTCCCGGGTGCGGTTTGCACCGTTGTCCGAGGCGCAGATCCGCCGCTACGTGGCCACCGGCGAGCCCATGGGCAAGGCGGGCGCATACGGCATTCAGGGCAAGGCGGCGTTGTGGACCGAGCACTTGAGTGGCAGCTACACCGGCATCATGGGGCTGCCCGCCTTTGAAACGGCGGCGGTGTTGGCACCAGCGGGCATCGCGCTCTTCTGAAATCAAAAGAACCGGGAGAACGGCACATGGGGCAAGACATTCTCATCAACTGGACGCCGCACGAAACCCGGGTGGCGGTGGTGGAGCAGGGCGCTGTGCAGGAAGTGCACCTGGAGCGCACGCTGGAGCGTGGCCTGGTGGGCAACATGTACCTGGGCAAGGTGTCGCGGGTGCTGCCGGGCATGCAGTCGGCGTTCATCGACATCGGGCTGGACCGTGCCGCGTTTTTGCACGTGGCTGATCTGATGCCCAATATCCACGCCAAGCATGGCGGGCCTGGGCGCGATGCGCCCGGGCGCACGCCTGGCCAATCCACCGGGCTGTTGGAACCCGATCCGGTGCTGCCGATTGAGAAGCAGATTTTTGAGGGCCAGTCCCTCATGGTGCAGGTGCTGAAGGACCCGATTGGCAGCAAAGGGGCCCGCCTGTCGGCCCAGATCAGCATTGCCGGGCGCTTGCTGGTGTTTTTGCCGCAAGACCAGCATGTGGGCGTGTCTCAAAAAATCCCGCACGAACAGCGTGAGTCGCTGCGCCAACGCCTGCAGCACCTCACCTCCGATCTGGGTGGCGGTTTCATTCTGCGCACCAATGCCGAAGACGCCACCGACGAAGAGCTGGCCGAAGACATTGCCTACCTGCGCAAAACCTGGGCCCGCATCAAAGAGGCGGCCACCCGCCAACCACCGGCCACGCTGCTGCACCAGGACTTGAGCCTCATGCAGCGGGTGCTGCGCGACCTGGCCAGCCAGCACACCACCAGCATCCGCATCGATTCGCGCGAGCAGTTTGGGTTGCTGAAGGCTTTTGCCGACGAGTACATGCCCGATACCGCACCAAAGCTGGCACTGCACACCGGCGAGCGGCCGATGTTCGAGACCTTCCATGTGGACGAGGAAATCACCCGCGCGTTGCAGCGCCGGGTGGATTTGAAGTCGGGCGGTTACCTCATCATCGACCAGACCGAGGCGCTCACCACCGTGGATGTGAACACCGGCGGCTATGTGGGGGCCCGCAATTTCGACGACACCATTTTCAAAACCAACCTGGAGGCGGCACAGTCCATTGCCCGCCAGTTGCGCCTGCGCAACCTGGGCGGCATTGTGATTGTGGATTTCATCGACATGACCCGCGAAGACCACCGCGAGGCGGTGCTGGCCGAGTTCCGCAAACAGCTCGCCCGCGACCGGGTCAAAACCATGATTGGCGGTTTTTCGCAGCTGGGGCTGGTGGAAATGACGCGCAAGCGCACCCGGGAGTCGCTGGCGCATTTGCTGTCGGAACCCTGCCCGGCCTGCCAGGGGCGCGGCGCGGTGAAGACCGCCCGCACGCTGTGCTACGACATCCTGCGGGAAATTTTGCGGGAGGCCAGAGCCTTCAATCCGCGTGAGTTCCGGGTGGTGGCCTCGCCCCGGGTGGTGGAGCTGTTTCTGGACGAAGAAAACGCCCACCTGGCGGGTTTGAGCGACTTCATTGGCAAGCCCATTTCGCTGCAGGCCGATGCGTCGATGTCGCAGGAACAGTACGACATTGTGTTGTTATAAAAGTGTAGCTAAAAAGCCATATCAATCAAGCGGAAATGGCTAAAAAAATATAAAGAATCAGCTCGCTTCAGGTGTGTGGCGGTGCAGCCGGGCGTAAAGACCATCTGCAGCCAGCAGGCTGGCATGGGTGCCTTGCTCCACAATTTGGCCTTCGGCCATGACCACCACCCGGTCGGCATGCTCGATGGTGGACAGGCGGTGTGCAATGACGATGGTGGTCCGCCCGGCCATGAGGCGGTTCAAGGCCTCTTGCACCAGCCGTTCACTCTCGTTGTCCAAGGCGGAAGTGGCTTCGTCCAGGATGAGGATGGGGGCGTCTTTGTAGATGGCCCGGGCAATGGCCAGCCGCTGGCGCTGGCCGCCAGACAGCTCGGTGGCGTTGTGGCCCACGGTGGCGTCCATGCCCAAGGGCAGCCGGGCCACCAGCTCCCCCAGGTTGGCTTGCTCCAGGGCATAGAGCACGCGGTCACGGTCCAGCTCTGCGCCCAGCGACACATTGGCTGCCAGCGTGTCGTTCAACATCACCACGTCCTGGCTCACCATCGCAAACTGGTTGCGCAGCGCTGGCAGTTGCCAGTCGGCAAGTGGTACGCCGTCCAGCGTCACTTGGCCTTGGGTCGCCTGCACGAACCGGGGCAGCAGATTCACCAAGGTGGTTTTGCCGGAGCCCGACGGGCCTACCAGTGCCACGGTTTCGCCAGGGGCAATGTCCAGTTCAATTCCGTTCAGGGCCGGTGCAGCTTGGGTGGGCTCTCCTGTTTGGGGATCCGTGTTGCTGGCTGGTGCGGCGTAATCCACCACCACACCATGCAGTTGAATGTGCCCTTTCACCCGGTTGGCTGTGTGGGTGCCGGTATCGCTTTCGGTGGGGCAGGTGATCAGGGTCAGTCCGCGTTCCACGGCTGCCAGTCCTCGGGTGATGGGGCCCATGATTTCTGCCAAATGCTTCAGGGGTGCAATCAGCATCAGCATGGCGGTCACGAACGATACAAATCCCCCCACGGTCACGCCGTTGGCCCGGCTCTGCCACAACGCCATGGCAATGACGGCCGATAACGCGGTGGCCGCCAGCAATTGCGTGAGTGGAGCAATCGATGCCTGGGAAACGGTGGATTTGAGGGCCAGCTGCCGCAAGCCGCTGCTCAGCGATTCGAACCGTTGGATTTGCACCGCTTGTGCACCATGCAGCCGCACCATGCGGTGAGCCAGTACGTTTTCTTCCACCACATAGGCCAACTCGTCGGTGGCGTTCTGGCTGGTTTTGGTCAAGCGGTACAAACGACGCGACAACACCTGGGTCACCCAAATCAGCGCTGGAAACACCACCAGCACAATGAGTGTGAGTCGCCAGTTCAGGTAGACCAAATAGCTCAGCAGCGCCACCAGGGTGAGGCTGTCTTTGGTCAGGGTCAGCAAGGCGCCCACCAGCATGGTGGAGCCGGTTTGGACTTCGAACACCACGGTGTTGGACAAGCCGCTGGCCGTTTCGCGCCTGAACAACGCCAGTTCGGCATCGCACAGGCGTTGGAACATGGCGCGCCGCAGATTTTGCAGGCCTGTATTGGCGGTGTAAGACAGCGCGTACTGCGCCACAAACCCCGCCATGCCACGGATGCCAAACAACCCCAGCAACGAGGCGGGCACCGTCCACAGCGGTACTGCACCGGTTGCAAACCCTTCATCCAACAGCGCTTTGAGCAAAGCGGGAACCATGGGCTCGGTCAATGCACCAATCAATGTGGCCAGGCCCGCGAAGGCCACGCCGCGCTTGGCTTCGCGAAAGTGGGGCCACAGTCTTCGGAGGCGGGCAAGAAGGGTCAAATCAGGTTGCTGGGACATGCTGCGGGTATTATCGGCGGCTTCGTTCGGGTGTCGCCCCGGTCGTTCTGGGTGGCCTCCGGGGCCGCTTTTCGCCAAGTTTTTCCCGTTTTTGCATGACTGTCCGTTTGAACAGACGCCATTTGCTCGGTGCAGCCGCTGCGGCACCGCTTGCCCCTGCCTGGGGGCAATTTCGGGTCGAGGTGTCGGGTGTCGGTTTGACACAAATCCCGTTCGGTGTTGCAGCGTTTCGTGGTGGGGATCAAGCGTCACAAGACCTGGTTGGCATTGTTCGGGGTGACTTGGAGCGCAGCGGCCAGTTTCGGGCCGTTCCTCCAGTGACCCAAGTTTCATTGGATGAAACCTCTCGACCCGATTTGGCCTTGTGGCGCGAGAAATCGGCCGATGTACTCCTGACCGGCAGCGTCACCCGTTTGGCCGATGGTCGCTTCGATGTGCGGTTTCGGGTCTGGGATGTGGTGCGTGGCCAAGACTTGGGTGGCCTCAGCCTGCCTGTGCGCCAGGCTGACTTGCGCTCGGCGGGCCATCGCATGGCCGACTACATCTATGAAAAGCTCACAGGAGAAAAAGGCATTTTCTCCACCCGCATTGCGTATGTGACGCAAGGGGGAGGCAAGCACACGCTGTGGGTGGCCGATGCCGATGGTGAAAACGGCCAAGTTGCCCTGAATAGCCCTGAGCCCATCATTTCTCCCTCCTGGGCGCCCACTGGCAACCAGTTGGCCTACGTTTCGTTCGAGTCACGCAAACCGGTCATTTACACCCATGAGTTGGTGACGGGGCGCCGCAGATTGGTTGCCAACTTCAAGGGTTCAAACAGTGCACCGGCCTGGGCACCGGATGGCAAGTCCATGCTGGCCACCCTGACCTTGGATGGCACGTCGCAGATTTACAGTGTGGACTTGGCCACCGGTTCCCAAAATCGGCTGACCCGTTCTGGTGGCATTGATACGGAGCCATGCTGGAGTGCAAAGCTGGGGCAGGTGTTTTTTGTCAGTGACCGGGGCGGTGCACCACAGATTTACCGGATGTCGCCTCAAGGCGGGAACGCCGAGCGGGTCACCTTCCAAGGGGTATACAACACCTCGCCAGCGGTCAGCCCGGATGGCAACACCTTGGCCTACATCACCCGTGTGGGTGGTGGCTTCAAGTTGCAGGTCATGGATTTGCGCAACAACGCGATCAGCAGCATCACCGACACGGTTTCGGACGAAAGTCCCAGCTTTGCGCCCAATGGTCGCCTCATCATTTACGCGACCAAGCAACAGGGGCGCGACGCACTGATGACCACCACCTTGGACGGTCGAATCAAAACCCGCTTGGCGTCTGCTCAGGGGGACATCCGCGAGCCCGATTGGGGGCCGTTTGTGGCTTGAGGTTTTATTTTGATAAATAATCAGCCGTCATTGCTTTAATTGTTTCGTACCTTTGCTCTTTTTTTTGACATGATCAAACTTTCTCGCTTCCATTTGTCCGTGGCATCTGCTGCTGTTGTTCTGGCACTGGTGGGCTGCGGTTCCAACGTCAAGCTCGAAGAAGCTCCTGTCTCCGACAGCACCGCTACGGCGGTGGGCATCGATCCCAATGCAGCAGGCAATGGTCAGGGTACCGGCGGTGTTCGTCCTGTGGTTATTGATGAAAGCAAGCTGGCTGAACCCCCTGCAAGCGTGGCTCGCGTGGTGTATTTTGACTATGACAGCTTTCTGATCAAGCCCGAGGCCATGGGCATTCTGGAAGCGCATGCCAAGTTTTTGAAAGCGGGTGGCAACCGCCGTGTGGTGCTGCAAGGCCACACCGACGAACGGGGTACCCGTGAATACAACCTGGCGCTGGGCCAGAAACGAGCCGAAGCCGTGCGCCGCGCGTTGTCGCTGATGGGGGTTTCCGATGCACAGCAAGAAGCGGTGAGCTTTGGCAAAGAAAAGCCTGCTGCAACCGGTGCAGACGAAGCCTCGTTTGCCAAAAACCGCCGCGTTGAACTGGCTTACCGCTGATGTTTGCCATGCGCTGGTGGCTGAGTGCCGGGTTGCTTGGGGTTGCTGCGTTGGCTGCGGGTACGGCGCATGCCCAGCTGTTTGGTGACGACGAAGCCCGTAAAGCCATTTTGGAGCTCCGAGAGCGGGTGGAAGCCAACCGCCGCCAGACCGATGCTCAGCTGCAGCGGTTGTCGGCTGATTTCAGTCGTGTGAACGAGGAAACCGCCACGCCCACTCGTCGCGCCCTGCTGGATCTGGGGAACCGCATCGAAGCGTTGAAGCAGGACATGGCGCGTCTGACCGGGCAAAGCGAGCAGCTGGCTCGTGACGTGTCCGACATGCAACGTCAGCAAAAAGATGTGCTGACTGCGTTTGACGAGCGTTTGCGCAAGCTGGAACCCACCAAGGTCACAGTGGATGGGCAGGAGTTTCAGGTGGTGCCAGACGAGCGGCAGATCTATGAACAGGCCATGGATGCGTTCCGAAAGTCGCAATTTGAGGCAGCTGCAAATGGGTTCAGCCAGCTGTTGCGCGGCCATGCGCAAAGTGGGTATGTTCCCAGTGCATGGTTCTGGCTTGGCAATGCACAGTACGCTTTGGGTAAGTACAAAGAAGCCATGGATGCGTACCGCAAATTGATGACGGTGGCTCCTGACCACATGCGTGTGCCTGAGGCCCGGTTGGCACTCGCCAATTGCCAGTTGGAGTTGAAAGACGCCAAGGGGGCGCGTAAAACGCTGGAGGATCTGGTCAAGGCTTCTCCTCAAACCGAAGCAGCCGCCACGGCCAAAGACCGACTCAACAGAATGCGTTGATGGACTCTTTGTTTCGCTGATGCGAAGGACAAAGATGATCCCATCTTCTGATACGGAGAAACGATTGACATGAACACCGTCTCATCGACGGCCGAGCTATTGGCGTTGTCTCACCAAGTGTTGTGGGCCGTGTTTGCCGTATCAGTGGTGTTTGGGTGGTTGGCTCAGCAGACTCATTTCTGCACCATGGGCGCACTCAGTGACATCGTGAATATGAACGATTGGTCGCGGATGCGCATGTGGGTCATGGCCATTGGGGTGGCTATGCTGGCTTTTCACGCCATGGCGCTTCTGGGGTGGATTGACCCTGCCCGTACGTTTTACACCGCAAAAAGGGTGGTGTGGTTGTCGGCCTTGCTGGGGGGGGGGCTGTTTGGCTTTGGCATGGTGCTGGCTTCCGGGTGCGGAAGCAAAACACTCGTGCGCATTGGTGGCGGCAGTTTGAAATCGCTGGTGGTTTTTTTCGTGATGGGATTTGCGGCGTTGGCCACTCTGCGTGGCCTGACCGGCGTGTTCCGTGTCAAGGTTCTGGACACATTTGCCTTCGAGATGACGGGTTCCAGTTCGTTGTCAGCCTGGTTGGGGGGACTGACAGGCGTGGGTTCTGCCGCAATCTGGGGTATCGGCATTGCCATGCTGCTGCTGGTATGGGCGCTGGTCAGTCGTTCCCTCTGGAATTGGCCCAGCTTGGCTGGTGGATTGGGTTTGGGCCTGTGTGTAGCCGTCATGTGGTGGATCACAGGTCACATGGGATTTGTGGCTGAGCACCCCGAAACCTTGGATCCAGTGCACGTGGCCACCAACAACGGGCAAATGGAGTCCTTGACGTTCACTGCTCCCATGGCCTATCTCATGGAATTTTTGGGCTATTACAGCGACACGACCAGGGTCATGACCACCGGTGTGGTGTCTGTGCTGGGGGTGGTGGTTGGCTCTTTTGTTTACTCTGTGTGGACCCGGAGTTTTCGTTGGGAAGGGTTCGGTAGTACCCAAGATACGGCCCTGCATTTGGTGGGCGCCGTTCTCATGGGTGTAGGTGGTGTGACTGCGCTGGGTTGCACGGTCGGGCAGGGTTTGTCGGGTATCTCTACGTTGAGCCTAACCAGCGCGCTCGCCTTTGGGGGCATTGTGGCGGGCGGTCTGGTCGGCCTTCGCTTCCAGCTGTGGTTGGTGATGCGTGACTAAAGCCCCCGTGTCTTCCATCGACCTGAACCGTCGTTTCGGTGGCCTGCGAAGGTTGTGGGGCGACCCTGGCGCGGAAGCCTGTTTGCACGCGCATGTGGTCGTGGTAGGGCTTGGGGGAGTTGGCTCCTGGGCTGTGGAAGCCCTGGCGCGTTCCGGTATTGGCGCGCTCACGTTGATCGATCTGGATCATGTGTCCGAGTCCAACATCAACCGCCAGATTCAAGCCACCGATCTCACATTGGGTCAAGCCAAGGCGGTCGCTCTCGAAGAACGCATCCAGCGGTTTCATCCGGGATGTCGCATCCACGCCATCGAAGAATTTGTGGATGCCACCAACGCCGCAGATTTGTTGGCTCAGGCCTGCGCATGTGTCGGCCCCATCTCTGCCGTGCTGGATGCTTGCGATCAGGTTTCGGCCAAGTTGGCATTGTCTCTTTGGACGCATCGGAATCGGGTTCCGTTTGTGACGGTTGGCGCTGCAGGTGGAAAGAAATGGTCTCAATTCGTGCGCGTGGCCGATTTATCCAAGGTCACACACGACCCTCTGTTAGCACGGTTGCGCCAGAAGTTGCGCAAAGAACATGGATACCCTTCTGGCGGTAAAAGCATGAAATTGTCATGTGTGTACAGTGAAGAGCCCATTTCGGCTCCGATGGCTTCCTGCGAAGCAGATGGGCAAGCCGCATCCGATGGGACTTTGAATTGCCATGGCTATGGCTCCTTGGTTGCGGTGACTGCCAGCATGGGAATGGCGGCTGCAGGTGTTGTTCTCAACGGATTGGCTGGAGTCTCTGTACCTACGGCCAAATGAAACCGCATCGAATGAGTGCGCACAGTAGAAGAGGCTCATAAAAGTTGCTATAATTCAAGGCTAGCAAGAACGAAAGTTGTTGCCGTGGGACGTTAGCTCAGTTGGTAGAGCAGCGGACTTTTAATCCGTTGGTCGCAGGTTCGAATCCTGCACGTCCTACCACAGATTACTCGTGTAAGTACTTGATTTCAAAGGCCTCCCGTGCGGAGGCCTTTTTGTTTTCTGCGGTTGTCGCGACTTTGTTATCACTTCTGTTATCACTTTTGTTGACGGAAGGGATTCCAGCGATGTCTCGTAAACACAAAAACGGCTTTCGCTGCTGATGCGTAAATAGTCACGTATCAGCGCATCACTACACGCCACATCCCAACTTTTTTTGGAGTGTGAAAGTGAGTAGAAAGCAAGCAAGTACAGTCGAGTCGAACGACTCAACTAAGCTGAAATCAAGAGGGCGTGCGGCAACGCCCGCACCCTTTAAATTTCGAGGCAAGTGGCGAATTCAAGTCACACCGCCCGGTGGTAAGCGCAAAACCCGAGAGTTCGTCAAACATGCTGATGCTATCGCTTGGGCCCGCGGAGTTTTGGCTGGTGTGTCACCCGATGGGGGCGCAGCCATCGATGCAGCTGAACCCGTCGAGTCGGGTGAACTGGGCGGCCCGACTGTGGCCACTTTGGCTGATGCCCTTGAGTCATATGCACAGCTTTGTACGTTGTCGAAGCGGGGTGCGCAGGGCGAACTCAATCGTATCAATCGATTTCTAAACGGTGCCGGCCGCGCGTTGATTAAATTGTCCGAGGATGAGGGGAAGAAGATCCTGCTGCGTGTACCAGCCCGCCCCATAAAAGCCTCATTGTTAAAGCTGACGAACAGTCGACGCGAACTTCGCAAGGAGACTTACGCCCAGATCGCCCGGTTGGCGACGATGCGCTGCGCTGACATCAAGACATCCGACGTCCGCCGTTTGAAAGTCGCGATGGAAGCAGAAGGGCTGAGCGACAGTACCGTTCAAAAAGAAATCGCCTTGCTCAAGGTCATCTTTCGAACAGCTCGCGACGAATGGGGTTGGGAGGGATTCGTCAACCCCTGCACAGCCATCAAGCTCGGCAAGTCGCAGCGCAGATTCGTTCACCTGTCTGCAGCAGAGGAAGGTGCGCTCGCCCGTGCCATCGCGGAATGCGACAACCCTTACATCGAACCGCTCGTCTTCATCGCGCGTGAAACCACTTTGCGCAGGGGCACGCTGCTGTCAATCCGATGGTCAGACATCGACATTGAGCACCGTTCGATGCTGCTACAAACCAAAACTGGGCAGCGCAAATACGTGTTCACTGAAGTCGTCCGGGACATTTTTCAGAAGCTAAAAAATAGCGTACCTGCGAACCCAGCTGACGATCGTGTTTTCCCCACGTCTTTGAATGCGGTAACAAGTGCTTGGAAACGCCTGCGGGAACGCGCGGATCTTCCAAATTTGCATTTCAAAGATCTACGCCACTTGGGAGCGACTAACTGGGTGCGACGTGGCCTCGGTACGCATGAGCTCAAGGCTGTCCTGGGGCATTCTTCCATTGCAACTGCACAGTTCTATGTCGACCTTGTTGGCGAAGATCAATTGGCTGCGATCGATCGTGCCATGGCAAACGTGACTGCACTGCGGCTGCCGAACGTCGCGGAGGATGCAAAACGGGCGATGCATCACAGCAAGTCAGCACGCCTGAACCAGCAACCATCTGAGACCACGGTGGTCACGGCTGTTCAACCATATCCCTCTTTGGCGATCCCAGCCACACAGGACGCACCTTCAGTGCCAACTGCATCTGCCATCAGTCCGGTTTTCGTCTCGATTCCTGTGATTGGTTACCGCTTGCCCATCAGCGGACTGCCGCAGTGCAGCTACGCCATTTCACCCCAGCCGATCAAGTCATCACAGCAGATCAGCTGAGGGAATCGACCAACCCGAGTTCAGCGCAGCCGCATCTCACAACGGCCGTCCTGATTCGCTCCCACTCTTCCACTGGCATTCACTTCAAGTCAGTGCTCCAGAATTTTTTCAAGGACACACCATGCTTTCGAGTTTTGAATATTTGCAACAGCTTTTCAACAACCGAAACCCTGAGGACACGACATACCCAGCGGTTTTCATCAAAACCCCGGCGAATATCGAGCAGCCACACCCAGACGAATTCGACGAGTCTGCACCGGCGACGATCAACGTCTACATGCCAGCCTCCGCGGAATACGCCGTTTCGCTTCAGCCTCGTTACGTACTGACCTGTGTCGAATTTGTCGAGGGCCGTCCTGTTTTGTTGGTTCGCCATCAGTTTCAGAACCTCGAGCATGTGCTGATCCTGCCTTTGCTGACTTTGTCTACGCAGCATTACTTGCGAACTCTGCGCAATAAAGGCGCTGTCATGCACATGTTGTTTCAAGCAGAGAGTGCCAGTCAGTCGCATTTGTCGCGGTTCATCGTGGCTTCTAGCTCATTGTCAGAAGCAACTGTCAGCTGTCTGAATTTGCAGAAAACAGAAGACATTCATGCCGCGCTGAAACCCCTGCGTGCATTCGCGAAACGCGAGTTTCCGCCCTCTGCCACGTCGGTCACGTCGATACATCACGTGCTTGAGCTGGTGACGCCGTTCTGATTGCCTCGCTGACCAGGGCAGGCTCTGAAGGGGCCTGTCATTGCTTACTTTTTCATAGCAAGAAAGGCCACCGATTTGCACCTGCGCGTTTTTCGGCTCGTTTAAACACGATGGCTACACGTGTCTCGTGCAAATCGTTGCGATACCAATGTCGCCAATTTCACCTGCGGTTGACAGGCTGATTGAGGAACTCGTGACAGTTGCGATTGACAACCTCGCGAAAGTCTCATCGCCGTGTCCCTCACCGAATCAAACCCAAACACCCCTCAGCCACTTGACTCCAAGCGCCCAACTGGCGAAACCACTGCAACCCCAGCAGTTAGTTCGCCGTCAACCACCGGCGCAACTTCCTCAGTCATCCAAAGGGGCAAAAATGCGCAACAAAAGCGCCCCCCGCACACCGTGATGCGCATTGCCGGATACGCACGCACGTCAACAGACTTGCAGCGTGAATCATCCCTCGACGACCAGCTTGAGGCTTGCCGTCGAACACTTCTGGGGCACAGCCTGCCTGTTAATGGAATTCGAATCTTCAAAGATGAAGCGATATCAGGCAAGAAGTCAGCCACTGCATCACGAGCTGCGTATCAAGAGTTGAGACGTGCGATTCGCAACGGCGAAATCGATGTACTCGTGTGCGATCAGCAATGCAGGTTGGCACGCAGTGCTTCTGAGTCACTGACTCTTTTTGAAGAACTCAAGAGCCACAAGGTTCGCTTGATCACCGCCGACGGGTTTGATTCCGACGGGATGACCGCAGAACTCCTTTTCGGCATCAAATCGATTTTCAACGCATTTTTCCTCGATGAGACGCGGCACCGTGTACAGCGATCTATGGCTGGCGATCTTGAGCGCGGGTCTATGGTGACATCGGTTCCATATGGTTATCGCATTGATCGGAGCCAGGAGGGCACGACATGTTGGGTCATTGTCGAAGAGCAAGCCTGTGTGCTTCGCGAGATCTACAAACGGCGCCGCGAAGGCATGAGCTTGTCCCAAATCGCGGCAATCCTGAATGCAAATGCAGTTCCAACGCCCAAGCCAGGTCGATCTGGTGACGATGCGATCTTGTATTGGCGTCAATCTGCGCTGTGGCGGATGATTCGCAACCCGATTTATTACGGCATGTACACAGTTCGCCTCGTGACTGGCAAAGACGCGCCTGGGACTGTGTCGAGGGTCATTCCCGAATTGGCCATCGTTAGTCATGACGAATGGCAGCAAGCGCAGACCCTGTCAACGAATGCGCGGCCGGGCAAAGGTGGGGGCAGCGTGTATGGCGGCGCGAAGCATGTTTTCACAGGCCTGATCGAGTGCGGCACCTGCGGTACACGCCTGTCTGTTCACAATGGCAAAAGCAACGCAGGAAGCATGAACTGTGTGCAGTGCGAGAACGCGACCAGGGTTGCGATGTGCAACCGCCCTGTGTGGCACCTCTCGGTCAAAGGAGTGCGGCACCTGTTGCAAACTCTGTTGACCCGGCTGATGCAAGGGGATTCCCTCAAGCTGTTCCATGACAAATTGCGTGAACGATTGGAAGGGGGCAGGGGAGCTGAGCTTCTGGAAGCAAAGGCGCAGCTCGACAAAGCGCAGAGAGTCAAAGCCAGACTGCTGCAATTGATGGACAACTTGAGCCTGTCAGACGATGACCTGACGGAGAGGTATCAGCAAAGCTGTTCTGAGTGCCTGCTCCTACAGAGACGAGTTGCTGACCTGGAAGTTGCTGTCCAGCAAACCGATGTGGATGCGATTCATGCGCAGTTGAGTGCGAATGTGGTGGGCGTCATCGAACAGTTTTTGATGCCGTCGGCTGAGCCGCATCGGGCCAATGCCCTCCTGAAGTCAGTGTTTCCGGTGTTCAGGTTGATCTACAAGCCAAACCGTTACACGGCTGTTTTCGAAATCCATTTGGTTCCGGGGGCACTGGTTGCGTGTGCGACGAACACACCGCTGCTCATTCAAGACAAACAAGTGCTGCAACTTTGCCTGATTACATCCGGTTCCAAATTTCCAAACTGGTCAGTGCATGAAATGAGTCAATCTGACATGAAGGGGGTATACGAAGCACTTGAGAAGCCGATGCCTGATTCCTGATCTGTGGGAGAACTGACTGTGTGCTTCTCGGGTTGAAGCAGAGCAGTTTCGGAAATGCGGTGGCAAGCACCTGACACGCCTGGGGAAAGTGCTTGCAAGTGGGCTGATTTTTTCAACACCAATTTGTCTTCCAGGGATCCCCGTCGGAGATAAATTAGGGTTAAAAGATTTGGGCTGATGAGATGGGGTTGCAGGTCTGTCAGCGTCTGGCTTTGCGTTTCGGGAGGTCCCAGTTCAGCTGACCTTGAATTCCTGCTCCAGTCAGAATGCCGGGGCGATTCATAGATGGCGTGGAAGAAGACTGCTGCGTTCGGGATGAGCGCCACCAACGCTCAATCGCTGCACTGGATGGGGTCACCAGGGCTATGGTTGTGGCACGTCTGTGCATGTGCTGACGGCATCAGTCAGGCAGCCCCGCAACAAAATTTCGCTTGGCCTTGTGCACCGTGCGCAACTCCAGCAGCCAGTCGGCCCTTTGTGCCGACGTCATCCGCGACAAGACTTCGCGTACCAAGGCCAGGGGCTCGTGATAGGGCGACTTGGCAGTCTGGATGGCGCCGTTGAACACGCGCAGCAACAAGGGGATGGCATCGGCATTGAGATCTGGTGGCAGCCGGCGGGCGAGTTGAAGCAGCAAGCGGGGATCACAGCGGTGGCCGGGGGTGCCGGCCAGCGCCAAAGCCGCATCTAGTTGCTGGTCCGCCAGTAACCAGCTCACCCGAAGTGACACATCGGGTTGAGCGCTGGCTTGCCCCGGCAAGTGGAACAAGCGATCCACAAAGGTGAACCCGGGCGCACGCGCCTGCTCTTGCTGTCGTGCCCAATCGAACAAGGACGCCTTGTAGCGGTCCTCGTCTTGACCAGCTTGTCGGGCGGCCTTGAGCAAGGCCTGGAAATGGGCCACGTCGGGGCAGGCTTCGAATTGCTGGCTTCGCAGGGCCAGGGCCTCATCATCCCAGCCATCGCGTTCGTAGCAACGCAGCAGGGCATCGGCGATACGCCCATCTTCCGGATAACGCTGGCGAGCGGCCTGCACATACTGCATGGCTTCGCGATAACGCTCGTGCGCCTCACAGAACTGGACCAGTTCAATGTGTTCCGTGGCGTCGGCCAAGTGAGCGCGCATCACATCAATGGCGGCCTGCACATCACCCTGCTGATTCAGGCTGTCGAGGTAGCGGCGCCGAAGCTTTCTGCGCTCCCAGTCGATGCGATCCAAAGATGCTGACCAGGCCGACAACGCCGGCTTACGCCCCTTGGCGGGCAACGCCACATCGGGCTGCGGCGGGTGGGTTTGCAGCCATTGGCGCCAGTCGGCCGCAGCGCGTTCGGCGTAGCGGGCCTGCACGGCGGGGCCGGCGACAGCCAGCACCTCCTCCTCGCCCCACAGTCCCCAGGGGTCGGCCGCTTGCAGGGCGAACCAGCGATCCAGCCAGGACGCTGGGGGCGGTGAAGCACGCAAGGCGTTGAGCAGCAGGTCGAGTAACTCGATCATCACATCGCCGATTGAGCCATCGGAATCGTCGCTGTGCTCGGCCACTTTGAACATGCGCAACAGCGCGTGTTCGCACAGTTCGCGCAATTGCGCCGGGTCTTGTTGCAGCCAAGGCGCGAGCATGGGTATCAACTGGCGGGCCTGGTGAGCGTAGAGATCGGAGTCACGCCTGTCCAGGAACCCCTTGGTGCTGCGCAGAATGTCGCTGATGGCGCTTTTGAGTGCCTTGGGGTTGTGCTCGGCGTTGGACTGTGTGTGCCAGGACTTCAACTCGGCCATTCGGTGACGGTCGTCTTCGGCCCATTGCCAGAGGCGTTCGGCCAATGCCTCGGCGCTTTGTTGACGCAGGAACTGCCGCAGTGCCTCGCGGTTCTTGGCCTGGGTTTCAGCGCGCTTGGCGGCAGCGGCCACTTTCTTGATGGCAGCCGGGTCCGGATTGGGAGCCTCGCCGCCCATGATGCTGCGCAGCGTCAAGGCCATAGCCACCTGGTGTTTGCAGAAGTAACCGTCGTCAGCGTGGGGGCAGTCGCAATCACCCGAGGGCAGGACGTCATGGACATCGACCCAGACCCGCGTGTGGTAGGGCTTTGTGCCTTGTACCACCGCCTCCAGCGCAATCGCTTCGTCAGGTTTCAGTGGCGGAATGGTGGGGTTACGGATGGTGCCACTGCTGGCGTAGGTTTGCCCGCGGGCAAAGACGGACGGACCGGCTTGCGTCAGCAGGGCAGAATCAGAAAGAGCGGCCAGCCAAGGGTGGGAAGACATGGTGGAGCCATGCTACATGGGTTGAGCGGGTCCTTTGGCGGCACGGTGTGCTGAGTGAAGGGGGACATGCCTGGTTTGCAGCGATTTCTGCCATTCGCAACCTGACACTGTGTACAAAGTTGGGGCGATGAAGCTGTCATTGGCACCCCTGTTGGCAGATCGACTGCAATTGCCGGTTTTGATGGCAATGCAGTCATTCAACCTGACGGTTGACCGATCGCCCCGTCAACCTTTACTGAATGGCTGCTTCCAGCAGTGAGGAGCTGGCGTTCTCGACACAAAGCGGTCATGGTTTCAACGGGTCAAAAACGAACAGGGTTCGACCGAAGACGAGTGCCCACGCTCACCTTGGTCGGCTTTCGAGCCTATTCGCACGCTCCGCAAGGCTACCCGAAATGGCCCGCGCGCTGTTTAGACCACGCCACATAGGGGCGACGGCTAAGTGCTGGGTAGACTTAACACAAACTCTAGGGAGCAATGATGTATCGGACAGGGCGCGAGCGGAATTATCTTTTCTCAACTCAGGACGGCGCGAATGTGATGAGGGCGCAGATCATCGCAGCGTGCGCAGAAGCTGACAGTTTGCCCGAACAACGGCTACTAAATACGGATGTCGAAGCCCTCGTCACGTACTTTCTTGATAAGTACTCGGTAGCTGTGCCCATACTTGACCGCGAGGGGATGGAAGGAAGTCATCATGAGCGTCAATACGCTGCCTACGATCAATGGGATAAGCGCACGGTCATGGTTCCGGGCGAAGCATACGACTTCGAGGTTCCGTTCATTGGTGAGGGGGACATCTTCCACATGCAGCCCAACTCATATGACACGAACCCACCCACAGCAGAGATAGCAGGCAACAAGCTGAAGTTCACTATCGCAGGACGCACCTTGGCCCCAGAAGCGGTGCAGCAGCAGGTCAGTTTATTGCTGGATTCAATTGACAGGTACCTCGGCTGGCACCGATCAATGTGGGAGACCTATCCAGATCAACTGGGACGAGAGGTTCGGCAACGAATTGAAGCTCGTACCGCGAGGCTTTTGCAACAGAAGAACTCAGCAGCGGCTCTCGCAGGGCTAGGAATAAAGATCAAGGAAAATGTCGGCGATGCGCGGACCTTCGTCCCGCCGACCGTTAAGCAAAAGATTCAGCCTCAGCTTCCCCCTATGCGGCCCACGATGCCGCCTGAGCCAACACTAGACAAGGACGTCTATCAAAATATTCTTGGCTTGATTCGCGGCGCAGGTCGCAGTATTGAACAAAGCTCGTCCAGGACACGTAGCCTGGATGAGGAGTCTTTGCGCGACATGTTTCTTGTCCCGCTCAACGCGCATTTTGGCAACGCAACCGGCGAAGCCTTTAACGTTACAGGGAAGACAGACATCTTGATTCGCCACGAGACGGGGAACATCTTTGTGGCTGAATTCAAAATCTGGGGCGGCGAAAAGCGTTTCCTTGCAACCATCGACCAACTTCTCAGCTATCTATCGTGGCGAGACACAAAGACGGCCATCGTCGTGTTCAATCGGAACACGGGTTTTTCTGGCGTCATCGCCAATATGCGTGAGCTAGTGAAGACGCATCCGAACTACGTTAGTGGTCCCATGAGGCTAGATGAGACAAGCGACAGCTACACGTTCTCGTTGCCTCAGGACAAAGACCGGCAGATAACTATTGCCATTTTGGCTTTCGACCTGGGCGTCAAGACGTAATACCGATACCGACATGTTTCCGAAGTCGGTCCCCGGGTAGCGTTGATCAATGCACGAATGTCCGTTCTTGGCCGAAAGCTCCTTTCCGCTCGCGTCACCAAAAGCGGTCATCAGTCGATCTGCTGAATTTTCGGAGTGCTTGCAATTGCGGGCTATGCCGAATTCTCAATCCCGGCCACAAGCAGCCATTCACGAAAAGCTGCTTTCCTGCAGTGAGGGCGTGCCGGATAGTGCGCCCCGCCGAATTACTTACCGTGCAGCTCCCAACCATGCTTGAACCGCCCCGGGAATCGAGGAGGCTGGTTGGTTTAAGTCAGGCATCCGCCGTGGAGACCTGATTGGCGAGTTGCCTGTAGTAGTTTGCCTCAGCTTCTGCCGGAGGGATGTACCCGATGGATCCAAGCAATCGGTGATGGTTGAACCATGACACCCATTCCAGGGTTGCCAGTTCCACCGATTTGCGATTGGGCCATGACCGACGGTGAATCACCTCTGCCTTGTACAACCCGTTGATCGTCTCGGCCAGAGCGTTGTCATAGCTGTCACCC
>Ga0228698_1000384_pt1 | contig 36872 bp, 49 predicted proteins | sample McNCre117_Aug_MG_FD_178015 | JGI IMG/M metagenome (GOLD analysis project Ga0228698, IMG submission 178015) | Freshwater microbial communities from McNutts Creek, Athens, Georgia, United States - 1-17_Aug_MG | ecosystem: Environmental > Aquatic > Freshwater > Creek | place: USA: Georgia... | reverse complement strand
CCTCCTCTCCCGCCTCCGCGCCGCCGAGGAGCGCGTGCGGGAGCTGGAGAAGGAGCGGGACGAGTTCGCCGTGCACATCGGTGGTGTTGAGCGCGAACGCCTGCTCATGCAGAACCGAGAGGCGCTCGGGGCCGTGTGCCAGGCGGCAGACCGAGAATTCGCCGCGCTCCGCGCCGTGGCCGAGGCGGCGAGGGCGTACCGGGCCGCCGAGGTGGCGACGATGCGGCCTCCGTGGGAGCCGGACCTCAGTGTGCAGGAGGTGCGGGTGCTCGACGAGACGAGAGCGGCGCTCGACGCCGCCCTGGACGCCGCGAAGGGGGAGCGATGAGCTTCCACCCTGACCGCTGGGGACGCTCGACGCTGCACGTCGGTAAGCATTGGCCCGTGTCCAACACGGGATGCCGGACGCCGGGCGAGTGCGACGACTTCTCGCGCTGCATCGGCTGCATGCTGCGCCAGGCCCATGAGGAGGGCGCCGCCATCGCCGCCGGCATCATCGCGCTCGGGCTCTGGGGCCAGCGCATGGGCGTCATGCAGCGCATCCAGGCCGAGGCGGAAGCCGAGACTCGCTGCACCGAGTGTGGACGGCTGCGGACTCCGGACAGCGTCGGCGCGACGGGTGTGTGCCGCCGCTGCCGGCTGCGAGGCACCCCGTGACCCGCCGCTCGGTGTGGGTGGTGGAGTCGAGGCACGAGACCAGCGCCAACGCGTGGCGCACGGAGAAGATGTTCAAGCTCCGGAAGGACGCGCGCGCGTCTCGTTACGGGATGAGCAAGCTCGTTCCGCATCGCGAGTGGCGCGTCGTTGAGTACACACCCAAGGGCGGAGAGGAGGAGAGCGATGGGTGAGCGGTGTACGGAGTGCGGGGACCACACGTCGGTGCCGTACTGCCCGGGGTGTCGCATCAAAGAACTCGACGAACGCGAGCGCGAGACCATCGCGCGCGTGGTCGCGTGGCTAAGGGCGGAAGGCAAGCGCGCGGACTCGTCAGGGCTCTCCCTCGGCGAGTACTACGACGAGATCGCGAAGGCCCTAAAGAAGGGCGTGAAGGTAGGCGAAGATGAGCGATGACCAGACCGCGCGACTGTCCTCGTGGACGTGCGGAGCGTGCCTCGCGTACGTGCCGAGCGGCGTGCTGCACCCGGGATGCAAGGGGGCTCGTAAAGACGGGGGCGATGACCTGGAGGCGAGGGCGATGGCATGGTGCCACGAGCACCGCGACTGCAAGTGGTGTGGCGACGGCACTGGTGACGCGTGCAGCGCATGTCGTGCGAACATGGAAAGCATGTCCGATCCCAAGTTGAGCGGCGCGCTGGAGCTTGCCGAGGCCCGACTTCTAGAGCTGAGTGCCATGCAGGAACTCATGTGGGATGCCGAGGCCCGCGCCGAAGCCGCCGAGGCCAGGCTTGCGGAGGCGAGGGAGGTGCTGCGGAGCGTGGAGTGGGCGTCCTGCGAAACCTGCTGTGACTGCTGCCCGTTCTGCGGCTGCTTCGTCCATAAAGGCCACGCCCCCGACTGCCGCCTGCGGGCCGTGCTAGGAGACGGGGATGGGTGAGCGTAGGCGCTTCGTCGTGAAGTGCTACCGCTTCGTTCACGACGGCTGGAAGTCGAGCCGTGCGGTGATGGGGTACGTTCGGAACCCGGACGTGAGAGGTGGGTGCGTTCTTCAGCAGCGTAACGCGGTCAGGTTCACGCGGAGTGAGGCTCGCCTCGTCGCTCGCAAGTTCGGCGGGTGGGTCGTGCGACTCACTCCGAAGCCCTCCCCATCACCGCATCACCCGCCGCCTGCGCCACGGCCTCGCTCGTAGCGTCCCGCCTGGAGTCGCCGCCGTCGGTCTCGCCGGGGAGCTCGGGCAGGGTCGGCGCATCCGGGTGCAGCCATCCCCAGATGGTGTCCGGGTCAAGCCCGCCCTGCTGCACGCGGTGCGCGGCTCCGAAGAGGAGCCGGTTCCGCTGGTTCCTCGGCGCGACGCCGGGGTTCCCTCGCTCGCTGATGGTGCACTCCTGCGCCGCCACGAGCCAGAGTCCGCGCCTGACCGCCGCGTCCCACCGCGGGAAGTCGAAGCCTGCGCCCATCGCCCACGCCATCGAGAGCGTCGCGAGCTGCGCGTCGCTGCACCACGTCGGGTACTCCTGCCACCGCTGCGCGAGCTGCGCGTCGAGCTCGTCGAGCTTGCGGAGGACGACCGCCTCGACGCCCTCGGGGGTGAGCCGGAGTGACGTCACTCGTTCGGCCGCGCGGTGCCCGAGCCTGGCCATGCTCGCGTCGCCCTTGATGCGTTGCCAGTCTGCCACGACCTCCGCAGGCGTCGCCGGGGACCCGTCGCGGCGGACCCACGGGAGCGCCAGCGCGTAGGACACGGGGTCGATGAGGATGCCGATGGCCGTCGTCACGAGGCCCCGGACGTCGGCGTACATCCACGGGACGACGCCCTCGAGCGGCGCACTGAAGGCCACGAAGGCCGCCCGGACCGCCGGCCTCACGACACCCCCCGCACGAGCTCGCGCCCGGCATCGGTGAGCGTCCACGCCCTGCGGTTCCGAAGCCACCGGAGCAGGCCCCTGTCCTCCGCGTCGCCCACGGCGTACGTCCACCAGAGCGCGCGAGGGCGGCGTTCCAGACGAAGGATCTCCGGCCACGTCAGCGGCGTGCAGAAGCGGGAGAGCGTCCCGGCGCTGAGCCGGGCTTCGGTCAGGAGTGGCTTGCGGTGCTCGTACGCCATACACGTGCTCATGCTGCGACCTCCACGGTAACCACCGGGCTCGGGACCACCTCGACGGCCTGCACCGGCGCAGGCGTGACCTCGACGGCCACGCTTGGGCTAGGCACGACCACCACCGACGCGACGACCGGCGGCGTGACCGATGCCGCGACGCTCGGTGACGCGACCACCACGACGTCGTGGGACGCGGCGATGACCGGCACTACGACGCCGCCGTCTACGAGCGTGCCCGTGAGCGTGAACGTCACCGACGTGGAAGCGGCGAGTGCGCCGGCGCCCACGAGCGTGCTCGTGGTGGACAGCGCCAGCGCCGAGGAGCCCACGAGCGCACCGGAGCCCGCGAGCGTCGCGGAGGCGGTGAAGGCCAACGCAGATGCGCCGACCATCGCGCCGGAGCCCAGGGAGGAGAGCGTGCCCGCGGGGCTGAATATGAGCGTTGTCGACGCCGCAAGGGCGCCAGCGCCGACCAGCGTGGCGGAGGGCGTGAATGTGACCGACGAGGACGCCGCGAGCGCACCTGCTCCGAGCAGCGTTGCCGATGGCGTGAACGTGAGCGGCGATGTTCCGGCCAGCGAGCCAGAGGCGGCAAGGGTCGCAGACGGCGTGAAGGTGAGCGGGCTCGTGCCCGCGATCGCGCCCGCACCGAGGAGGTTCGCCGTCTGGCTGAAGGTGAGCGTAGAGGGACCAGCCAGCGCCCCGCTTCCCGCGAGCGTGGCGGTCTGCGCGAAGGTGACGGTAGACGCGCCTGCGAGCGCTCCGCTGCCCGTGAGCGCCGCGGTCTGTGCGAACGTGAGCGTGGTTGCGCCGGAGATGGCGCCCGCACCGGTGAGTGCGTATCGCGATTGGATATACGCCCAGTTCGCATCCGCCTCGGTGTCTGAGACGGTACGCGAGCAGCAGAAGATTTCCGCGATGCGGCCGTTGAACCACTGCGTTCCGCTCCACCCGCGGCCGATGTTTCCGGCGCCTCCGCTCCAGTCCGTGGGAGCAGAGACGATGTTGCTCTGCCAGGCTCCGCCGTCTACGCGTACCTGGAGCGTGCCCGTGCCGTATCGGAATTCGGCGAAGTGCCAGCCGCCGGTAGATGGCGTGGCGTACACGTCGATCCATGCGGAGCCAGTCCACCATCCGACGGTGACACCCGTGTCGTAGATGCCGACGCCATCTCCGCCGCCGTACGGACCCCCCTCGTTGATGAGCAGCCCGGCGGACGAGTAGATGGCGCCTGGCCCCACCGGCGCTGCGTTGGCGTAGAAGAGGACGCCGCCGTAGAACGACGTCTTATCTGGGAAGATGTCGTCGAACGTCCGCGACGTCTGCGCGTACCAGCTCGAGCCATTGAAGTCGGCGGTGTCGTAGCCGTTGATCGTCGCCCCGGTGGCGGGACTAGACCCGAACGCAACGAGGTCATGGGATCCGCTTGTGCCGCCGGTAGACGGCTCGCCCTGCCAGTCGAGCGTGGACCCTGGGTAGCTCGCACGGTGCCACAGCGTGAGCGGTAGCAGGCCAGGTGCGCCCGACGAGGCAGTTGCCGTCGGTGCGTCCTCGTCGAACCACGGGAGCTCCTCGTCTTGGAACAGGTCCTCGTCAAAGAGGCCCATGGGTCACCAGGTGTAGACGATGCAGTACCCCGCGCCTCCGGCGCCTCCGGCGCCTCCAAGGCCCGGGTTCATGCCGCAGCCTCCGCCGCCGCCTCCTCCACCGCCCTGGCCCCCGTTGCCGCCAGCCGCGCCGTTGGTGGAGGCAGTAACGGTCGTGCCGCCACCGCCGCCGCCATGTCCGCCGCGCAGGCTGTTTGCTGCGCCGCCAGCTGTGCCGGCCGTTGGTGTCGCACCGTCCGCGCCGACCGCGCCACCGCCTCCGGCGGTGTAGCTGCCCGACGCGCCACCTGCGCCACCGGCCACGTTCGTCGGTGTCGCCGAGTGGCTTCCGCCCGCGCCACCACCACCACCGCCACGCAGAGACGAACCGCCGAGCGAGGAGGCGACGGGAGGATTAGCGGACCCTGCGCCCGCGCCTCCTCCGAACTCCGCGTTCCCCGTCGTCGATACCGCGACGGTACCCGTGACGCCCTGGCCTCCGGCTCCGTTCGTGGCAGCCGTAGGAAGGCCTCCCGTGCCGCCGGCGGTCGATCCGACGCCGCCCGCACCGCCCGCACCGCCTCCGCCGCCTCCGCCGGTGACGGCTGCCGAGATGGCGCCGCCAGCTCCGCCTCCGCCGCCGTACGCAGTGAGCCTGGTTCCGAAGGTGGACGTACCGCCGACGCCGCCGTTGCCGCCCGCTGCACCCGCAGCGCCGGGAGTGCCCGCCGTACCGCCCGTTCCGAGCGTGACGGTCTCGGTCGCGGAAAGGTCCGATGCCGCGAAGATGGCCTCGACGTAGGCCCCGCCTCCGCCACCGCCTCCGCCCTTGGCAACGATGGCCGTGGCGAGCGACGCACCCGCGCCGCCACCGCCACCGGCGCCCCAGAGCTGCACGCGTACGAGCTTCGGAGTGAACGCCGTGGGCTTCGTCCACGTGCCGCCAGTCGTGAAGACCTGGATGTCTGGCGTCCCGACGAAGGCGCCCTCAACGGGCGAGCCCGACGAGTTGAAGCGGAGGAACTCACCCTCCTGGATGAGCTGCACCGACTCCTGCGCCGCAAGCGTGCCCTTCCATAGCGTGATGACGGTGGTGCCGTCCGTGTGCTCGATCTGGATGTCGTTCGACGTGCTCGCGTGGTCGTTGCGAACCGTCAGCATCTTGACGTTCCGCTGCGTCGACGCCGCAGGCGAGGCGACCACCGTCGTCGTGGTCGCTGTGGTGATCGCCGTGTTCGTGCGCCCAGGCGTGTACGTGCCGCTGGCGTTGTCGACCCATGACGCGTGCACCTCGATGGTGCCGGCCGCCGAGGTGACGACGCGTAGCAGGTCGCTCGTGCTGGTGAGGAGCAGCATGGGTCAGTCCGCGGTGACGGTGAGGGCCGAGGCCGCGAAGGACGGAGTGATGCCGGCCGAGACGGCCAGCGAGGCGGTCAGGGCGCCGGAGAAGTGCAGCGCACCGGCCCCCGAGGATGTCTCGACGATGCCGAAGTGCGTGATGGTGTTCGTGCCCGCCGTGCAGGCGCCGAAGGTGACGGTGCCCGCATTGGTCGCGCTGTTGCCGCTCACCGTCCAGCCCGCACCGGAGCGAGCCACTGCCACGCGCGCGTATCCCGTGTAGGTCGCCTCGCTCGTGACCGCCGTACCAGCCTCGCCAGGGTCCGCCGTGTGGAGCGAGATGTAGAGGGAGCCCGCCGTCGTGCTCCCTCGCAGGCCCGTGGCGTCGCCGACGTTCGCGAAGTTGGAGTTGTTGAAGAACAGGTTCAGGATCGCGGTTTCGAAACTGTTGGATGCGGACATGGCTCAGGCTCCGAACTTGGAAAGGATCTCAAGTCTATCGGGGTCGGTGCGCTCTTCGCCTCCCGACACGGTGAGGACGCCGTAGACGCGGCACGTTCCGATCTGCGGCGTGTCTCCGACCGACAGCACGTGCGTCAGTGTCAGCGTCGTCGCGGTCTGGTTGCTGCGTGTCGCGGTCCAGGTGACCTCGGTGCCGTCGGGCAGCTCCACCGCGAGCGACGCCGCCGTCACGGTCGACAGGTCGAGACCGCTCGTCCCCGGCGTCACGTTCATCGTGTACGCGTAAGGGGCGGCCATGCCCTGGTAGAGCTGCGCCGTCGTCACCGCGGCACCTTCAGATCTTCGGCGATGTCGGCCGCGAGCTCGCCACGGGCGAGCGCCTCGGTCGTGAGGTCATCGTGGAGGAGCGTGGCGGTTGCGCGGATCGTGTCGTACGCGTCGCGCTTGCTCGCCTGGCCCGTCACGATGTCCGCGATGAGCTTGGCGAGCGTCGCGAGGATCGCCAGGATGGTCGCGTCCTTCATCGCACACCCCCGTCTCGGTAGCGGCCCCAGCGAAGGCGCACGCCCTCGCGGCACTCGTCGATCTCCTTGCGCGTCTGGAACGTGTCGACGCACGCCATGTGGTCGGCCGTGTACATCGCCTCGGCAGAGTGCTCGCGCGTCTCCTTCGGAGGGAGCAGCGCGCATCCGCTGACGGCGCGGGCGAGGCAGAGGATGCCGGCTACGAAGAGCAGCACCACGAGGGTATCGACGGAGCGGGAACGCCAGGCGATCACGGGAGCACCCCCTGGAGCTTGGCCTGCATCGCCGAGAGCCAGAGCAGGAGCACCGTTCCGGCGAGGAGGGCGATCTTCTTGACCAGCGGAGAGTTGATGACCCCTCCGACCGACTTCGCGATCGTGCCGAGCACCACCAGCTGCTCGGCGTTCTGCTTCTTCACCTCGGCGACCTCGTTCTGGAGTGCGAGCACCCTGCCGGTGAGGTCCGCCACGGTGCCCTCGCCCTCGGTGATGCGGGCGACGACTGGCACGGTCGGAGGGATGGTCGGTGGCTGCCCGCCGAACACGGTCTTCTCGAGGTCGCCGACGCGAGACTCGAGGCGACCCACAGCGGCGAATGTCTCCTTTGACCGGCTCGCGGCCTCTCGGGCATCGGCGCCGACCTTGGAGATTTCCGCCAGAACGTTGGAGAATCCTTCGCGAATCGTCTCGTCCATCACACATACGCTCCCGACGCCGCCCAGAAGCGGAGAACGCCGCTCGTAGACGCCGCCTTGACGACGAGGAACCGGTCGACGCTGCGGTCGATGCGGATCTGGAGCGGAAGCGCCCCGGCGACGATGACGCCCGCGTAGGTGTTCGCGAACGCAAGCGAACCGCCCGCCGCCACCGTCGCGGTGTTGTCGATGTTGTTGACGTCGGTGGTCGCGACCGCGCCGGCTTCGCCGCTCGCGAAGTAGAAGTAGACGTTGTTCGTCTCGGCCTGCATCCAGAGGACGACCGAGGACTGCTCACGCTGAGCGTTCTGCGGAGTGAAGCCGGCGAGCGCGACCTGGAGCAGGTCGTACGCGCGGGCGGTCGAATCGACGGTGAGCGCGATCACCTCACCGCGACGCGGCGGGCGGCACTCCTGGATCTGCTGAATGGCCACGCGGCCCTCCGAATCAGCCCGCCTTGCGAGCCTCGACAGCGTCGAACCCGGTTTGCTGAACCTGCATGTCGACCTTCTTGCCGCCGGTCGGTGCGGGGGGTGCTGTCGGGGCAGGCTCCGGAGGGACCGGAGCGAAGTTGGACTGGAGCTTGGCCAGGTTCTCTGGGCGCAGGTCCGGTCCGGCGGGCACACCGCCGAGGAGCTTGTCGATGCGGAGCCGCTGCGTAGCCGTGAGGCGCTGGTCCCGAGCCATGCGCTCGGTGACGTCCGACAGGAGCTGCTGGCGGAAGCTGGCCAGCTGCTCGGGCATGAACGTCTCTGCCGCTGCGATTCCCTCGGGGGTCACTCTACCACGCTCGAAGTCCTCCCACACGCTCGCGGGACGCGCCGCGTACTTCGCCGCGCGCACGACGCGATCCGCCTCCTCGGTCGTGAGGGGCGGCACGCTGCGAGGGTCGAGCGGGTCGCGCCGCTCCTTGGCGGGGATGTGGGAGGCGACGAACGTAAGCGCCTTGAACGCCGCCGCCGAGTAGGCCGCCGCCGCCTTCGGGCCGGACTGCTGGCCGATCTGCGCCGCCGCCTCCTGGATCTGCTGGATGGACGGCTGTGGATTCGCACGCACGTCGCCCTGCCACTTGATGACCGCCGCGGCCTGCCGCCGGATCTCCTGCACCTGCACTGGCTCCTGGCGCTTGCCAGCCTGGGCCACGCGCTGCGATGCCTGGGCCACGCGCTCGCCGAAGTTGAAGCCCGTGCGGGGGGACTGCGCACCCGGAGTCGCCTTCGCTTCGGAGGCGATCTGGAGCGCCCCCTTCGCCGCCTTCGTGACGGCCTGGTCGGCGGCCTCGATGGCCCTCGTGAGAGACCCGCTCTCGGCCATGCGGTAGAGCGTCACCGCCGCGGCAGCGTTCCCGCGCTCGCGCAGAACCTTGTGCCCGAGCGTGAGGGGGAGGGAGCCCGCGCCAGCCAGGTAGTCGGTGAGCGAGACGCTGCGGGCCTTCGCCATACGCGCCGCGGAGTCCTCGGCCGCATCCTTCGCGATGCTGAGCGCGACGTGGTCACGCTTGAGCGCCTGGTACTCCTTGCGGAGCTCTCCGGGCACCTTGCCGCTCGCCTCGTCGAGCTTGTCCATGAGCATCCGCTCCATCTCGGAGCGAACGTCACGGAGCGCGGCGAGCCTGCCCTTGGGGTCCAGGGTCTTCTGTTCGGCGTAGATGATCTCATCCAGGCCCTTGCGCTGCTTGAGCACGTCCTGGATGGTCGCCTCGGCGGCTCGGCCGTCGAGCGCGGAGAAGTCACCCGCGTGCGCCGCCCACGTGTCGCCGACGTTCAGCTTCTGGAGCAGGTTCTCGCGGTACGCCTTGATCGCCGCGACCTCGCCCTCACGCCCGGCGATCGAGCCGTAGCGGTCGAGCACGTTGGCGAACAGGCCGTTGATGTCCTTGGCGCCGATGGTCGCGCCGCTCGCGTTGGTGATCGCGCCGAGGCGTGCGCCGTTCTCCTCGACGGCGGCGGCGATCTTCGGGAGCATCTCGGCCGCCGTGCCGCTCTTGGCCGCAGCGAACGCGCCTTGCTCCACGTCCAAGATCCCCTTGCGCATCAGAATCTCGCCGACGTCCTGCGTCCCGTTCGGCAGGTACTTCTCGGCCTGCTTCGCGAACCTGGTCGACTGGAGCCCCTGTCCGCCGCCTACCTGCTTCCACGCGAGGTCGTAGGCGAACGCCTTCTGCGCCTCGGGCGTCTTCAGGCGCTCGACGGTCGCGCGCATCGCCGCCTGCTCCTGCTCGATCTTCGTGCCGGTGATCTCCGCCAGCGTGCGGCCCGTCTTGACGCCGTCGTCGACGGCCTCGCCGGCCATCCTGCGCGCGCCCGTCGCGGCGTCCTCTGCCGCCCCCTTGGCGGCGCCCTTGGCGGCATCGGCGGCGTCCTTGCCGAGCGCCTTCGCCTCGGCCGCGGCCGTCTCGGCCTTGGCGCCGAGCTCGTCCACGACCGCACGACCCTTGCCGATGGTCTGCTCGATGGCAGCCTGGCCGCGCGCCAGCCCGAGCTCGCCGACCTGCGCGAGCTTCGAGATGCCACCGACCGCGCCACGGTAGGCCGCTCGACCACCGGACGCCACGAGCGAGCCCGACCCGCCGAGGACCGCACCGCCACCGGCGCCAAACAGGCCTGCAAGCGCTGAGTGCCCAGCGATCGAGTAGAGCTTCTCTCCGTTGATCTCCTGGTCGAGGAACGCCGCCTTTGAGAGCTCCGTGGCGGCGTTGTAGCCAGCCGCCTCGATGAACCCACGCGCCGCGAGCTCGGCGCCGGTCGTGGCCGCGCGGCCCAGGACGCCCTTGGCTGCAACGCCCGCCATGGCGCGCCCCACTCCCGCCTCGACGCCCGCTCCGACCTCGGACAGGAGCCCCGTCGGAGCGGCACGGCCCATCATGGCGCCGACGCCCATGCCGACGACCTGGCCGACCGTGCCGGCCGTAGGATGCGCCGTCGAGGCCGTCTCGGCCCGGTCGGCGTAGGCTCGGGCAGCCTGGTCGCCGCCCGCGAGCCTCGTGGCCTCCTTGACCGCGAGCTGCGGCAGACCCGCGCCGAGGCCCTCGCCGACGCCCTGGAGATGGGACTCGAGCGTGGGCGGCAGGACCGGCGCCTGCCCGGTGGCTGCGAGCGACGCCGCGAACGTGAACGGAGAGGCATACCGGAGCGGTCCGGTGACCTTCTCGACGGTGCTCTTCTGGGCGTAGTCCTGCTCGGCCTTGTGCTCGGCGAGTTCCTGAGGCGTGGCGACACGGCCGCCGAGCTTCACCAGCTCCGGGACGTCGGAGGCGGGAAGCTCGATCTTGTTGCCCTGCCGGTCGAACGCCTTGACCGGCTGGGTGTCGGGCGTGGGCTCGCTCACTTCCAGCCCTTCGAGACGGAGGCAGGAACAAGGCGCTTGCCGCTCGCAGCGTTCTCACGCCGCTCGTCGAACGCCGCCTGGGCCTCAGGCGACGCACCTGCCTTGATGTTCTTTTCGATCTCCGCGAGCGACTCCAGAGCGTCGGCGATGGCCCGCTTCCGCGCGGCCGGGTCCTTCGCCGAGCCAAGGGCCTCCTTGGCGCGCCCCACTTCGGGCTCCGTCGCGTTGCCCATCATGGCCTTGATCGCCGCGTTGCTGAAATTGGCGTACGCCTGCTCTCGCGCGTTCGCGTCCTGGCTCGACAGCGCCTTCGTGGCGGTCGGGTAGGACTCGCGAAGAACGCCCTCGGCGAACCCGCCCTCGCTCTTGTTCAGCGCGGCGAGGGCCTTTTCGGCTGCCTGTCGCGCCGCAGGGACGCCCGCCTGCTGAAGCTGCGAGGCGATGGCTCGCGTCTCCTCATCGGTGCGCTTCTCCCGCTCGTTCGAGCCCTTCGCGCGCTCGGTCGCGGCGTCGACGCCGCCCTTGACGGTGATCTTGTCGATCTCTTCGGAGGGCTTCACCCCGTGCTCGAGCGCGTACTTCTGCGCGTCGGCCTCGCTCACCGTGCCCGGGAGCATCTGCCCGCGCACCTGCATCACGTACCGAGAGGCCTGCTGCGTCGCCGGGACGTAGCGGAAGCCGGAGGCGATCGTCTTCTCGCGCTCGGAGTCGATGCGCCCGAGGAGGTCGGCGGCTGCGTTCTGCGCCTCGACGCCCTTCCACTGGCCCTGGAGCTGCCCGAGCTTGGCCTGCGCGAAGTCGAGCGCCGCAGCCCGGGCCGCAGCGGTCGCCGCGTCCTCGGAACCGTAACGCTGCATGGCCAGGGCGAACGCGTTCTGCGTGCCCTTGGCCTGATCCATCTGCGTCGCGAAGTCGAACTTCTGCGCGTCGATGTCCGCGTCCATGTCGCGCTTGATGGCTTCCCAGGCGAGGTTCGGCCCGCCCGTGCCCATCGCTCCGAGTCCGCCGAGGAACGCCAGGATGCCGGTCGCGATCTTGTCGCCCGTGGTCTTCTGCGCCCACCAGCGGTTCGAGTCGAGGTGGTTCTTCCCGAGCGCAGCCACCTGGTCGCGGTAGTCCTGCTCGAGCGCCTGGAGCTCGTCGGTGCGCTTCTGCTGCGCCGCGACGACGCCTTCCTCGCGCGCCTGCGCCTTCTCGGCCTGCGCGAACCAGTGCGCTTGCTCGTTCACGGCCTGCTGCTGCACGCGGTCGGCGTTCTCGACGGCCGACTGCGAGGGGCCCTGGAAGGACGCCATGAGGTGCGCCTTCTGCTGCGGACCCATGACGCTCGCTTCGCCGGCCGGGGTGTAGCCGCCGCCGACGCGCACGAACTGCACGTCGGGCGGGACGGGCTGCGGAGGCGCAGCAGGAGCAGGTGAGGGGGCAGGCGCAGGAGCCGGCGGCGCAACGGGACCCGGCGCGGGAGGCGGAGGGGGAGGAGCCGCAACGGGAGCCGGAGGCGGGGCCGCCACGGGCACGCCACCGAGGTTCACGAGCATCGGGCCTGCGGGAGGCGGCTGACCGATGCCCATGTTGGACAGGTCGCCGAATCCCGCGAGCCAGGCCTGGGACGGGCCAGCCATCAGCGGCGCCCCCCGGCGTTGAGTGCGAGCATGTCGATCTGCTTCTGGAGGTCAGCGATCGCCGAGCTGTTCACCTTCGTGAGCTTGTTCGCGTCCACCTCGAGCAGCCCCGTCGCCGGGTCACGCTTCACCGCCGTCGCCGTCACCGGGTTATGCTGCATGGTCTGCGCCGTCGGGCCGTAGTTCACCTCCCCGGGCGCCTGCTCGGGGGGCCGGAACTCGTCCTTGTAGACGTACGGGGCTCCCGCCAGCGCGTCGGCGGGTCGGTACCGCGAGGACACGGCGTCCACCGAGGGCCCAGTCTTCGCGAGCGCCTGGAGCTGCTGCACGTAGGCGTCGAGGTCCACCGCGTCGGCCTTGGGCTTCGCCTTGGCCTTCGGCGCCTCCGCCTTGCGACCGCCGCTCTGGAGGCCCGCGGCGAACCGAGCGGGCACCACCGACGGCGCCTCGCCGAGGCGCTCGTAGTACCCGCGTCCGTCCTCGCTCTGGCGCAGCTCGTAGCCGTCTGGGTTCGAGAGCGGAAGCACCACCTCGGGTCCGCGCTCGCCCATCATGTACGGCTGACCGGCCTTCACCGGGCCGCCGTCCGCGCGTCGAGGGGTCCCGAACTGGGCCTCGTTCAGGTTCTTGGACGCGTTCGAGAGCGCCAGGAGCCATGGATTCATGGCTGCTTCGGCGTTCGGCGGGTCCGGGCTCGACTGGCCAGTGCCTTCGCCCCACATGGGAGCACGGCCCGGACCACCATCGACGGAGGACTTCTCCGGAGGCTTCTCGGGCTCTGCACTGACTGGCTGCTTGAGGAACGCCTTCGCGACGCGCTCCTTGCGCCGGTCGTCGGCCGTGAGGCCCGAGTCGATGCCGAGCAGCCGCGACGCGTTCCGCTGCGCGTTGATCTCGTCGAGGTCGCGCTGGTACGGGTTCTTCCAGTTCGCCGCTTCCTGCGCCGCGAACGCCGCCGTGTTGGCCTGCGTCCCCGCCTCGACTGCCGCGGCATCCTGCGCAGCGATGTCAGCCGCTCCCGAGCCCCACGTGCTGATCGCGTGGTTCGGGATGACCGTACCGTCCTGCCCCGGCACCACGATCTCCGGCCCCTTCTCGCCGACGAGGTACGGCTGCCCGCCCGCCACCGGCCCGCCCTCCGCACGCGCCCCGGCGACCATGCCGCCCGTCGGGTCGTTCACGAACTTCGTGCCGCTCTCAGCCTGCTGCTTGATCGTGGCGTCCACATCCATGCCGGCGCCCGGAGCGAGCTTGTACGCGGAGGCGTTGCCCACCGGGTCTTGCTGTACCGCACCCGCCATCGCACCGCCGAGCGTGCCGAAGCCTCCGAAGTCACTGCCTGGAGGCAGGTACATCTTCGTGCGCGCATCGCTGAAGAAGTCCGTGAGCGTGTCGACGAGCCCCTTGTTCTGCGCGTTCTGGTTCGCCGTCTGCTGGTTGAGCTGCTCGGACTGGCCGTAGCTCTGGGCAAGCGTCGCCTGCTGCTGCGCCTTGGCCTGCATCTCCGCCTTGCGCACGTCGTTCTCGGCCTGGCTGTACTGCACACCGAGCCCTCCAGCCCCGATCCCGAGCTGCCCGGACTGGGCGCCTGCGCCGAACTGCGTCTGCGCTGCGCTCTGGTCGCCGCCACGAATCGCGCCTGCCTGCTGCGCGTAGGCGTTCTCGGCCGCGAGACGCTCCTGCGCCGCTGCAACCTGCGTCTGACCGGCGATGTTCTGCTGGGCGTTGGCGGTGTTGTTCGCCGCCCCCTGCTGCGCGAGCGCGAGACCCGCCGCGCCTCGGGCAGAGGCCGCCTGCGAGGCCTGCGCGGCCTGCACCTGACCCATCGCACGGTCACCCTGCATCTGCGCGATGCTCGGGACGGCTCCGGTTGCACGGGCGCGCGCCATGGACGCGGCGTCCATCTGCATCCCTCGGGCCTGCTGCTGCTGGCCCATGCTGGCCTGCCCGCCCGCGTAGAGGCCCTGCGACTGCTGCCCGTACTGGTTCGCCTGGTTCTGCCACTCGTTCGCGCGGTCCTGGTACCGCATCGCATACGCATCGGCCGCGCCCTGGCGACCGGCCCAGAGCGCGGCGTTCGGGTCGTACTGGTCCGACTGCCCGAAGCTCGAGGCTGTGCGCTGGTTCTTCCCGCGCCCGATGAGGGCGGGGATCATGCCTACGGCAGAGGATGCCGCCCCCGCGATTGTCGCTCCGGTTCCGCCGCCGCCTTCAGCCATGTCGCCCTCCGTTACGTCCCGCGCTCCGCAGACGTCGTCCGGCGCACTCCGCTCCGCCGCTCACCGCTGAAGGTGAGAGCGACCCAGGTAGCGCCCTTGCCGGTCCCTACGGTGCCGCTGGATGGCGTCGCGTCCGCGAGGCGGACTCGGACGGCCTGTCCGGTGGACTTCACGAGTTCGCGGTCGAGCCACTGGCGACCCAGGGTCGCGAGGAGGTCGGCCGGGAAGGTCTTGGACTCGGTGTAGCTGGACCCGTAGTCGTGGGCAACCGAGATGGTGAGGTCGTGCGCCGTGTGCTGCTCGGCCAGGACCAGGATGCGGTCGACTACCTGCTGGCCCTGGAGTCCACCAACGTGGACGTTCGCCGTTTCCGCGGCCTGCGTGACCCAGTACGTCCCGCGCAGGTCGAGGTGCGCCGTGGTGGACGCGGGGAGCTCCTCCATGAACACGCGGCCGTCCTTGTCGAGCCACCCGAAGCGCCAGGACCCACCGAGGTAGACCATGCTCGCCGACTGCGCCGCGCGGCTCGCGTTGTTGCCGTTCGTGACCTTGTCGACACTCACCCAGAGCTTCAGCGACAGGTCGAAGACGAGGTGCACGCCAGTGGCGCTCACCTGGTTCGAGGTCTCCGAGGCGGCGCACGTGAAGCGGACCAGCGCCCGCTCGTTGTCGACCGTCGCGGAGGTGATGACCGGGTAGTCCGCGAGCGTGTCCATGACGGACGCGCCGATCCACTCTACGGACTGGGCGCGCGACAGGAGCTCGATGCCGCGCGCGGACTGGAAGAACACCCCGAGGGCCGTCACGACCACAGACCGCTGGTCGATGCAGCCCACGTCCGCCGCGAGCCGGCGGGGCGTACCGAGGCCGCCAGCGGCGGCGTTGTCCGAGGGGGGCTCACCGCTCACCGCGAAGACGGCGGTGCGACTGAAGGCGTAGAGCGCCCCGTCCTGCGCGGTGAGGGCGGTGACGTCCTGGTCGACCTGCACCGTGAACACCGGGGAGAACCACGGCGTCTCACCGCTCACGAGCTGCGAAGAGAACCAGAGCGTGCGGCCCTGCGCGCCGACGAGCATCCCGTTGTAGCTGACGAGGCAGGAGAGCCCCGGCGGCGCGCGATGGTCCTGGCTGCTTCCGTTCGTCGCCGGGAGCGAGCCCGTGCCGTAGAGGAGCGCCTTGCTCGCCAGCACGGCGTCACTTGTGGTGTCCGCGTAGGTGATGGCGGCCGTTCCGGGAGGCGCCGCGGTCTCGCCCACGCGGTAGTACGTGCTCAGTCCGTCGAGGGTCCGGTAGAACGCCACGCGGACGTTGCTCGGCGTCACCGTGTCCTGGTTGCCGCGGCTCGTGATGCTGAGCGTGCGCGTCGTCACCGTGACGGTCTTGTTGGCCACCGCTCCGGTGCTCGAGCTCGGTGAGCTCACGCCGCTCGTGGTGACGTTGCCCTTGGCGTCGACGCACTCGTAGACGCAGACGTAGCGCCACCCAGTGACCGCTGTGATGCCCGTCCCGCTTGTGGAGGTGGTCGGAGTAGGAGGCGCGTGGAGGACGGCTGCCTCGCAGACCTGCACGCCATCGACGTAGGACAGCACGCCTCCGGACAGGTACGTGACGCCGCCGTGGTCCACGGCCTGCCACCGGCTCGCGGACGCGAAGTCCACGCACGCGAGGTTTCCGACGCGAGTGAGGGCCGTGTTCTTGATGTTGTGCCCCAGGTACGCCTTGTTCCCCGAGACGAAGAACCGCCGCGTTGGCGCACCGAGGTCATCGGCGATGCCGCGCACGATGGGGGCGCCGATGGGGCGCAGGTAGTACTGCGAGACGTTCTCCGGCGTGACGTCGCATACCACGACGGTGGTGCCGTCGCTGTCGCCGACGAGGGCGTAGTAGCGCCCATTCCGAAGGAACGGACGCGAGGCCAGCGTAGCGTTGTAGGCCGTTCCGATGACGCCAGACGACGTGACAGCGCCCGCCGAGATGGTCAGGCCGTAGGCGCCGACGGCCTGCGGGGTTCCGCCGTACCAGTACCAGCACACGGCGTTCCCAGCCGTCGCGCTCTCGCAGATCGCTACGTACGTGACGCCCGTGACAGAGGCCACCGCGTACTTGGTGCCGGTGACCGCGAGCGTGGATGGGTTCAGCGCGATGGCTTTGATGTCCGCGCCCTCGTTCCAGACCACCCACAGATGGGTGCCCGTGTAGTGGATGTCCACATCCGTGGGGGCCACGAGGTTGGTGTTGATGGTCGTAGACGTGAGTACGCCGGTCTGGTCGAACGTCTTGACGGTAAGCTGGTTCATGCCTCCGCTGGTGTTCACGTAGGCGATGGCGGCGCGGTCCGAGAGGCTGCACACGGACGCCGCCGTGGAGAACCAGTCCGCGCAGAGCGTTGCGAGGTAGGAAGCTGCCGTGGTGGGAGACGACGTGTCGTAGATGTTGCAACCGATCGAGTTGGCTGCCGCCACGCCTGCGGCCGTGCCAGGCTGCACGACGACAACGCGCGTGCCGAACGTCGCGAGCCACCCGCGGTAGGTGATGCTTGCGGATGCGCTGATGGTCTGCGGAACCAGGAGCGCGGCGCCCGTGGCGAAGTCCAGCGCCGCGAAGGCGTAGCCGCCGGCCACGTACTCGTAGAGCACGCAGAGCACGCCGCCGCACAGGATGGTGTCCGAGACGATGAACGACCCACCAAGGGCCGGCAGCGGAGACGAGGAGACCGTGCCCTCGCACACGCGCCCGAGCTTGGCCCACTGCCCCAGGTTCTCGCTGTAGGCGTCGAGGGTGCTCCCGTCCGTGACGCACGCGGTCTGCCCGGACGAGAAGAGCTTGTACCCAGCGCTCCGCGTCGTCGCGTCGGTGCGGGTCACACCGAGGAAGTCGTAGCCGAGGCGCTTGGACAGGGCGCCGCGCTTGTCCTGGCGCACGTTCTCGAGCACCGGGAACGCCTGCGCGGCGTCCACGAGCTCCGCGCGCGTGCTCTCGTCGATACCGCCCGAGAACGAGACCTCGAGCACCGGCTCCTTCGTCGCCATCAGCCCGCCTGCTCCACGCGGAGGCTGAAGGTGCCGGCCGAATACGACGTCAGGACGAGCACGTCGTTGGTCGTGGCCGTCGACTGATCGAGTCGCATCGCCGCGCCGCTGGACGACACCACCGAGTACCAGACGCGCCCGCCCATCTGGTGGGCGAAGCGCAGCGTCTCCGGGCTGCCGCCGCTACCAGTGGTCGTCACGTCCTGGTAGACCATCACGCGCGGCGCCCACGCCCGCTCGAGGCGCGTCACGCTCTTGCGGAGTTCCTGGACCATGCGGGCCAGCTTCTCGGCGTCCTGCACGTCCTCGGAGGTCACGCGGGCGTCTGCCTCCGCGGGTCGGTCGAGCTGACGGACGGCGCCGGATGGAAGGACGAGGGCGGCGCTCACCAGTGCCTCCGCCGTCCGTAGCGGTCCGCTCGAGACACGTCGACCGGACGGGCCGGAGCGCTCATGTCTCGCGTGCGGGCGAGCACTTGGATCTCCGCCTCGAGCTTCGTGAGCTTCCCCTCCAGGCGGGTCGCCCGGTCGAAGTCTCCGCGCTCGTCGCAGATTTCGCGTGCCGCGAACCACACGATGTAGTCGTCGAGCCGGTCGAGCACGTCGACCGTCTCCGAGTCTCCCGCAAGCTGCGAGGCGGTCGTGGCGTACCAGACCTTCGCCGTGTGCCCGCTCGGCGGCTTCGGCAGGAACTCCAAGCTCGACCCCATGAGCCGGTACTTGAGCGCACGCGTCCCCACCGTGCCATCGCCGTAGAGCTCGGGCCGCTCGCTCATCTCGAACGGTGTAAGCCACGAGCGGTTCCCGTCGTCGTCCACGTACTCGACGGAGATGAGCGACCGGAACGCGGCCGGGAGCGAGAACGTGGTGTTCGTCCCATCGGCGGTCAGGGTCGTGGACGCAAGGGGCCGGAACTCCGGCGCGACCACCATCGTAAGACGGTGGAGCGCGCCGATGCCCCGGTTTACGAGGTCGTTGAGGTACCCGACGGGGTGGCGCTCGGTGAACGCAAGCACGTCCGCAGACCGCTGCGCGGCCTCCCGAAGCTGAGCGAGCGTTCGCGTGAGCGCCATCCGTCAGACCTCCTCGTCCTCTTCCTCGTCGGACTTCGAGCAGCACCGGATGGCGCCCAAGAGAGCCTTCACGAAGCCATCTTGGTCGTCGTCCTTGAGCGCCCCGAAGGCCTCCTTGGCGTACTCCGCCTCGGGCCCCTCGCTGGACTCCTCTTCCATGTCCGGAGAAGAGCCCTTTGAGGGCTTTCCGAGCGCGATCATGAGGCCCTTCATGGTCAGTACCCCGACAGAAGGGCGTCGTTGCAGACGTCGAACTCGAGATCGAGTTCGTTGCCGGACGCGGGGTCCGTAGCAACGCCGGCCTCGGTTCGGATCTCCACTACGAACGTGCCGCCGCCCGAGGACGACGCCGTGTCCGGAGTGCTGGTGAGGATGACGGGGTAGTAGACCGCGCCGGCCGCGCACTTGCCCCAGCCCCACCGGAAGCCGGTGCGGCGAGCGTAGACGCGCGGAAGCGTCACGGTGTAGTTGCCCGCCGAGTTGCGGACGACGGTCAGGTGCTTCGTCTTGGTAGACGAGAGCACCGACGCGCCGAACACGAGCGTGGCCTTGAAGGTCTGGTCGCTCGCCGGGTAGTTGCCACGCCCCTTCGGGTACAGCGACGGTTCGTAGGAGGGCATGTCAGATCCACTCCACCGTGACCTCGCAGCAGCCGATCGGGGTCGTAGGGGCGCCCGTCTCGGTCGACTTGAAGGTCAGGACGTTGCCAGCCGCGAACGTCTTGTTCGCGGCCGTGGTGGTGATCGTGACGGTCTGCGGCACGAAGGCCGCGAGCGACACGTTCGCGCCCGCCGTGTTGGTGTTCGTGGTCGCCACGGACACGGCCGCACCACCCGCGCCGTCCCGCTTCTGGACGTCGAGGGTGATGTAGTTCGTGCCGTTCGCCGCGAGCGCCGCGTTCGGGGTGAACGTGACGCTCTTGACGATGCACGCCTTCGGGATGCGAATCCCGCGCTCGGCCAGCGACGCATCCGCGTCGAGGTCGAACTGGAAGGTGTGCTCGTGCATCCGGTTCGTCTCTCCCGTGGGGTCGACGATGGTGGCAATCGAGCGATTGACGCCCGCCTGCGTGGCCTTGATGAGTGCGCGATCGGTAGCCATCTGGTCCTCCTTCAGACCGCCACGCGCACCCAGGCGCCCGGCTTCTTGACGACGAACGCCGGGTCGCTGACGGCCCGGAGCTCGCGGTTGTCGGTGGCGTCCTCGGTGCGGAGGTCGCCAGGCCCGTTGCCCATGTCCCAGTGGACGAGCGGTCCGATCGAGCCCATGAGCAGCGACTTGAGCTCGCCGCAGCGCTCGACGTCGTCCGGCATCCACATCGAGGGCATGACCTTGATGGGGCCGCGCGGCCCCTGGACGATGACGCCGCCGTACTCGACGCCGAGCTGGTACTTCCCGACCGCGGCGGCCGGCTCCTTGAAGTACTGGAGCTTGTTCTCCTGCTCGAACTCGAGCTTCTCGAAGTTCCGCGTCGAGAGCAGGTAGATGTCCGGCTTGTTGCCGGCATCGACGCTGATGCGCGCGGCCTTCTTGATGCGCTGCATGACCGAGAGGGTCGTGCCCGTCATGCACCGGCCGGCGAGCCAGCCCGGGTTCTGGTTCCGGTTGCACGTCAGGAGCGTGCCGGGGGAGCCCGTGTGGAGCGGCAGGAAGCCGTCGAGGCCGATGAGGAAGTCGTTGTCGTAGGTGCCCGTGAAGTACATGCGGTCGCCCGCGGCGATGTCCGGCACCGTGACGTTGGCCGTCGTGGTGAAGGTCACCGTGGGGTTGTCCTCGGTGCCGATGCTCAAGACCTCGAGCTCCGCGCCACCGCTGCGCATCGTGCCGGCCGTCGCTCCGGTCGACTCGACCTGAACCACGGCGCCCTTCTCGAAGTTCTTGAGGTCGTTCGAGTCCGACAGCGTGATCGTCGCGGTGTTGACCGTACTGGTCGTGGCGATGCGGCCGATGACGCCCACGCCGTTGCCGTGGATCGCCTTCGAGAAGCGCCGCTTCATGCGGTCGATGGTGTTCTCGCCCTCGCGCTTGACTGGGTCGACGAGGAGCGCCTTCTTCTTCGTGTACTCGAAGGTGCGCATGAGCTTCCCTTCGAGCGAGAGGAACGCGAACATCTCGCGCGTCGCTACCTGGAACTCCGCCTCCGAGGAGGTGCTCTTCAGGCGCTTGGCGTCCGCCGCGGTGCGGGCGATGCCCTGGTTCGCACCCCAGCCGAGCGGGATGTGCTGCTTCGCGTAGCCCCAGTCGGTCTCCTTGGCGCACATGCCAAGGATGGGCTCCTCGTCGATGACTTCCTCGATGAGGTTCTCGTCCGGCCAGAGCTCACGGACGAGCCCCCCGACGATGTGACGTGCGTACGTAGACGGTCCAGCAGCCATGATGGCCTCCGTGCCCGTCGAACGGTGGTGCCCTTTCGGGGCGTGTTACTCGTTCGCGAGCTTCTCCTTGAGCCGCCGCGCGCGCTCCTCACGGGAGAGCTTGTGCAGTGGAACCTCTTCCACCGCCGTCGCCCGCGCGGAAACCATCGCGTTGCTCAAGGTGGTCACCGGCTTCTCTGCGCCGGGCTTCTTCGTGGAGGGGCTCGTGGCCGTAGGTGCTGTCGGGGCAACGGAGACGCCGATCTCGTCGAGCATCTGCTCGAAGTGGTCGTGCATCTGGCCGAGCTCGTAGTGCTCGGGGAGCATCGGGGTCAGGAAGTGGTTCGCGAAGGCAACGAGGCCCTGCGGACCGTGCTTCTGAAGAAACGCCTTCGTCAGCGGGTGACTCCCAGAGTTCGCCACCTGCTGCACGAACGACTGCGCGCGGTGCACCGCCTCGGCCTGGGCCTTCGCCTGCTCGGCCTCCTGGCGGGCAGCCTCACGCTCGGCTTCGAGCTTCTTGAGCGCCGCCTGCATCTCCTCGCGGACCTTGTCGGCCTCGCTCTTGGCCTTCTGCGCGGCGACGGCCTGCGGGTCGGTGAGGCGCTGGCGCATCCACGCGACCAGCTTCTCCGCCGTCATGCCCTTCTTCTCGGCCATCTCGAGGAGCGCCTCCTCGGAGCCGAAGACCTGCTCGAGCGGCTCGACCTCGGCCAGCCTAGCACGAAGCTTCTCGACCTCGCCGGCTTCGCTCTTGGCCTGCTTCTTCGCCTGGCGCTCCTGGTCCTTGGCGCGCTCCTTGGCCTGGACCTGGGCGATGCGAGCGAGTCGGTCGGCGCGCGCCTTGGTAGCCGCGTCCAAGTCGGCCGAGTCCGCCGCCGAGGGACTGGTGCCGGAGTCTCCCACTGACGCCTCGGCAGCCTCCGACGTCTCGGCGGCGGGCTCCGCAGGCTCGGCCTCGTAGCTCGCCTTGAGGGCGCTGGCACGGTCGTCGACGGACGGACGTGCCACGGGGGCGGCGGGGGTGGCAACGGGGGCGGCGGCGGCTGCTTCGGTCATCGGGGTTCCTGCATGTCAGGCCGCGACCGGCATCGGGCCGGGCGGCGTGGGTGGGGGAGGCATCAGGCCCGGATCGCCGGGCGGCATCATCGGTGGCGCGCCGAGGCCAGCGTCTGCGGCAGGCGGCGGCGGCTTGTTCTTGTCCATCAGGTACGCCAGGTCGTCGATCCACCGGCCGAGGCGGTCGAGGACGTAGAACGGAGCGCCCTCCATCTCGGCCTGGAGGCGCTTCTGGTGCGCGCGCCGGTGCGCCCACGCGAGCGGCAGGTACCCGTGCGGCGCGAAGTAGCCAGCGTCCTCGTCGTTGTCGTTGGCGGGCTGTTCGGCGTCGAGCATCGCCTCGAGCATCTCGTCGACGAGCAGCTTGTCCGCCGTCTCGAGGTCGAGCTCGCCCTGCACGTCTCCGGCATCCATCTGCCGCAGGAAGGTCCAGCGGTCGATGGCGCCCATATCGAAGTACATCTTCAGCTGGTCGCGGCGTCCCGCCAGCGACATGAACAGCTGCCCGACGGTCTGCATCTCCAGCTGGAAGCCGTCGATCTCCACGTCCGACCACTTCAGGTCCAGGAACGCGCCCCGCATGGGGACCTGCACCGCGTAGTCGCCGTGCTCCTTGGCGATCTTCTTCACGCACTCGACGAGCAGGCGCGCCACGTCCAAGCACCAGGCCTCGAAGCGGCGCCCGAACACGATGTGTCGCTGACTCTCCACGTCGTCGAGCGTCTGGAGCCCGACTCCGGACGTGATGCCCGTCGGCTTCTGGCTCTGGGCCGCCATCTGGCTGATGCCCGACGCGTTCAGCGCGCGCTCGATGAGCTCCGGCGGGCGCATCCGCATGTGCTCGTTCACAAGGTCGAGGTCGAACACCGTGGGCTCGTACGGACCGGGGCGGACCTGCCACGTGAACAGGCCGTTCACCATCTCGGCCTTCTGGATACCCGCGCCGTCGCGCAGGATGACGCCCTTGCCCGACGCGCCGTACTGGTCGGCGAGCTTCTCGTTCGATTCGTTGATGCTGACCTGGTAGCCCTCGAGGCTCTGCACGAGCGACGTGCCCCAGTAGCCCGTGTTCGGCGTGTCGTACGTCAGCACCGCGAACGGGAAGTAGTCATGAGGCCACTCCTCGTCGAACAGCACCGCACCGTCGCAGATGATGACGTGCCGGCCAGTGCACTCGTGATCCTCATCGTCCGGATCGTGCTCCGGGCATCGGTACCAGGCCTCGAGAAGCTCGACGCGCACGACCGTGGCGTTGCGATCCTCGTCGAGGGCTAGGTTTCGACGGTTCGAGAGCCGGCCGGCGTTCTTGATCTTGTCCTTGAGCTCCGCCGTCTTGCCGAACTTCGCGACTGCCTTGCGACGGTCCATCGTTCGGAGCCGCATCATGGTCAGCGGCGCGCCAAACTCTGCATCCCAGTCGTCGACGAAGAGCGTCCAGGGGTGCACGCGCTCCACGCGGGTCTTCTTGCCCTCGGCGTAGACCTGCACGACGCCTGCACGGGCCACGAGCGCGTCCTTGATGATGGGCGAGGCGAGCTGCTCGTGGATCTTGTGCTGGTAGAACGCGCCCTGAAGGAACTGGCGCATCTTCCGGGCGCGGCGGGCGTCCTTCCAGTTGCCGCGCGCGGTCGTGACCTGCGGGATGGGCCGGATCGTCGCGACCTTCGCCGTCAGCGTGTCGACGGCCATCTTGCAGACGTTGTCCGGGAGCGTGCACCCGGCGTATGTCATGTTGCGACGGCTGCGGATCTGCACGCCACCGAGCCCGGTGCCTTCGTAGAGGCCCCAGTGGTACTCGTCGGCGTCCGTCCGCCACTCGTTCTCATCGCGAACGACGCGGAAAACGGTCCCCAGCGTCTCGGCGAGCTCGTCGCCGGACTGGAGCTGCCACTCCGCATCGACGATGCGGCTAGCTGTTGCCGTCGACACGCGGCACCAGTCTCGGAGTCGCGCTCCGAGGCTTCGGCTGAGGCGTGTCGCTCTGGGCCTCGGACGTATCCGAGGTGATGGCAGGGCCGAACGTGACGCTCAGGAGCGCGCCGGACTCGGAGAACGTCGCCGAGGCGACCCCCTGGTCACGGAGCAGCACGAGGAGCGCCTGCACGTTGGGCACGTGCCAGTTGTACCTCGTCCTGGTCGGACGAGCAACTGGTTCAACCTCTGCGCCAGTGTGCGCGCGGTCCGCGATCTGCCGCGCCGCCCTTCGGCATCCACCCGCGCCGATTCTCCTCGGCGTGAAAGTGCTCCATCCGGGCTCGCTTCGCCTCGATGCGCGCGTCGTCGGGCGTCTTCGCGACCGCAACGGCATCGCCCTGCGCCTGCCAGAGGGCAAGGACGAGCGCCGCGCAGAGGTCTCCGTGGCCGCCAGTAGCCCAGCGCGGGTGCACGATGCTCATGCCGCCGCCGCTCGTCGGCTTGCCCTGGACCTCGCGCATCTGCTGCACGAGCCGGTCGCGGAACGGGAGCGGGTGGATACGCACCTTGCCCTCCCGGAGAAGCATCCTCGACCGAACGTACGTGTCGGCGGGCTGCGCTGGGGCGGGAAGGTACGCCAGACCGTGCGTATCCAGGTGCTCAGCGATGGCCTCCCGGTAGTGACCATCGGCGACGAGGTATCCGCACCGGCCCGCGATGGTCTTGGCGAACGCTGCGACCGTGGCGGACGGCTTCAGCGGCTGCCCCTCTTCGGGCCGGAGCTCCGCACCGTCGAACACATGCAGGACGCCCGCGCGCATCGCGACCATGACCAGGGCGCTCGAGTCACCCCGGAAGGCGAAGTCGCCGCCGGCCGCCACCTCGTCCCCTGCCTGAAGCGCGAACAGCTCGTCGGTGACAGCCGCGTCGAGGGCCCCGCGCTCGAAGAGCACCGTGGTCCCGGACGTCATGAACTTCGCGTCGTACTCGCGCGCGGCGTTCTCGGGGTTCCGCAGCCGCTCGAGTTCGACCACCTCGCGCGTGGTCGGCGAGTCGTTTAGGAGCAGTGTCGGGGCGTGGGCGACCAGACTGGTCGTCGGCTTGCCGAAGTTGTCGCGCCAGAACTCGTACAGGAGCCCAGTCTCGGCCCACGGCGTGGACCCGAGGATGACTTGCCCGCCCGGCAGCACGCGGGAGACGCCGGCCTCGTAGATGTCCTTGTCGTTGACCTTGCTCGACGCGTCCCGGAAGAACGCGCACTCGTCGAGCGCGAGGTCCGTGTGCCACTTGCCGCGCACGCCGTAGCCGCCTCGGGTCGCGACCGCGCCCTGGAACGTCACGACGCGGCCGAAGTCGGGCCGGAAGATGCCGAATGTGGACGGCGCGTCCTCGTCCTTGGTGCCCTTGGGGAGCCGGAGCAGCGCTCGGAGCTCGGGCTTCGAGCGGGCGGCGCCGAGGGCGTAGTTGATCGCCTGCTGCCGGAGCTCGTCGTTCGGCGCCACGACCGTGGCGAACGCCTCCTCACCCGGAGCGAGCGTGGTCAGGTCCCGCGTCAGCGCGCCCCAGAGCATCCGCAGCGCGATGAGCAAGTAGGTCTTGCCGCCTCGGCCGCCGACGACGGCCGTGAGCACACGCCGGACGATGGGCGGGAGCGCGTCGAACGGAATCGGGCCGAAGATGCGCTCTGCGAGCTCGAGGTCCTCAGGCGGCAGGTCGTCGAACGCCACACGCGCGAGCTCACGCTGCCCCGGGCTCGGCGTCACGCCCATCCACGGCAGGAAGTCGACGAACCGAGCCGGGACGCCCGGGCCCTTGCGCCGGGACGCGGCCAGCGCGAGGGCGTCGGCGGGGGTCACGTCACTCCACCACCGCCAGCACGTCGTCGATGAGCAGCACGACGGGCCCTTCCGGCTCACGCGTCACGGGCTGCTCGTTGTTGTACTCGGCGTAGAGCACGAGGTCGCCGACCCCGAAGCTAGGCTCGACGCGAACGCCGCGCTCGGTGACCTTGCCCCGTCCCACCGCCAGCACCCGGCCGCGGTGCGTACGCTTCCGGCCCGTCTGCGGGATGAAGATGCCCCCCGCCGTCGTATCCTCCGGGGGCAGGGGCTGCAAGATCACTCGCTCGTCCGTCGGTCTGGGAATCATCGGTTGTCTCCTGAGGGATGCCAGGCGCCACGACGGGCGCGGTGTGCTTCGCGGCGTACCGAACGCCGTGGATGGTGAACACGTCGTCGCCCCGGAGCAGCATGACGCCAGCCGGTCCGGCGCTGATGGTCCAGCCCTCCTCGGCGACGAACAGGCGCGACACGGGCTCGCCGTACTGCGGGACGGGCACGGGCTCGAAGAACTGGAGCCAGGTGATCATGCTGCCCTCCGCTCGCTCATCCGCACCAGCAACCAGGTCGGGTCCATGCTCCACTCGCGCGGGCGGTCGATGCCGATGGCGTCCGGCCCACGCGTGCGCATCTGCGGGAGCTCCAGGCTGCATACCTGATGCCGCGCGAGCCGGTCGCCGAGCAGGTCCCGCACCGCGTCGGCTGCCACGTTCGCCTCGATGAGCGACCGCTTGCACCCGACCGCGTGCACCACCTCGCCGCTCGTGATGAGCCACGCCCACATGATCCACGGCTTCTCCGGGTCGGAGAGAACCTCCACGTCAGCGTTGCCGAGCAGCCACGACCAAACCGGGCGGTGCGCGTCGAGGAACGCCTTCTGGCGGGCGACCGCGTGCGGATCGGGCGCCTCAGTGCGGTAGCCCGCTCGAGACGCCCCCGCGCGCTGCCCGGCCCGCGACCGGGCGTAGGCCACCCCGAGCAGGTACGAGAGCGCACCCTCGTCGTCCCAGCCGTCTTCGTGCCGGTCTGGTTCGTAGCCTCGTCGCAGCCAGTCGCTCATGCAGGAACCCCGCGCAAGTGGTTCGATGAGTGAACTACCACACCAGTCACGATCCGTCGATGGCGTCGAGCTCGGCCAGTTCGGCCTGGAGCGCGGCGATCGCCTCGACGAGCTGCGCTCGCTTCTGCTTCGGCTCGAGCTGCTCATAGCTGGCCACGACGTGCGCGTGCTGGTGCTTCTCGGGGGCGTTGAGGCCGAGGAGCTTGGCCATTTCCGCCCTGGCCCGCACCGCGTCGCCGAACTCGCCCGCGGCGTGCGCGTCGGCGGCGAGAGCCTCGAGGTGGGCGGCGTTGCGGGCCTGGAGCTCCTCGCGCTGCGCCGAGGTCAACGAACGCAGTACCCTCCCGGCTTCAGCCGCCCAGCGTTCGACCGCTGACACCGTAACGCCCTCGCGCGCGGCCATGGCCTGGTGAGAGCGCCCTGTCACCCACTGGCCGTTGGACATCATACCGGCGATCTCCGACACCATCGCCGAGACGTCGTGGGGTCGCGCGCGCGTGACTGACCGGGTCACTGGTCCACCTCCCACCAACCGGGCTCTGTCACCGGTGTCACCGCCGTAGACCGGTGCCTCGTATTAAGCCCCTGCGCCCCCTGCTCTCCAGGCTCTTTATTTACTATTTGAGTGGTGACAGAGGTGACAGGGGTGACTGGGCCTGTTTTATCGGATTGAGATTGTCCACGGTCTGTCATCACTGTCACCGGGAAGTAGCGTTTCTCCCGAGCGCTACCGATACGTACTTGTCGACGACTAAACCCGAGCGAAACCAGGATCTTAGACACTCGGTTCTGGTCCGACTGAGACCACCGACCAGGCTCAATCCCGATGTGAACAAGGCACTCTGCGACGCTAACACTTTCGCGCACTTGCGCGAACTGACCTACCATGCGCTCCCACGCATCTGCTTGAAATCGTTCGGCCGTGTGTTCGCGCAACTTCGCCAGGATCTCAGCGTCGACGATGTAGGTGCGCTCGCCTGCCAGGAACCGGACTACGACCTCCGCCCACAGTTGCTCAACGTCTCGCCGTAGTGCTTCGAGGTCAATCGCACCAACGCACACAGGAAGAAACCGCCGTCCGCCAGTCTCGTCGCGCAGCCACGCGTCGTGGTTCGTCGAACCGGCAAACACGCACTGGCGGGGCACTTCGACTACGTGGCGACCCCACGGCGGACGGAAGCGGTCGACGCTTCGGGTGAGGAAGCTCTTCACGCGCGTGGCCTCCGCACGATTCACGGCGTCGAGCTCGGCTAGTTCGTGGATCCACGCGCCCTGGAGCTGCATGGCGGCATCCTTGCCCCCGATGTCCGCGAGTTCGTCGGAGAAGTACCCGAGCGCGAGGACCTTCAGCGCGGTGCTCTTGCCGGCGCCCTGGCTGCCCTCGAGGATGAGCGCGGCGTCCACCTTGATGCCTGGCTCGAACGCTCGAGCGACGGCTCCCAAGAGCCACGTGGAGCCGATGGCGCGGTGCACCTCGGTGTCCTCGGCGCCGAGGTACGTCGTGGTCCAGGTGTCGACCCGAGGGACGCCATCCCACTTGAGCGCGGCCAGGCGCTCCCGTAGCGGGTGCACGCGGTGCCTGGACGCGACGGCGCGGACGGCGCGCGAGACCAGGTCGTCGCCGGCCTCGATGGCCCACGTGGAGCCCTGTAGCCAGATCGTAGCCTGGAGGTCGTGGTCGTCCGTCCACGGCCCTGCGGCACCGGCCGGGGTCGGGCGGGTGCTCACCATGCGCTGCGCGAAGTCGTCGAAGGCGATGGCGCCGACGAACTCCGGCGCGTGCTCGAACACGATGCCCACGTTCCGGAGCGTGCGGGCGATCTTGCCGTCCTTGCGCGTGAGGCTCGCTTCCCAGAGGTGGGAGACCTTCTTCGGCTTGGGGGTTACGGCGCGCTCGAAGTCCTTCAGGCTCATCACAGGTCGCTCCATGCCGCCACAAGGCGGGCGGTGTCTTCGGCCAAGGAAGCCGCGCGGAGCATGTCCTCCCGTGCGGCCACGAGCTCAGCGTGCGCCTTCCGGAGCCGCTCCTCCGCCTTCCGGCAGGCCTTCGTCTTCGCCTCGAGCACCATGAGCGCGAGCTCGCGGTACACGAGCGCCTCGACGTGCTCGTCCGCGGGCGCGGCGTAGAAGGCGTCCTCGGCCTCCTGCCAAACCTCGGCGTCGGTCAGCATGGGCGCGTGCTCCCAAGCTCGGCGAGCCACCGGGAGACGGTCTCGGCCGCGGACTCGTCCGCTCGAGCCTGGAGCACGAGGCAGCGGACGCCCCAGCCCTCGCACCACGATGCCCACCGGCGCTGGTCGTCCGAGAGCCGCCCTGAGGCGCTCTTCAGTTCGATCTCCACGCCGATGCCGCCCTTCCAGTAGCCGTACAGGTCCGCCTGGCCACGGATGCCGAAGCGAACCTCGCGGCCCCCGACGTTCCCCACGCCGACCATGCGCCGGAACAGGCGCAGATCCGGCAGGTGCTTCGGAGCCTCAGCCAGCAGCTTGGCTTGCAGTTCGTTTTCGCGCGGCGCGTGCATCGACCCTCCACTTCCACCCGGTGTCTGCCTCGAACATCGCCTTGGCCCGCTGACTCCACGCCCATGGGGGCCAGCGTCCGAACCTGTCCTTGAACTTGTGCGCGGCCGCGCCGGGCTTCAGCCCGAACAGCGAGCACTTGTGCAGCGCATCGACGAAGAACGCGTGCTCCGCGTCTCCGCTCGACACCTCGGACATCTCCGCTTGGCCCTCGACGGGGAGCTCGCGCTCCCGCACCAAGACGGGCGCGTCGCAGTACGGGCAGACGGTCGCCCGCAGCGGGATGTACGCGTAGCAGGACGCGCATAGCTTGGTCTCTCGCTTCACCTTCGGCCGCCCAGTCTCGCCCTCGAGCGACCAGGTGCGGTCTTCGTGCGGGAGTCCGTGACGCCGGACGTTGTCCGCGTGGTCGAGGATGAGCGGCTGCACCGAACCACGCCGCAGCGCACGCCCGGCCGTCTGCATGTGCAGCACGAGCGAGAGCGTGGGGCGCGCGATGATGGCGCACCGGATCTCCGGCGCGTCAAAGCCTTCCGTGAGAACGGCGCAGTTGCTGAGCACCTGGAGGTCCCCGTCGCGCACCCGCGCGATGAGGTCCGCGCGTTCCTGAGCCGGGGTCCCGCCGTCGAGGTGGGCCGCGCGCACGCCCGCACGCAGGAAGCGCTGGACGATGTCCATGGAGTGGTCGATGCCGCACGCGAAGACGACCGTGGTGCGCCCCTCGGCGTGCTTTTGCCAGGTCGGGACGATGTCCCCGGCGAGCTTCGCCATGACGCCTGCGAGCGCGCCCTCGTCGTAGTCGCCGCCGATGCGTTGCACGCCGCCGAGGTCCGGTGCGGTCCGGGGGGCGAGCACGCGCGGCTCGGCGATGAACCCGTCCGCGATGAGTTCGGAGTACGTGGCGCCGACGACGAGCTTCTCGTACCGCTTGCCGAGGCCCTGGCCGTCGCCGCGGCACGGCGTGGCGGTCAGGCCGATGACGATGGCGGGGAGTTCGAAGATCCGATCGTAGGACGCCGCGAGCGAGCGGTGAGCCTCGTCCAGGATGACAATGTCCGCGGCCGGCATCTTGCGACGGGCGAGCGTCTGGATGCTCGCGACCTGCACCATGGCGTCCGGGTTCGTTCGGCCGTCGTCCCCGCGCATGACGCCGACGTCGGTGACGCCCACGCGAGCCAGCGAGGCGACGGTCTGGTCCACGAGCTCGCGCAGGTGGACGACGAACAGCACGCGGTGCCCGAGCGAGACCGCGGAGCCGATGAGCGCGGACGAGGTGAGGGTCTTGCCGCCCCCGGTAGGAAGCACGAACAGCAGCCGCCGACGCCCCACGCGCACGGCGGCGCGCAGGTCGTCGATCCCTCGCTGCTGGTACGGCCGCAGCACGCTCAGGCCTCTCGGAAGTCCGACACGCAGAGGCCCGCGGCCTTCTCCGCCGCGTCGAGTTCGATGAGGTCGTCGAGCGAGTCGCGGAGGAACCGCGCGTCGTCGAGGGAGAGCACGAGGCGCGTGGAGGTGGACACGGTGCCGATGACGACGGCGCCACCGGGAATGCGTGCTGCAAACGGAAGGTCGGACATGGAGCCTCGGGTCAGGCGGCCGCGCGACAACGCTCACGGGGCCGGGTGTTCAGGATCGGAGGTACGAAAGAGCCCGGCTGCGTGGTCGCAAGCCGGGCCTGGATCAGACGGAGCGGAGAACAGCGACGAGCGTGCGCACGGTCTCGGCCTTGCGGGCCTTGATGGCAGCGAGCTGCGCGCGGGCGAGGTCACGCTCCTCGGTGCGCGTCATGAGCGTGTCGACGGCGCGCGCGTAGTCGGCCTTGATGCGGGCGACCTCGGCCTGGAGGTCGAGGCTCACGCTCCCCACCCCGTCGGCAGGTACGTGCCCATCGGCGCGCGGTCCCACTGGATGGGCTGCGCGACGCCCGCGGAGATCTTGCGCCCGCCGCGCTTGCCGTCCGGCCCGCACCAGTGCGTCGCGCGCGGGTGCTTGCGCATGGTGCGGTTCGCGTCGAGCGGGCCGTAGAGCGGATCCGTGAAGACCGCGAGCACCGAGTCGTCGGCGGCGTGGACGGTGTACATCACTCCTCCTCGGACGAGCGCCGGCCGCTCAGGAGCGAGACGCCCCGGCCGATGACCTTGGGCTTGGCCACGGCCTTCTTCAGGGGCTTCGGCTTCTTCTCGGGCTTCGGGGCCTTCGGTGCACGGAGCTCGACGACCTCCGCGACCGTCGCGTTGACGATCGCGTCGGCGACGCCTTGGACGAAGGCGTCTGCGGCGAGGCGCAGGCGTGCTTCCAGATTGGTCATGTGACACTCCTGTGGTGTTCGCGCGCGCAGTCACTGAACGCGCAAAATCGACTCTGTTCAGCGTTGCTTGACTACGTACGGCAGCTCACGCTTAGGCAGCATGCTGCGCGCGAAGACGCTTCATCGACGGCGCGGTGCCGTCGCCGGAGGCCAGCCACTCGAGCGGCACGCGCAGCGCGTCAGCCAGCGCCGTCACGGTGCTCATGCTCGGATCGGCCCGCCGGCCAGCCTCGATCGCGGTCGTGTGCCCCGCCGTCAGGTTCGCCAGCCGATCCAGCTTTCGAGCCGTCAGCCCGGCAGCTTCACGCGCCCACTTCAACCGTTCCGCGAGGGTGCTCATGCTGACTATGCACGTAGCTGAGATTACGAGCATAGTCAATGCAGAGAGCAGTGACGTGCGTAGCCATGCGTGCGAAGCTCACGAGGTGACTCGGGATCTTGGCAAGATGCTCTCGCGCCTCGACGAGGTGCTCGCGCGCGGAACGTTCGCGTCAGAGCGCGCGTGGTGCCGCGCAGCGAGCGTCAGCGAGAGCTACATCGGCGCGCTGCGCACCAAGCACAAGAAAGGCGAAGCCACGACGGCGAAGATCGACGTGGTCCAGAGGCTCGCCGAGGCGGCAGGCGTCTCCGTGGACTGGCTGATGGGCGGAGAGGACATGCCGCTGCGGGCGCCGGACCCGGCCCGTTCTGCGCCGACGTCGTTCACTCAGGAAGTCGTCATGTCCGCGCAGGCACAACAGGCGCTCGAGCGCTTCGAATGGCCGACGGGAACGCCGACAGCCGTGGTCGCGGAGATTTCCGACGCGCTGGCCCGCGAGGCGTTCAAGCACCGCGGCAGCTTCATCCCTGCCAGTCACTGGAACGCGCGCATCCAGGAGGAGCTGGCTGCTCGGAAGGGCAAGCGCATCGCTCACGTCATGACGGACGATCCGGTCGAAGACCGCAAGCGACGCCGGACCTGACCAGATCCTAACTGCACCACATACCCCTCAGGGGGTATGGCCGGTCCCCTCGGATGGAGGGAGAACCAAGGGAGATGGACGTCTCCTCGGTCGAAGGGCTTGCGATCGCCACCTACGAACGCCTCGGGTTCGACCCGTCCGAGCCGGTGTCCACGTTCAAGCTCGCCCGCGCCATCCTCGGCCCGAATGCCATCGAGCGCTCGTCTCTGGCGGGCGCGGTAGCCTCCACGTTCGTCATCAATGGCGAGCGCCGGATCGGTCTCTCCCGCAAGCTCGCGCCGGAGTACGCGGCCTTCTGCATCGGCCACGAGCTCGGGCACATCATCTGCCAGGAGCAGGGCTTCCGCGGCCCTCGTCTCGAGCAGGTGTGCGACCAGATCGCGGCGGCACTGATGGCCCCTGCGCCTGCGGTGGCGGCCTTCGTACGGGCCGGCGTTACCCATGAGGAGCTCGCCGACGAGGTGGTGGCAACGCAGACGTGGGCGGCGCTGCGCCTGGCGGAGGTGCTCAGCATCCCCCGAGCCGTGGTGACGCCAGCCCGGGTCTACGTGCGTGGCCCGGAGGACTTCCGGTGGCCGCTCTCGGTCAGGAAGCTCGTGGGCAAAGACATCCCGGGCGTGCGGAAGACGCGGCTCTCGGATGACCCGGAGCGGGTCGTGCTCGACGTGGTGGGCTAGTTCGGCTTCACGCAGACGCCGGACGTCTGGCCCTGCGGGAGCAGGCAGACGTAGCCGTACTGGCAGCCGTAGCTGTTCACGCAGCCGGTGGGTGCCGACGACGAGCGAGCTCCCTCGGCGAACCCTCTGAGTCCAGCGCCAACGGCCTCAAGCACCACATCGCCAGTGCTGGGGCCCCGCGCAGCCGACGCTTTCGCCTCGCCAAGGCCCCCGCACGTCTCAGGGTCCGCTCCGGCGCGCTGACAGTCGGGCGACGCCAAGCGCTCTCGGCGGAGCTGCGCGTCGTGGCCACATGCGACGAAGCAGAAGGCGAGGAGGACAACGGGAGCGGTTCGCATCGCTCGAAATCGTACGCACCCAGCGACGCGGCACCATTGGGGTTTCCACGGACGTTGCCGACTTCGTGCGTCGGCACCATTGACTACGTCTGTAAACGCGACTACAGATATAGCCACTGGAGGGACGCAGCGATGTGCACCTGGGACGAGAGCAAGGACCCGCGAGACTCGACGCTCTGCGAGGAGGAGTCGACGCACCGAGTGACGCAGCACATGTGGCAGCCGCGGCTTCCGGGTCGGCTCCACCACGGCGACCGCGTCTGCGCGCTCCACGCGATGTACCTCGCCCAGCGCGAGTACGACGTGGAGGCGCTGTCGTGAGCGAGTGGATCGACCTCGTGTGCTCCTGGTGTTGCGACCAGTCGGACGACGACCGGCCGTGCTCGGAGGACTGCGAACGCCTCTCCGTCCGCGCGGCCCGCACGCGGCGCATCGTCGGCTGCGTCGAGGCCATCGCGAAGGCGATGAAGCTCCGCGCGCAATACGCGGAGGAGCGCATCCCCGGCGACCACCGCATCGCGGCGGTGGACCGGGTCATCGCCGACTACGACCGCCAGATCCACGAGGCGGTCACGGCGCAGCAGCGGGACGACGGGCACGACAGCGAGGAGGCAGCAGCATGAACGAGCAGATCAAGGACCTGGAGGCGCTCCTGGAGAGCGTGCGGCGCATCGTCCGCGAGCGCGACGACGCCTGGGCGCGCGTCCGCCAGCTCGAGAAGCAGGTGGGCGACCTGGAAGACGCGCTCTACGAGGCGGCGAAGGGGAAGGTGGCGTGATGAGCGCGATGGTCAAGCACGAGGAGCAGCAGCAGATCGCGGCGTCGCGGGCGTTCGAGCCGTCGAGCTTCGTGGACGCGATGCAGGTGGCGAAGGCGCTCGTCGAGTCGAGGCTGTTCCCCGGCATCAAGAGCCCCGAGGCGGCGTTCGCGCTCATCGCCACGGGGCGGGAACTCGGGCTGTCGATGATGCAGAGCCTCCGTGGACTCCACGTTATCGAAGGTCGTCCAACCCTCTCCGCCGACGCGATGGCGGGGCTCTGCAAGAGCCGCAAGGACGTCTGCGCGTACTTCCGGATGGTCGAGTCGACGGACAAGGTCGCGCGCTACGAGACGCAGCGCGTGGGCGAGCCGTCGCCGACGTCGATGTCGTTCTCGTGGGAGGACGCGCAGCGGGCAGGGAGCACGAACAAGGACAACTGGCGGAAGTACCCGGCGGCGATGCTCCGGGCGCGCTGCATCACGGCGCTCGCGCGGGCGGTCTACCCGGACTTGCTCATGGGCATCTACGACCCGGATGAGCTCTCGCGGGAGCCGGTGCGCGGGACCTACGCCGTCGTGACGGAGCTGCCGACCGAGACGCCGCCGGCGCCGCCGAGCGAGCCGAAGTACGAGGCCACGCCGGAGGAGCTCGACCGCATCGTGCGGGTCTACGTGTCCGTCATCGAGGAGGCCAAGACGGTGGCCGACCTCATGGACGTCTACAAGTCCGCGCGTGAGGACGACCGGATCGGCGAGGCCCAGGTCTCGTACGTGAAGGGCCTCTGCTCGGCGCGGCGTGCGCAGCTCGAGGGGAAGGCGGCGTGAGGGTCTCCGCCTCCAAGGCCGGCCTGCTCCCGCGGTGTCAGTACCCGTTCCGCGACGCGACCCCGTGGGACAACACCCCGCCGGGTCGCGCGGCGGAGTACGGGCAGCGGTTCCACGATGCCATCGCGGGCGTCGTGGACCCCGCGGTCGTGCCGATGGCCATCAAGGGCACGAAGTGGCTCCTGGACCGCCTGAACCACGCCACGGCGTGGCTCGACGCGCAGGACTTCCCGACGGCGCCGCAGGCCGAGGTGGCGTTCGCGTACGACTGGAGCACGGGTACCTCGAGGGTCATCGGGAAGAACATCGGCCGGAAGTACCGGCAGCACGGCAAGACCGACGACGAGATCGCTGGCTCCGCGGACTTCGTGGTGCGCGAGGGCGGAGTGGTCCACGTCTACGACTGGAAGACGGGGAAGGCCGTCACGGACTCCGTCTGGCCGCAGATGGAGTGGCTCGGGCTGTTCGCCGCGCGTGCGTACGGCGTGGAGAGCGTCGTGCTCCGGCCGCTGCACGTGACGGACTACGGCATCGAGGACGGCATGCGCCGGGAGCTCGACGCCAACGACTTGCGGCGTGTGACGGAGGGAATCCGCCGCGACGTGGGAGCCATCGCAGACGCCTGGCCGGAGCCGGGCGAGCACTGCGATGGCGAGTGGTGCCCGGCGCGCGGTGCGTGCGGGCTGTACCAGATCAGGAAGGCAGGCTGACATGGCTATCAACGCGGGTGTGTTCAAGGGTCGGGCGGTCGCGGGCTCGGAGCAGTACGGGACGACCAAGGGCGGCAACGACCAGATCGTGGTCGACGTCGACCTCGAGACGGGGGACCGCGTCAGCGCGTTCCTCGTGTTCAGCGAGGCGGCGGCGCCGCACTCGATGAAGCGCCTCCGCGCGCTCGGGTGGGAGGGCGACAACCTCGCCGACCTCCAGGGGCTCGGCTCGCGGGAGTGCGACGTGCGCGTCAGCTACGAGCAGTGGGAGGGCAAGGAGAAGATGCGCGTCGAGATCGTGACCGGCGGCACGGTGACGATCAAGGACCCGCTCGACGACCGCAGCAAGCGCGCGTTCGCGCAGCGGTTCGCGAACTTGGCCAAGCAGACGAAGGCCGAGCCCGAGAAGAAGGGCGACCGCATCCCCTTCTGACCCCTCCGGGCACCCGCGCCGCGCACCCTCCTCGCGCGCGTTCGGGTTCGGGCCTCCGCCGGTAGGTGCCCAGCACCGGCTCTATTTCTCACTCCACAGGAGATGACCATGGCGACGAAGAAGAAGACCGCGACGAAGAAGACCCAGTCCCAGAAGGTGATCGTGCGCACGTTCAGCGCGGGCGTGCACTTCGGCACGCTCCGCTCGAGGGAGGGTGACGAGGTCGTGCTCGACGGCGCGCGCCGCCTCTGGCGCTGGCGCGGCGCGAACACGCTGAGCGAGATCGCGACGAAGGGCCTCGACGCGGCGAACAGCGCGATCGCGGCGTCCGTCGACGGTCACCGCCTCAAGGGCTGGATCGAGATCCTCCCGTGCTCGGCCGATGCCGCGAAGCAGATCGAAGGAGCCTCGGCGTGGAAGCCGTGAGCTACGGCGACGGCTCCGGCTCCGGCGACGGCTCCGGCTACGGCTCCGGCTACGGCTCCGGCTCCGGCGACGGCTACGGCTACGGCTACGGCTCCGGCTA
>Ga0228698_1000383_pt1 | contig 36889 bp, 35 predicted proteins | sample McNCre117_Aug_MG_FD_178015 | JGI IMG/M metagenome (GOLD analysis project Ga0228698, IMG submission 178015) | Freshwater microbial communities from McNutts Creek, Athens, Georgia, United States - 1-17_Aug_MG | ecosystem: Environmental > Aquatic > Freshwater > Creek | place: USA: Georgia... | reverse complement strand
CGGCCCCCGACGCGGCCCCCCCCCCCCGGAGTCCGACATGTTTTCTCGTCTGATCGTGCGCACCATGGAGTGGGCCCTGATCGCCATCCTCGGCCTGATGGTCATCCTGGTGTTCGGCAACGTGGTGCTGCGCTACGGCTTCAACACCGGCATCACCTTCTCGGAGGAGGTCTCGCGCTTCCTCTTCGTGTGGATGGTCTTCCTCGGCGCGGTGCTGATGCTGCGCGACAACGGCCACCTGGGCGTGCACACGCTGACCAAGCTGCTGCCGCTGGGCGGCCAGAAGGTGTGCAAGTTCGTCAGCGACGTGATGACCTTGGGCTGCTGCGTGCTGCTGTCCATCGGCGCCTGGCAGGTCATCGGCATGAACCTGAACAACATCGCACCGATCTCGGGCATCCCGCTGGGCGTGGTCTACATCGGCTGCATGGTCTGCAGCGTGGGCATGGGGCTGCTGCTGCTGGGCTCGATCTGGCGGCTGCTGACCGGGCGCATGTCGGCGCAGGAGCTTTGCCCCGACTTCGACGATGCGCTCTGACACCGCCACCGCCCTCCCGATCCAGACCTCGACCTTGACCGGCTAACGGGACCCCCCATGACCGTCACCATTTTTCTGCTGTCCCTGTGCGGCGCCATGTTCATCGGCATGCCGGTGGCCTTCGCGCTGCTGGTCTGCGGTGTGGCCCTGATGGCCCACCTCAACAGCTTCGACACCCAGATCCTGGCGCAGAACCTGATCTCGGGCGCCGACAACTTCCCCCTGATGGCCATCCCCTTCTTCATGCTCGCCGGCGAGATCATGAACAAGGGCGGCATCTCGCAGCAGATCGTCAAGGTGGCCAACACCCTGGTGGGCCACGTCGAGGGCGGGCTGGGCTACGTGGCCATCATCGCCGCGCTGATCCTGGCGTCCATCTCCGGCTCGGCGGCGGCCGACAGCGCCGCGCTCGCCGCGGTGGTGATCCCGATGATGCGCAAGGCGAACTACAACGTCGGGCGCTCGGCCGGGCTGATCGCCGGGGCGGGCTGCATCGCGCCGATCCTGCCGCCGGCGATGCCGCTGGTGCTGTTCGGCGTGGCAGCGCAGCTGTCGATCACCAAGCTGTTCTTCACCGGCATCGCCCCGGGCCTGATGATGGCCCTGGCGCTGATGGTCACCTGGAAGCTGGTCGCCCACCGCGACTTCAAGGACGAGCCGCGCACCCCCTTCAGCGCCAAGGCGGTGTTCAGCGCCCTGCGCGAGGCGATCTGGGCGCTGCTGCTGCCGGTGATCATCATCGGCGGCATGAAGACCGGCATGTTCACGCCCACCGAGGCCGCGGTGGTGGCCGCCGTGGTCGCGCTGTTGGTCAGCGTGTTCGTCTACCGCGGCATGAAGTTCAAGGAGCTGCCCGAGCTGCTGCTGAGCTCGGCCAAGACGGCCAGCTCGATCATGCTGATCGTCGCGGCCTCGATGGTCTCGGCCTGGCTGATCACGGTGGCGGACATCCCCGCCCAGGTCACCAGCATGATGTCGCCCTTCATGGGCAACAAGCTGCTGCTGATGGCCGTGCTGATGGTGCTGGTCTTCGCGGTCGGCACGGCGCTGGACCTGGCCCCGACGGTGCTGATCCTCACGCCGGTGATCATGCCGCTGGTGAAGGAGGCGGGGATCGACCCGTACTACTTCGGCATCCTGTTCATGATGAACAACGCCATCGGCCTGATCACCCCGCCGGTGGGCACGGTGCTCAACGTGGTGTCCAGCGTGGCCCGCGTGAACCTGGACACCGTCATCAAGGGCATGCTGCCCTTCCTCATCGCCGAGTCGCTCGTCATGTTCTTGCTGGTGCTCTTCCCGCAGCTCGTGACGATCCCCGCCCGCTGGTTCTATTGATCCATGGAGGCCGGGCGCACCGGCCCCACGCCGGCGCCCGCCTCGCCGCTCACCCTGTCCCCACAACACCGGAGTTCCACCATGACGATCCACCGCTTCCTGCGCAGCACCCTGGCGGCCAGCCTCCTGGCCGCGCTCGCCGTGTCGGCACAGGCCGCCACGATGAAGTTCGCCTCCGAGGCCTCGCGCGCCGACACCCAGTACACCGCCGCCGAGCGCTTCAACGAGCTGCTCAAGCAGCGCACCGGGAGCGCGCTGGACATCAAGGTCTACGCTGACAGCTCGCTGGGCAACGCGCAGGCCTCGATCAACGGGGTGCGCGGCGGCACCATCGACATCGCGGTGAGCGGCTCCAACAACTTCACCGGCCTGGCATCGCAGCTCGGCGTGCTGGACATCCCCTTCCTGTTCAAGGACAGCAGCCACGCCTACCGCGTGCTCGACGGCAAGACCGGCCAGGAGCTGCTGGACAAGCTCGGCGAGTTCGGCATGAAGGGCCTGGCCTTCTGGGACAACGGCTGGCGCGAGCTGACCAACTCCCGCGGCCCCGTGCGCACCCCCGCCGACGTCAAGGGCCTGAAGGTGCGCACCACCGGCAGCCCGGCCCACATCGAGGCCTTCAAGCTGCTGGGCGCCAACCCGGTGCCGATGCCCCTGGCCGAGCTCTACACCGCGCTGGAAATGAAGACCGTGGACGGCCAGGAGCACCCGCTGGGCGTGCTCTGGTCGGCCAAGCTCTATGAAGTGCAAAAGCACCTGAGCCTGACCAACCACGCCTACAGCGCGCTGATCGTGGTGATGAACAAGGCCAAGTTCGACGCCCTGCCGAGCGCGCAGCAGAAGGCCCTGGTCGATTCCGCCCGCGAGGCCGGCCAGTACCAGCGCAAGCTCAACCTCGAGAAGACCAACACCATCATCGAGGCCGTGCGCAAGGCGGGCGTGCAGGTCGTAGACTCGGTGGACCCGGCCCCCTTCGTCGAGGCGACGAAGCCGGTGCGCCAGAGCTTCATCACCAAGTTCGGCGCCGAGGCCACCATCAAGGCCATCGACGCCGAGCGCGACGCGAAGTAAACCGCGCGCCGCCCGCCCCCTCCCCCGCATACCCCATCATGACGACGACGCCCTCTCTGTCCGACTTCGGCCTCATCGGCCTGGCCGTCATGGGCCAGAACCTGGTGCTGAACGTGGAAAGCCGCGGCTTCCAGGTCAGCGTCTACAACCGCACGGCCAGCGTCACGGACGACTTCGTGGCCGCCCACCCCGGCAAGCGCCTGGTGGGCGCGGCCACGCTGGCGGACTTCGTGGCCAGCCTGGCGCGCCCGCGCAAGGTGATGATCATGGTCCAGGCCGGCGCGGCCGTGGACGCGGTCATCGAACAGCTGCTGGGCCTGCTCGACGAGGACGACATCGTCATCGACGGCGGCAACAGCCTGTACACCGACACCGAGCGGCGCGACGCTTGGCTCACCGCCAAGGGCCTGCGCTTCATCGGCGCGGGCGTCTCCGGCGGGGAGGAGGGCGCGCGCAAGGGCCCGGCCATCATGCCGGGCGGCCCGGCCTCGACCTGGGCGGTGATGAAGCCCATCTTCGAGAGCATCGCTGCCGTCGCCGAGGGCGAGCCCTGCGTGCGCCACATCGGCCCGGGCGGGGCGGGCCACTACGTCAAGATGCTGCACAACGGCATCGAGTACGGCGACATGCAGCTCATCTGCGAGGCCTACCACCTGATGCAGGCGGCGGGGCTGAGCACGGCGCAGATCGCCACGGTCTTCAACCAGTGGAACGACGGCGACCTGCAGAGCTACCTGATCCAGATCACCGGGCGGGCGCTGGAGCAGATCGACCCGGACACGGGCCGCCCCATCGTCGAGCTCATCCTCGACAAGGCCGGCCAGAAGGGCACCGGGCAGTGGACGCTGGTCAACGCCGCCGAGCAGGCGGTGGTGATCAGCACCATCAACGCCGCGGTGGAGGCGCGCGTGCTGTCCTCTCACAAGGCGCTGCGCGTGACCGCCAGCGAGCGGCTGCAGGGCCCGGCCCCCGCCGCGCTGACGCTGCCGCAGGCCGAGCTGGTGGCCAAGGTCCACGACGCGCTGTACGCCTCCAAGATCGTCAGCTACGCCCAGGGCCTGGACCTCGTGCGCACGATGAGCGAGCGCAAGGGCTGGGGCGTCGACCTGGGTGGCCTGGCGGCCATCTGGCGCGGCGGCTGCATCATCCGCGCGCGCTTCCTGAACCACATCACCGAGGCCTACCGCACCCAGCCGGACTTGCCGCACCTGATGCTGGCGCCCTACTTCAGCGCCATCCTCAACCGCACGCAGCAGGCCTGGCGCGAGGTGGTGGCCCTGGCCGTCACCCAGGGCATCCCGGTGCCGGCCTTCAGCGCCTCGCTGAGCTACTACGACAGCCTGCGCAGCGCACGCCTGCCGGCCAACCTGCTGCAGGCGCAGCGGGACTTCTTCGGCGCGCACACCTACGAGCGCATCGACCGCCCGGCCGGCGAGAAATTCCACACCCAGTGGCCCGAGGTTCAGGACTGAACGCCTGAACGCCGGATCGCCTGATCACCTGATCGGGCGGCGCACCCGCCAACGCCAAGGGGCTGCCAGTGGCAGCCCCTTGTCACGTCGGCCTGAGCGGTTCAGGCCATGCGCTGCGGCGGCGCCGGCGGCAGCGCGAACTGCGTGGCGTCGAAGACGGTGTGGAACACCGCACCGTCGAACATCTCCAGCAGGCCCTTGGTCATCTCGCGGCCCTCGCTGCGCACGGCGGAGTTCAGCGCCGCCTCGATCGCCTCGCGGCTGGGGTAGCGAATGGCCAGCACCATCTCGATGGGCTCATTCGTGACGTCGCACTCGAGCGGGCGCATCACGCGCACCTCCATCGCGCCGGGAAAGCGCGTCCAGATCGGCACGAGCTTCTCGTCCACGTAGCGGTCGAAGGCCTCGCGGCAGCCGGGTTTGATGGTGCCCTTGAAGAAGGCGCAGCGGATGAACATGGGGGATCCGATTCAGTGGGGTGGGCGCAGGGGCCCGGGAAGAAAACGTGAGCGCAGCCGCGCCGAGCGCCGGCTCGGTGCGGCTCAAGCGGGTTCCAGGCGCCGCGCCTGCGGCCGGTCGGCCAGCACCGCCGCGACGGCCGACTCGATGACCGCGGGCATCGCGGCGCCGATGTCCACGCGCAGCACGTCGGCCTCGTCGGCGCCGGGGCGCTCCAGCAGCGCGAGCTGGGTGTCCAGCAGCGACACCGGCATGTAGTGACCGCTGCGGCGCTGCATGCGCGAGCGGATCAGCTCGCCGGGACCGTCGAGGAAGAGGAAGCGCACGCCCGGCGCCGCCTGGCGGATCGCATCGCGGTACACGCGCCGCAGCGCCGAGCAGGAGATCACCAGCCCCGGCACCTCGCACTGCGCCAGCCGCTCGCCGATGCGCGCCAGCCAGGGCCAGCGGTCCTCGTCGGTCAGGGGGATGCCGGCGCGCATCTTCTCGACGCTCTGCGCCGAGTGCAGGTCATCGCCGTCCAGGCAGGTCAGCCCGAAGGCCGCGCCCACGCCCTCGGCGACGGTGGACTTGCCGGTGCTGGTCACGCCCATCACCACCAGCCGCAGCGGCGGGGACTCGGTGGGGGGCAGCGGGGTCCCGGAGCCGGGAGGCGGGGTCATGGCGGCGGGCCGGTGCGGGAGCCGGCAAGGGCGCGGGGTTGGACGAAGGGGTCGCGCTGGACCCTCACCAAAACGTTACCGGTATCTATTTTGGCCGTCAAGCGAACCGAACATGGTGTTTATCCGGATCTGAATTTGGCACATTCCCATAGCCATCGGCTTGCAGGGGAGGCGGTGGACCGATAAAGTTACCGGTATCCTGACCTCCCCTAAGAAACGGCGGTCAGCCCACCCACCGCGCCGCCGTCCGACTCACCGCCCGGCGCAGGAGAACACCCATGACCGCGCCCCTTGCCGACCGCCCCGACGTCCTGATGATGGGCCCCTACCCCGAGTGGGACATGGCCCCGCTGGCCGAGCGCTACACCCTGCACCGCGTCTGGGAAGCCGCCGACCGCGCCGCCTTCATCGCCGAGCACGCACCGAAGGTCCGCGCCATCGCCACCCGCGGCGAGCTGGGCGCCAACGCCGAACTGATCGCTGCGCTGCCCAAGCTGGAAATCATTTCCTGCTACGGCGTGGGCACCGACGCCATCGCCCTGCCCAGCGCGCGCGAGCGCGGCATCCAAGTCACCAACACGCCCGACGTGCTGACCGGTGACGTGGCCGACATCGCCGTGGGCCTGACGCTGGGCCTGCTGCGCAAGATTCCGCAGGGCGACGCCTACGTGCGCTCGGGCCAATGGGCCACGCGCAACATGGACCTGGTCACCCGCCTGTACGGCAAGCGCGTGGGCATCGTCGGCTTCGGGCGCATCGGCATGACCACCGCCAAGCGCCTGAGCGGCTTCGACGTGGAGCTGGGCTACTTCGACGTGGCCAAGCGCGCCGACAGCCCCGCCCGCTTCTTCGACCGGCTGACCGACCTGGCCGCCTGGTGCGACGTGCTGATCGTCACCCTGGCCGGCGGGCCGACCACCTTCGGCATGGTCAACGCCGCGGTGCTGGACGCGCTGGGCCCCAAGGGCTGGCTGGTCAACGTCTCGCGCGGCACCACCGTGGACGAGCCGGCGCTGCTGGCCGCGCTGGAGGCCCGCTCGATCGCCGGCGCCGCGCTCGACGTGTTCATGAACGAGCCGCGCATCGACCCGCGCTTCCTGACCCTGGACAACGCGCTGCTGCAGCCCCACCACGCCAGCGGCACCGTCGAGACCCGCCAGGCCATGGGCCAGCTGGTGCGCGACAACCTCGCCGCCCATTTCGCCGGCCAGCCGCTGTTGACGCCGGTCGCCTGAGCCTCACTTCGCAAGGAGCACACCATGGGACAAAGCACCCACTGCCTGGTCATCCACGCCCCGGACGACCTGCGCGTCGATGAACTCGACACCGGAGACCTCGGCCCCGGCCAGGTCATCGTGCGCGTGGGCTACGGCGGCATCTGCGGCTCGGACCTGCACTACTTCCACCGCGGCGGCTTCGGCACCGTGCGCATCCAGGCGCCGATGGTGCTGGGCCACGAGGTGGCGGGCACGGTCGCGGAGGTCGCCCCGGACGTCACCCACGTCAAGCCGGGCGACCGCGTCGCCGTCAGCCCCAGCCGCCCCTGCGGCCACTGCAAGTACTGCCTCGAAGGCCTGCCCAACCACTGCCTGGACATGCGCTTCTACGGCAGCGCGATGCGCGTGCCGCACATCGAGGGCGCCTTCCGCGACCGCCTGCTGTGCAACGCCAACCAGTGCGTGAAGGTGGCCGACCACGTGTCGCTCAAGCTCGCTGCGCTGGCCGAGCCCTTCTCGGTGGGCCTGCACGCGGTCTCGCGCGCCGGCTCGCTGCTGGGCAAGCGCGTGTTGGTCAGCGGCTGCGGCCCGATCGGTGCGCTGGCCGTGGCCGCCGCCAAGGTGCAGGGCGCCGCCGACGTGACCGCCACCGACGTGGTCGATGAGCCGCTGGCCGTGGCCCGCGCACTGGGTGCGGACACGACGATCAACGTCGCGCAGGACGCCGACTGGGTGCAGCGCTACAGCGCCGACAAGGGCAGCTTCGACGTGATGATCGAGTGCTCAGGCAACGAGCGCGCGCTGCGCAGCGGCCTGGAGACCATGCGCCCGCGCGGCACCGTGGTGCAGCTGGGCCTGGGCGGCGACGTCAGCCTGCCGCAGAACCTGGTGGTGTCCAAGGAGCTGAACATCTGCGGCTCCTTCCGCTTCCACCCCGAGTTCGCGCTGGCGGTGCAGCTGATCAACGCCGGCCGCGTCGATCTCAGCCCGGTCATCACCGGCGCCTTCCCGAAGTCGCAGGCCCGCGAGGCCTTCCTGCTGGCAAGCGACCGCCAGAAGGCGATGAAGGTGATGATCGACTTCGAGGCGGCCTGATCGCCCGCTGGCCCAACCCCGGACGCGCGAGCGTCCGGGCGGCGTCTCAGCGTGAGCCTCAGGTGCTCTCGCGGTGCACCACCTGCGCGGAGATCAGCACGGTCTCGGGCGGCAGGCGGTGGCCGTTGCGGTTGGCCTCGATGGCGCGCAGCAGCAGCTCGCCCGCGGCGCGGCCGATGCCCTCGCTGTCGACGGCCACCGTGGTCAGCCGCGGGTGGCAGTTGCGCGCCACCTCGAAGTCGCCGAAGCCGGCGATCGCGATGCGCCCCGGCACGTCCCAGCCGCGGCGCTGGCACTCGGTCAGCGCGCCGAAGGCCGACAGGTCGGACACGCAGACCACGGCGTCGACGTCCGGCCACTGCTGCACCAGCAGCGCCATCGCCTCGGCGCCCTGCGCCATCGAGATCGGCGGCTGGCCGAAGGAGATGACGCGCCCCTCGGGCAGCCCCAGGTCCTTGATCGCCTGGCTGTAGCCGCGGCGGCGGTCTGCGCCGCGGGCGTCGCGGTCCGAGGTGCCGCCGATGAAGGCGATGCGCCGGTAGCCCTGGCCGTGCAGGTGCCGCACCAGGGCCGCGGTGGCCTCGATGTTGGAAAAGCCCACGGTGTGCTCGATGGGCTTGGCCGGCAGGTCCCAGGTCTCGATCACCGGCACCCCGGCGGCGCGCAGCATGGTCCGCGTCGCCTCGGTGTGCTCGCCGCCGGTGAGCACCACGCCCTCGGGGCGGCGCATCAGCATGGCCTTGACCAGCTGCTCCTCGGTTTCGACCATGTAGTCGGAGTATCCCAGCAGCAGCTGCAGGCCGCTGGCCTCGACCGCGGCGGTGATGCCGTGCGCCGTCTCCGAGAAGTTGGAGTTGTTCAGCGAGGGGATGACCGCCGCGACGAAGCCGGAGCGCTTGGACGAGAAGGTCCGCGCGGTCTGGTCCATCACGTAGCCCATCTCCTTGCAGGCCTCCAGGATGCGCTGGCGCAGGGCCTCCGAGGTGCTGCGGTCGCTGCCGTCGCGCCGGCTGAGCGCGCGCGACACCGTCATCTTCGAGACGCCCACATGCGCCGCGATGTCGGCCATCGTGACCGGCTTGACCGTCTGGAGGGGAGGCGTGGGGACCGGGGCGGCGGTTTTTGCCGAGGGCTTGGTGCGTGTCATCGTGAGGGCGAGCGGCGCGTCGGGGCGGTCAGGCCAGCGTCTGATACCGATACCACATTTTGACCCCATCGACGCGCTCGGCGTGCGTCTGTTTGACCTGCATCTTATCGGGTTCAAGGGGTCGTCGCTTGTACGGGAAAGCACTAGTTACCGGTAACTCATTGGCTGCCAAACTGCATCCTGTCGCATCCAGAACTCACGCCACCGCCGTCGAGCTGAAGCCATGTCCATCGAAGTGTTCGACCCCCGATTTGCCGACGTGGCCGCCGGCGCGAGCGCCCTGGAGCGGCTGTGCTCCGGGGCCACCTGGAGCGAAGGGCCGGTGTGGTTCTCCGAGGACGCCAGCCTGCTGTGGAGCGACATCCCCGCCAACCGCATGCTGCGCTGGAGCGCGGCCGACGGCCTGAGCGTCTGGCGCGACGCGGTGGAGTTCACCAACGGCCATGTGCGCGAGGCCGATGGCTCGCTGCTGCACTGCTCGCACGGCCAGCGCGCCATCGTGCGCACCCGCTTCGACGCGGCGCTGCAGCCGCTGGGCGACGAGGTCGTGGTGGACCGCTACCAGGGCCGCCGGCTGAACTCGCCCAACGACGTGATCGTCAAGCGCGACGGCACGATCTGGTTCACCGACCCGCCCTACGGCATCCTGTCCGACCGCGAGGGCCACGCCGCGCCCAGCGAGCTGGGCGACTGCTACGTCTTCCGCTTCGATCCGGCCACCGGCGCGCTGCGCATCGCCAGCGACTTCGTCGAGGAGCCCAACGGCCTGGCCTTCTCGCCCGACGAATCGCGGCTGTACGTGTCCGACACCTCCGCGGCCCTGCGCAGCGACGGCGGCGGGCACCACCACATCGTGGTGTTCGACGTGCTGGGCGGCCAGGACCTGGCCCACCCGCGCGTCTTCGCCGAGGTCAACCCCGGCCTGTCGGACGGCTTTCGCGTCGACGTGCAGGGCTACGTCTACACCAGCAGCGCCGACAGCGTGCAGGTCTACCACCCGGACGGCACGCGCGTGGCGCGCATCCCCGTGCCGGAGAAGGTGGGCAACCTCGTCTTCGGCGGCGCCGCCGGCGACGAGCTGTACATCTGCGCCAGCACCTCGCTGTACCGCATCCGCCTCAACACCCGTGGAGCAACGGCATCGTGAAACAAGCTCTGTTGCGGTTCGAGCGCATCAGCAAGCGCTTCGGCGGCACCCGCGCCGTCGATGACCTGAGCCTGGACGTGCGCCCCGGCGAGATCCTGGCCCTGCTGGGCGAGAACGGCGCCGGCAAGTCCACCCTGATCAAGCTGCTGGCGGGCATCTACCCGGCCGACCACGGCGAGATCTGGTTCGACGGCCAGCCCCAATCCGCCTGGCGCAGCAGCGACCGCAGCCGCCAGCCGGTGGCCTTCATCCACCAGGACCTGGGCCTGGTGGAGTGGATGACGGTGGCCGAGAACGTCGGCCTGGGCATGGGCTACCGCCGCCGCTTCGGCCTGATCGACTGGCGCGCCGCCCGCGAGGCCGCCCGCCGCGTGACCGCCCGCGTGGGCTGCGAGATCGACCCCGACCGGCGCGTGTTCACGCTGACCCGGGCGGAGAAGTCGCTGCTGACCATCGGCCGCGCGCTGGAGGTGCAGGCCCGCCTGCTGGTGCTCGACGAGCCCTCCGCCAGCCTGCCGATGAGCGACGTGGCGCGCCTGTTCGAGGTGCTGCGCGAGCTGCGCCGCCAGGGCATGGCGATGATCTACGTCTCGCACCGCCTGGACGAGGTGATGGAGATCTCCGACCGCTGCGCCGTGATGCGCGACGGCCGGCTGGTGGCCACGACCCCCACCGCGCAGACCAGCGAGCACGAGCTGGTCGAGCTGATCGTCGGCAAGGCGCTGACCGGCGGCACGCCCAAGGCCCCCGCGCCGATGCGGCTGGAGCCGGTGCTGCAGCTCGACGGCGTGGCCAGCGGCAACGCCGGCCCGGTGAGCCTGACGGTGCACCGCGGCGAGGTGGTCGGCCTGGTCGGCCTGCGCGGGGCGGGCCAGGAGGCCATCAGCCGCGCGATCTTCGGCCGCGAGGCGCTGTCGGCCGGGCGCATGACGCTGCAGGGCCAGGCGGTGCACTTCACCGAGCCCGCTCAGGCGATCGCCGCCGGCGTGGCCTACGTCGCCAGCGAGCGGCTGGAGGAGAACCTGGCCGGCTCGATGTCGGTGCAGGAGAACCTGATGCCCAACCCCTCGCTGCACGGCGAGCGCGGCCTGGCCTTCGACCGCCGCCAGCGCGAGCACGCCACGGCGATGGCGCTGATCCGCCGCTTCGACGTCAACCCGCCCGCCCCCAGCGCCGAGGTGCAGCAGCTCTCCGGCGGCAACCAGCAGAAGGTGGTGCTGGCGCGCTGGTTCCACCTGAACAAGCCGCTGGTGGTGCTGGAAGAGCCCACCGCCGGCGTCGACGTGGGCGCCAAGCGCGAGATCTACGGCGTGCTGCGCGAGTGCGCCGAGGCCGGCACCGCGCTGATCGTGGTGTCCACCGACTTCGAAGAGGTCGCCACCGTCTGCAACCGCGTGCTGGTCTTCCGCGAAGGGCTGATCAGCGCCGAGCTGCGCGGCGCCGACATCACCGTGGGCCGCCTGCTGGCCCTGGCCGCGGGCGGCGGCGCGTCCTGCAGCCCGTCCGGGAGCGCCTTCGGCAGCCCCCTCGGCACCCAGAACAACGAGCCCACCGTCGCGACGGGCACGGTCACTGAAGAGGTCCCCGCATGAGCAACTCCATCAAGAGCACCGCCCTCGAGCCCGACGCCTCGCTCGACGGCGCGGCCGTCACCGTCGCGCAGCGCTTTGCCCGCGCCGTGCCCGTCTACGGGCTGGTCATGCTCACCGTGCTGCTGGCGCTGCTGTTCACGCTGCTGCTGCCCGACACCTTCCCGACCCTGTTCAACCTGCGCGCCATCCTGGCGGACAAGTCGGTGATCGCGCTGCTGGCGCTGGCCGCCACGATCCCGATGATCACCGGCAAGATGGACCTGACGGTGGGCTACGGCATCGTGCTCTGGCACATCCTGGTCATCAGCCTGCAGACCAAGTTCGGCATCCCCTGGCCGGTGGCGGTGCTGATCGTGCTGCTGTGCGCCGGGCTGACCGGCGTGCTCAACGGCCTGCTGGTCGAGCTGGTGCAGATCGACTCCTTCATCGCCACCCTGGGCACCGGCACCGTGATCTACGCGCTGGCCATGTGGCACAGCGGCGGCCGCCAAGTGGTGGGCGACCTGCCCGCGGGCTTCACCGGCCTGACCGGCACCGACTTCCTGGGCCTGCCCATCGCCGCGTTCTACGTGCTGGCGGTGAGCATCGCGATGTGGCTGGTCACCGAGTTCACGCCGCTGGGCCGGGCGCTGTACGTGATCGGCGCCAACCCCAAGGCCGCGCAGCTCAACGGCATCTCGGTGCGTCGCCATGTGCTGGGCGCCTTCATCGCCAGCGGCCTGCTGTCGGGCTTTGCCGGCGTGCTGCTGGCCTCGCGCCTGCAGATCGGCCAGGCCAGCGTGGGCCTGGAGTTCCTGCTGCCCGCGCTGGTCGGCGCCTTCCTGGGCTCCACCACCATCCGCCCGGGGCGCGTCAACGTCTGGGGCACCCTGGTGGGCGTGGCGATCCTGGCCATCGGCATCTCGGGCATCCAGCAGTTCGGCGGCGCCTTCTTCGTCGAGCCGCTGTTCAACGGCCTGACGCTGCTGGTGTCCATCGGCATTGCCGGCTGGGCGCAGCAGCGCCGCAACCTGTCGATCAAGCGCCGCATCGCCGAGCGCCAGCTGGCCAGCGAGCCAGCCGCCGCCTCGGCCACCGCGGCCAGCACCGTGCCCCCTGCAGCCACGGCCCAGGCCCGCGCCGCCTGATCGCGCCGCCTGACCGCGCTCAGTCCCGATCCGTTCCCCAGGGCGTGGCCCCGCGCCGCGCCCGCTCTTCCCGTCCTTCCCGCTCCAACCGATCCCCGTCCCTCACGTTCCCCTGGAGACAACCATGAAGCGAAACGCCCTCTCCCTCGCGGCCGCCCTGCTCGTGCTGGGCAGCATCGCGCCGGCCCACGCCGACGACTTCCTCGACGCGGCCAAGAAGAAGGTCGCCGTGGCCACCGCCCCGGCCGACAAGTGGGACGGCCCCACCGCCGGCCCCAAGGCCGTGGCCGGCAAGACCGTGGTCTTCGTCGCCGCGGACATGAAGAACGGCGGCATCGTCGGCGCGTCCAAGGGCGTGGAGGAAGCCGCCAAGGTGATCGGCTGGACCGTGCGCGTGATCGACGGCCAGGGCACCGTGAGCGGGCGCACCGCCGCGATGAACCAGGCCCTGGCGCTCAAGCCGGCGGGCATCGTGGTCGGCGGCTTCGACGTCACCGAGCAGAAGACGGCCTTCGCCGCCGCCGCCAAGTCCGCCATCCCGCTGGTGGGCTGGCATGCCGGCGAGAAGCCCGGCCCGAACGACAAGGTCGGCCTGTACGCCAACATCACCACCGCCACCGACGACGTGGCCGACGTGGCCGCCTCCTGGGCCGTGGCCGACAGCGGCGGCAAGGCCGGCGTGGTGATCTTCACCGACTCGCAGTACGCCATCGCCGTCTACAAGGCCCGCGCGATGGAGGCCGTGATCAAGAAGTGCGGTGGCTGTACGGTGCTGAGCTTCGAGGACAGCCCGATCGCCGAGAGCTCCACCCGCATGCCGCAGCTGACCACCGCGCTGCTGCAGCGCTTCGGCGACAAATGGACCCACTCGCTGGCCATCAACGACCTGTACTTCGACTTCATGGGCCCGTCGCTGGGCGCCGCCGGCAAGAAGGGCGACGGCAGCCCCAAGGCGGTCTCCGCCGGTGACGGCTCCGAAGCCGCCTACCAGCGCATCCGCAGCAAGCGCTACCAGTCCGGCACCGTGCCCGAGCCCCTGAACATGCAGGGCTGGCAGATCGTCGACGAGCTCAACCGCGCCTTCTCCAAGGCGCCCTGGTCGGGCTACGTGCCCAAGGTCCACCTCGTCACGCCCGACAACGTGGGCAAGGACGGCGGCCCGAACAACGTGTTCGACCCGGACAACGGCTACCGCAACGAGTACAAGAAGATCTGGGGCAAGTGAGCACCCTGCTCTGACGCAGGACCGGGTGCCAGCGCTGACCGCCGGCGCTGAAGGCCGCCCCTCAGCGCACCGCCCGGCTGGCCAGCAGCGCGTCGATCTGCGCCTCGCTACGGCCCAGCTCGCGCAGGATGGCGCGGCTGTGCTCGCCCTTGTGCGGGGCGCAGGGGAGCTGCGGTTCGACCGCTGGCGCCAGGGCCTCGGCGCCAAAGCGCGCGGCCATGCGCGGGCTGCGCAGCCGGCCCAGGCCGGGGTGCTCCGTGTCGACCAGCGTGCGGTTGTGGCGGATCTGCGGGTCGTCGGGCAGTGCCGCCTTGGTGTTGACCCGCCCGGCGGGCGCGCCCTCCGCGGCCAGGCGCTGCAGCCAGTGGTCCACGCCCTGGGCGGCGACCACCGGCTCGAGCATCGCGCGCAGCGCCTCCTGGTTCACCCGGCGCGCGGGGATGGAGACGAAGCGCGGGTCCGTGATCAGCTCGGTGCAGCCAAACGCCCGGCACATCGCGGCGAACTCATCGTCCTGCGGCGTGACCAGCGAAAACCAGCCGTCGCGCGCGCGCCAGAGCTTCAGCGTGGCGCCGTACTCCGGCACCGGCGCCGGTGGCTCGTCCAGGAAGCCGTGGTTGTAGAAGGCCTCGGGCCAGAGGAAGACCACGGTGGCGTCCAGCATCGCCAGCTCCACCTTCTGGCCGCGGCCGCTGCCACCGCGTTCAGGCGGCCGGTCGCGCGCGTACAGCGCCGCCGTCACCGCCTGCGCCGCCGTCAGCGCGGTCACCTTGTCGCAGACCAGCGTGCGCTGCAGCAGCGGCTCGCCGGTTTCGGGGTGGGGGTGGGCGTCGGCCACGCCGGCCACAGCCTGGATCACGGTGTCGTAGACGCGCTGGCCGGCGTAGGGCCCGGTGGGGCCGAAGCCGCTGATCGACAGGTAGACCAGCCGCGGGTTGAAGGCCGCCACCGCCGCGTAGCCGAACCCGAGTCGCTCCAGCGCGCCGGGGCGGAAGTTCTCGATCAGCACATCCGCCTCGGCCAGCAGCTCGCGCAGCACGGCCTGCGCCTCGGCCTGCTTGAGGTCCAGCACCAGCGAGCGCTTGCCGCGGTTGATGCTGGCGAACAGCGAGGTGAGGTCGCCCTTGGCCGCGCCGATCACGCGGGTCAGGTCGCCCTGCGGCGTCTCGACCTTGATGACGTCGGCGCCCTGGTCGGCCAGCAGCCCGGCGCACATCGGCCCGGACACCACCGCCGACAGATCCACCACCTTCACGCCGGCCAGCGGGCCCGCCGCCCCCGAGCGAGGCGCCGTCACGGCTGGTCCACCTTGATGTTGGCCGCCTTGATGGCGCGGTCGAAGACCTCGGCGTCCGTGCGGATGCCCAGCGCCAGCTGCTCGGGCGGGCCGCCCACCGGGTCCTGGCCGAACTCGCGCAGCCGGGCGCTCAGGTCGTCGCTCTTCACCGCGCGGGCGATGCCCTCCGACAGCTTGCGCACCACGTCCTTGGGCGTGCCGGCCGGGGCCAGCACCATGAAGAAGCCCACCGGCTCGAAGCCCTTCCAGCCCTGCTCCAGGAAGGTCGGCACGGTGGGCATCACGCCCACGCGCTGCGTGCCCGACACCGCCAGCACCTTGACCTTGCCGGCCTGCAGCAGCGGGCGCAGCGTCGCGGTGTCGATGAAGGCCGAGGCCACCTGGCCGCCCAGCAGGTCGTTGACGATGGGCGCGGCGCCCTTGTAGGGCACGTGCGCCAGGTCGAGCTTACCGTGCAGGTTCAGCGCCTCGCCGAAGATGTGCGCCGAGGTGCCCTGGCCAAACGAGCCGTAGCTGTACCTGCCCGGGTTCTTGCGCACCAGCGCGACGAACTCGTCGAGCGTGTTGGCCGGGAAACTGGTCGCCACCGCCAGGCCGATGGCCGAGCGCGAGAGCATCGACACCGGCTCGAAGTCGCGCTGGACATCGAAGGGCAGCTTGGTGTAGAGCGAGCGGGCGTAGATGATGTTCGAGATGGTCAGGCCGATCGTGTAGCCGTCCGCCGGGGCCTTGGCCACCTGCGTGATGCCCACCCAGCCGGCCGCGCCGGGCTTGTTGTCCACGATCACCGCCTGGCCCCAGTACTCGGTGAGCTTGCGGCCGATGTCCCGGGCGATGGCGTCGGTGGTGCCCCCGGGCGTGAAGGGCACGATCACCTTGATCGGCTTGTCCGGGTAGTTCGGGGCGCCGGGGCTGCCGGAAGCCGCCGGCGCACCGGAGGGACTCTGGGCGAGGGCCGCAGACGGCACGCCCAGGGCAGTCCCAAGCAGGACGGCGACGGTCCACGCCAGCAGGGGTCGGCGCCGCGAAAGGGCTTGGGGGAAGGTCATTGCGCGTCTCCTGGTGGGGCGGGCCGGCGAGGCCCTGTTCGGATGGCGACGCGATTCTTCGAGGGCGGGGTCGGCAGCGGCAATGGCGGATGGATTCAGCCGGCATTGACCGATTCACTCACCCCGGCCACCCCCGCCGCCCGGCCCGGGAAAGCCCGGCCCCGGGCTATCCCTGAGCCCGTTCGGGGACTGAACGTTTTCGTCAGGGTCGCCTGGTGCTTCCGGCCATTGGAGACCGGGACCCGGATGCCGACACTGCGACGCCATGTACCTGACTCAAGGCTTGCACCGCGCGCTGCAGCGGCATCCGGACAAGACGGCCCTGGTCCACGTCGGCGAGATCGACGGCCAGGGCGTCGTGCGGCAGCAGAACTTCCACGATCTGCTCGACGCGGTGGCCCGACAGGCCAGCGCGCTGGCGGCGCGGGGCGTCGGTCCGGGTGACCGGGTGGCGATGCTGGCGCCCAACGACGACCGGCTGGTGCGCGCCCTCCTCGCCTGCTGGTGGCTGGGTGCGGCGGCCTGCCCGCTCAACACCCGCTGGAGCCGCGCCGAGCTGGCCGACGCGCTGGGCGACTGCGAGCCCCGGCTGCTGCTGAGCGACGCCGCGCTGGCCGAGCGCTTGCCGGCCGGCGACACCGCCCAGCTGGACCTGGATGCGCTGGCCCGCGAGGCCGCCGGCCACACGCCCCGCGAGGACCGCCGCGCCGGCGGCGACGCCCTGGCCGCGCTGCTCTACACCGGCGGCACCACCGGCCGCGCCAAGGGCGTGATGCTCACGCACGCCAACTTCTGGTGCGCCTGCATGGCCCGCGGCGCGGAGCTGAACAACGCGCCGGACTCGGTCTCGCTGCTGGTGGCGCCGCTGTTCCACGTCGCCGGGCTGAGCCGGCTGATCGGCCAGAGCCTGGTGGGCGGCACCTGCCTGACGATGGCGCAGTTCCGGCCCGAGGCGGTGATCGCCGCGATCGAGACCCACCGCATCAGCGACACGATCCTGGTGCCCACGATGCTGCAGGCGCTGCTGGACGACCCCGGCTTCCGGACCGAGCGGGTGCAGAGCCTAAACCGCATCGCCTTTGGCGCCGCGCCGATGCCGCCGGACCTGCTCGACCGCGCGCTGGCCGCCTGGCCGCAGGCCGAGTTCTTCCAGGCCTACGGACTGACCGAGACGGCCGGCGCGGTGTGCATCAACCTGCCCGAGCACCACCGCAGCGCCGAGTCGCGCGCCAGCGGCAAGCTCAACGCGGTGGGCCGCGCCGGGCTGGGGGCCGAGGTCATCGTCGCCGGGCCCGACGGGCGCGAGCTGCCGCGCGGCGAAGTGGGCGAGGTGGTCTGCCGCGGCCCGATGGTCACGCCCGGCTACTGGCGCAATGCGGAGGCCACCGCGGCGGCGATCCGCGACGGCTGGTTCCACACCGGCGACGCCGGCTGCATGGCGGCCGACGGCACGCTGCGCATCGTCGACCGCCTCAAGGACATGATCATCAGCGGCGGCGAGAACATCTACTGCGCCGAGGTGGAGGCCGCCCTGCGCGCCCACCCTGCCGTCGCACAGGCGGCGGTGGTGGGCGCGCCCGATGCGCACTGGGGCGAGGTCGTGCACGCCTTCGTGGTGCTCAAGGGCGACCGCAGCGCGCTGGGCGAAGGGCCCGACGCCGCCCCGGTGGACGACCAGCTGCGCGCCTGGTGCCGCGAGCTGCTCGCCGGCTACAAGTGCCCGCGCCGCCTGACCGTGGCCGACGAGCTGCCGCTGTCGGCCGCCGGCAAGGTGCTCAAGAACCGGCTGCGCGAGCGCGCGAGGGGCCAGGGATCATGAAGCCCATCGTCAGCGACGACCCGCGCGACGTCTTCAACCGCGTGCCCTTCATGCAGCTGCTGGGCGTGCAGCGCGCCTTCTCAGAGGGCGGGCGGGCGCGCCTGCTGCTCGACCCGAGCCCGGAGCTGGGCAACGTCATCGGCGGCGTGCACGGCGGCGCCGTGCTCACCCTGATGGACGTGGTGATGGCCAGCGCCGCGGTGTCGGCCTGCGACTTCCGCCTCACCGCGGTCACGCTGTCGATGGAGAGCCAGTTCCTCGAACCCGGGCGCGGGCGGCTCACCGCCGACGGCGAGCTGCTGCACGAGGCCGACGGCGTGGCCTTCTGCCGCGCCCGCGTCAGCGACGAGGCTGGCCGCAGCGTCGCCGTCGCCCAGGGCGCCTTCCGCTACCTGCCGCGGCCGACCGCAGCTGCGGCCACCCCACCGTCTTCCCCGCTCCCTGGAGAACCGACATGACCCCCGCTGCACCCACCCGCCGCCAGGCCCTCGGCCGCCTGGGTGGCCTGGCCGCCGCTGCCCTGGCGCCCACCGCACCCACCGCATTCGCCCAAGCCCCCTACCCGAGCAAGCCGATCACGCTGGTGATGCCCTTCCCGGCCGGCGGCTCCTTCGACCCCATCTTCCGCGCGCTGACCGACGCGGCCGCCCGCGACCTGGGCCAGCCCATCGTGCTGATGCCCCGCCCGGGCGCCGGCGGCGTCACGGCCCCAGCCGGCGTGGCGACGATGAGCGAGGCCGACGGCTACACCCTCACGCTGATGCACAACAGCGTGATCCGCGCGCCGCTGGTGCAGAAGGTGGCCTTCGACCCGCTGCGCGACTTCACCTACCTGGGCAACCTCTTCGGGCTGACCACCGCCGTCGCGGTGGCCGCCGATGCGCCCTGGAAGACCCTGGCCGACCTGCTGGCCGACGCCAAGAAGCGCCCGGGAGAGATCAGCTACGGCACGGTGGGCGCCATCAGCGTCAACCGCATCATGGCCGAGCGCCTGGCGCGCTCGGTGGGCACGCGCTTCAACATGATCCCCTTCAAGGGCGGCGGCGAGGCCTGGACCTCGCTGATCGGCCGCCAGCTCGACGTCTACGGCGACCCCGGCTTCGGCCCCCAGGCCAAGGGCGGCAAGGTGCGCCTGCTGGCCAGCTTCACCGACCGTCGCCTGGCGCGCTTCCCCGACGTGCCCACGGTGCGCGAGCTGGGGCACGACTTCGTCATCGAGTCGCCGGTGGGCCTGGTGGCGCCCAAGGGGCTGGACGCCAAGGTCGTCGCGCGCCTGGCGGCCGCCTTCCAGAAGGCCGCCAAGGACCCCGCCTACCTCGCGCAGCTGGAGGCCTTCGACATGCAGCCGCAGATCGGCACGCCCGAGGCGCACGCGGCCTACGCCCGCGCCCAGTTCGAGCGCGAGCACAAGCTGCTCGCCGAGATCGGCTTCAAGCCCGAATGAGTCCCGCCGGGACCCCGGAACCCCGGAACCCCTTGCCATGAACCTCGACACCTCCCAATTCCGCGGCCGCCACGTCTTCGTCGCCGGCGGCTCCACGGGCATCAACTTCGGCATCGCCCAGGCCTTCGCCCGCGCGGGCGCACGGCTCTCGATCATCAGCCGCTCGGCCGACAAGGTGGCCAGCGCCGTGGCCGCGCTGCGCGAACTCGGCACCGACGCCGAGGGCTGGTCCGCCGACGTGCGCCACCCCGAGGCGGTGCAGGCGGCGCTGGAGGCCGCGGCGCAGCGCTTTGGCCCCATCGACGTGCTGGTCTCCGGCGCGGCGGGCAACTTCCTGGCCCGCGCGCTGGACATGTCGCCCAACGCCTTCAAGACCGTGGTGGACATCGACCTGCTGGGCAGCTTCAACGTCGCCCGCCTGGCCCACCCCCACCTGCGCCAGCCGGGCGCCTGCGTGATCCAGATCTCCGCCAGCCAGGCCTTCACGCCCACGCCCTACCAGGCGCACGTCTGCGCCGCCAAGGCGGGCGTGGACATGCTGACCCAGGTGCTGGCGCTGGAGTGGGGGCCGCAGGGCATCCGCGTCAACTCCATCGTGCCCGGCCCGATCGCCGACACCGAGGGCCTGTCGCGCCTCGCCCCGGGCGAGGACGCGCTGGCCGCGATGGCGCGGCGCGTGCCGCTGCAGCGTCTGGGCCGCAGCGAGGACATCGCCCGCATGGCGATGCTGCTGGCCAGCGACTGGGGCGGCTACATCACCGGCACGGTGATCCCGGTGGACGGCGGCCTGTCGCTCACCGGCCCGCGCGACTTCAGCGCCGCAGCCGCCGCCACCGCCCGGGGGCGCGCATGACCGCGCCCACCAGCCCCAAGAAGCCCCGCAGCGGCCGCGACCGCCACGTGCCCTTCATCGAGCACCTGGGCATCGTGCGCGAGCACGCCGCCGAGGGCGTCGCCCGCGTGGCGATGGACCTGCGCCCCGAGCTGCTCAACAACCACGCCGGCGGCCACGGCGGCGTGGTGATGACGCTGCTGGACTGCGCCATGGCGCACGCCGCGCTGTCGAAGCTGGACTACAGCCGCGAGGTCGTCACCATCGACCTGCACGTCGCCTTCATGCGCCCCGCCACCGGCCGACTGGTGGCTGAAGGCCGCGCCACCGGCGGCGGCAAGTCGGTGTGCTTCTGCGAGGCCCGCATCACCGACGCCAACGGCGAACTCGCCGCGCAGGCCATGGGCACCTTCCGCTACCGCTCGCCGGTGGCCGACCCCGAGAAGGACCCGCAGGGGTCGGATGTGTGAACAGCGCGGCACCCTCGGCCCGGCATAGGTGGCCGGGACTCTCTGAGAGCCAATAAATTGGTTCTACAATAAAATGATGCGAACCGTCATCGAAACGCCGACCTTCCAAAAGCAGGCCGATGCGATCTGGCGGGCCGACGAGCGGGCGGAGTTCATCGGCTTCATTGCCGAGCATCCCGACGCCGGCGACGTGATTCCTGGCGCGGATGGGGCGCGCAAGGTGCGCTGGTCACGCTCGGGCATGGGCAAGCGGGGCGGGGTGCGCGTCATTTACTTCCATTGGGTGGACGACGAGGTCGTGTTGCTGGTCATGGTCTATGCCAAGGCCGAGCGCGCGAATGTGCTGCCCAAGGACATCTCTCGGAGTTGATGCCATGAAGACATTCCAGACCCTGGACCTGGACAAGGTGGCGGCGGCCATCGAGGCCGATGCCGGTCAGGCCCTGCCGGGCTTGCGTGAATCGCTGTCCGAAGCGAAGGCCGGAACGTTCGCCCAGGTCCACACCCCGGACAGCATCGCGGCGCGTCGCCGGGGCCGACCCGCGGGCAGCACCAAGACCGAGCCCAAGGTGCAAACCGCCATTCGCTTCGACCCCGACGTGCTGGCCGCGCTGCGCGCCACCGGAGACGGCTGGCAGACGCGGGTGAACGACATGGTTCGCGCCTCCTTGAAGCTGGCCGGGCAGTTGCGGAGCTGACGAGCGCGCCATCCGCCCGGTCTTCCACTCGGTCATCCATCGGCCCGCCCCGCTGCATCGCAGCGCGGGCCACATCGCCCGCCTCCTCCCTCCACAGCGCCTCCTGCAGGCGCTGTGTTCGTTTGGGCGGTCCCGTTCCTCTTGGCGCAGCCCGTGAGCGAATCCGCCAACGCCCCTGGTCGCATCCGCGATTGAGCCTGGCGTGGCCTGCGACCACACTGCGGCCACCGCAACGAGGAACCTCCGATGACCCGAATGCAGCGCCCCGTCCACGTCGTCGGCGTGGGCATGATCCCCTTCACCAAACCCGGTGCCAGCGAGCCCTACACGCAGATGGGCGCCCAGGCGGCCCGGCTGGCGCTGGACGACGCCGGCGTCGACTACGCCACCGTCGAGCAGGCCTACGTCGGCTACGTCTACGGCGACTCCACCGCCGGGCAGGCGGCGCTGTACGGCGTGGGGCTGAGCGGCATCCCCGTCTTCAACGTCAACAACAACTGCTCCACCGGCTCGAGCGCGCTGTTCCTGGCCCGCCAGGCGGTGGAGAGCGGCATGGTCGAGTGCGCGCTGGCGCTGGGCTTCGAGCAGATGCAGCCCGGGGCGCTGAAGAGCCAGTGGGACGACCGCCCCTCGCCGATGCAGCGCTTCGCCGACGTGATGACCGCGCACCAGGGCTACCGGCCCGACGCGCCGCGCGCCGCGCAGTTCTTCGGCGGCGCGGGGCTGGACTACATGGCGCAGTACGGCATCCGCGCCGACACCTTCGGCCGCATCTCGGTCAAGGCCCGCCAGCACGCCGCGCGCAACCCGCTGGCCGTCTTCCGCCAGACGCTGACGCTCGACGAGGTGATGGCCTCGGCGCCGGTCTTCGGCCCGCTGACGCGCTTCCAGTGCTGCCCGCCCACCTGCGGCGCGGCGGCGGCGGTCGTCTGCTCGGCCGAGTTCGCGCAGCGCCACGGGCTGGACCGCCGCGTGGTGATCGCCGCGCAGGCGATGACCACCGACCGGCCCTCCACCTTCGCGACCGAAGGCGGCGGCTGCGACATGCGCCGCGTCGTGGGCTACGACATGACGGCCAGCGCCGCGCAGCAGGTCTACGCCGCCGCGGGCATCGGCCCCGAGGACGTGGACGTGGTGGAGCTGCACGACTGCTTCACCGCCAACGAGCTGATCACCTACGAGGCGCTGGGGCTGACCGCGCCGGGCACGGCCGAGCGCTTCATCGTCGACGGCGACAACACCTACGGCGGCAAGGTGGTGACCAACCCGAGCGGCGGTCTGCTGTCCAAGGGCCACCCGCTGGGCGCCACCGGCCTGGCGCAGTGCTACGAGCTGACGCAGCAGCTGCGCGGGCGCGCCGAGCTGCGCCAGGTCGAGGGCGCGCGCCTGGCGCTGCAGCACAACCTGGGGCTGGGTGGCGCCTGCGTCGTCACGCTCTACCAAAAGGCCAACGCATGATCGACCGCCGCCACATCGGCACCGCGCTGCCGCCCTTCACGGTGGACGTCGAGCGCGGCCGGCTGCGCTTCTTCGCCAAGGCCACCGGCCAGGCCGACCCGGTCTACAGCGACGACGAGGCCGCCCGCGCCGCCGGCCACCCCGGCCTGCCGGTGCCGCCGACCTACCTGTTCTGCCTGGAGATGGACGGCCCCAACCCCGCGGCGATCCGCGAGCTGCTGGGGCTGGACTACCGCCGCATCCTGCACGGCGAGCAGGGCTTCACCTTCCACCGCCTGGCGCACGCGGGCGACCGCCTGACCTTCCGCCAGCGCATCGAGGACATCTACGACAAGAAGGGCGGCGCGCTGGAGTTCATCGTGCGCCGCACCGAGGTGAGCAACCAGCGCGGCGAGCCGGTGGCCGAGCTGCGCTGCGTCACCGTCTACCGCAACCCGGTGAGTGCACCGGCCACCGAAGGAGCCGCCTCATGAGCGCGCCGACCCTGACGAACTGGGACGCGCTGGCCGTCGGCGACACGCTGCCCGCGCTGGTGCTGCCGCCGATCAGCCGCCACACGCTGGCGCTGTACTGCGGCGCCTCCGGCGACCACAACCCGATCCACGTCGACCTCGACTTCGCCCGCTCGGCCGGCATGCCCGATGTCTTCGCCCACGGCATGTTGAGCGCCGCCTGGCTGGGCCGGCTGCTGACCGACTGGCTGCCGCAAAGCGCCCTGCGCGCGCTGGACCTCCGCTTCGCCGCGATCACCCAGGTCGGCGAGGTGATCACCTGCACCGGGCGCGTGCAGGAGAAGACCGAGGTCGAGGGCGAGCGCCGCGTGCGCCTGCAGCTGGCCACGGCCAACGCCGACGGTGTGATCAAGCTCGCTGGCGAGGCCGTCGTGGCCTGGCCGGCCCAACCCTGACCCCGCTCAAACAACGACCAGGAGACAACCACATGACACGCAAACTCGAAGGCAAGGTCGCCCTCGTCTCTGGCTCCGGCCGCGGCATCGGCCGTGAGATCGCCCTCAAGCTCGCCAGCGAGGGCGCCCGCGTCGTCGTCAACGACCTGGACGCCGGCCCCGCCGCGCAGACCGTGGCCGACATCGTCGCCGCCGGCGGCCAGGCGGTGGCCTGCGCCGGCAGCGTCACCGAGGCCGGCTTTGCCGAGCGCTTCGTCGCCGCGGGCATCGACACCTGGGGCGGCCTGGACCTCATCGTCAACAACGCCGGCTACACCTGGGACAACGTGGTGCAGAAGATGACCGACGAGCAGTGGGAGGCCATGCTGGCCGTCCACCTGACGGCGCCCTTCCGCATCCTGCGCGCCGCCTCGGGCTTCATCCGCGACGCCGCCAAGCGCGAGGCCGACGAGGGCCGGGAGGTCTTCCGCAAGGTGGTGAACGTCTCGTCCACCTCGGGCGTGTACGGCAACGCCGGCCAGGCCAACTACGCAGCGGCCAAGGCCGGCATCAACGGCCTGACCAAGGCGATGGCCAAGGAGTGGGGCCGCTACAAGGTCACCGTCAACAGCGTGGCCTTCGGCCTGATCAAGACCCGGCTGACCGAGGCCGACGCCAGCGCCGGCGCCAGCATCGACATCGAGGGCCGGCAGATCAAGGTCGGCGTGAACCCGCAGATCCTCAAGAACGCCGAGGCGCTGATCCCGCTGGGCCGCGGCGGCTACCCGCACGAGGCGGCCGGCGCGGTCTACCTGTTCTGCATCCCCGAGAGCAATTACGTCAGCGGCCAGGTGCTGGTCTGCGGGGGTGGCCGGCCATGATGCCGCGTCGCAGTTGGGAGGACGAGGAGCTGGTCCTCGTGCGCGACAACGCGCGGCGCTTCTTCGAGCGCGAGTGCGTGCCCCACGAGATGCGCTGGCGCGCTCAGCACCACGCCGAGCGCGAGCTGTGGAACAAGGCGGGCGCGGCGGGCATCCTCTGCGCCAGCATTCCGGAGGCCTACGGCGGCGGCGGCGGGCACTTCCTGCACGAGGCGGTGATCTGCGAGGAGCAGTGGTACTCGCAGTCCTACGCCTTCAGCAACAACGTGCACAGCGGCATCGTCGCGCACTACCTGCTGGCCTACGGCAGCGAGGCCCAGAAGCAGCGCTGGCTGCCGGGCATGGCCACCGGCGAGATCGTCACCGCCATCGCGATGACCGAGCCCGGCGCGGGCACGGACCTGCAGCGCATCCGCACCCAGGCCCGGCGGGATGGGGATCACTACGTCATCAACGGCAGCAAGATCTTCATCACCAACGGCCTGCACGCCGACCTGGTCTGCGTGGCGGTGAAGACCGACGCCAGCGCCGGGGCCAAGGGCGTGTCGCTGCTGATGGTCGAGACCGCTGGGCTGAAGGGCTTCCGGCGCGGCCAGCCGCTCGACAAGATGGGCCAGAAGATGAACGACACCACCGAGCTGTTCTTCGACGAGGTGCGCGTGCCCGTCGAGAACCTGCTCGGGGAGGCGGAGGGCCAGGGCTTCGCCCAGCTGATGCAGCAGCTGCCGCGCGAGCGGCTGATCATCGCGGTGGGCTCGGTGGCGCTGATGCGCCGCGCCATCGACGAGACGCTGAAGCACGTGCGCGAGCGCCAGGCCTTCGGCGCGCCGCTGATGGCGATGCAGAACACGCGCTTCAAGCTCGCCGAGTGCGAGACCCAGGCCGAGGTGGCGCGCGCCTTCGTCGACGACTGCATCGCCAAGCTGCAGGCCGGCACGCTGGACGTGCCCACCGCCGCGATGGCCAAGTGGTGGACCACCGACACCTGCTGCCGCGTCGTCGACGAGTGCCTGCAGTTCTTCGGCGGCTACGGCTTCATGAACGAGTACCCGATCGCGCGGCTGTACACCGACGTGCGGGTGGGCCGCATCTACGGCGGCGCCAACGAGGTGATGAAGGAAATCATCGCGCGCTCGATGGAGCGGCGATGAGCGCTGCGGTCTCCCACGTGCCCCCCCGACACCTCGCCTTCTGGCCCGCGGGCGTCCCCGTCGAGCCCGAAGCGATCACCGAGACGCTGCCGCAGCGCCTGGCGCACGTCGTCGCCGAAGTGCCGGACAAGCCCGCCATCGTCTACGGCGGCGCCACGCTAAGCTACGCCGCGCTGTGGCGGCGCGTCGAGGCGCTGGCCGGCTGGCTGCAGGGCGCCGCGGGCGTGCAGCCGGGCGACCGCGTGCTGGTCATCGGCCAGAACGCCCCCCAGTGGGTGGTCGCCTGCCAGGCGGTGCTGCGCACTGGCGCGGTGGCGCTGCCGGTCAACCCGATGTGCAAGCGCGAGGAGATCGCCTTCCTCGCCGGCAACAGTGGCGCGCGCGTGGCGCTGGCCGCGCAGGAGCTGCTGCCGCAGCTGCGCCCGCTGCTGGGCGACGCCGCCGGGCAGATCCGCGCCGCCGCCCTCTGGTGCTACGCCGAGGCGATCGACGCCAGCTCGGACGAAGGCCGCGCCCTGCCCGACTGGGTGCACGCCGCGCCGGTGGCGCTGGACGATGCGCGGCTGAGCGGCTTCGAGGCGGCGATTTCCGCGGCCAGCACGCAAGGCCTCGCCCCCCCGCCGCTGCCCGCCGACCCCAACGCGCTGGCCCTGCTGCCCTACACCAGCGGCACCACCGGCCAGCCCAAGGGCTGCCGCCACACGCACGCGACGCTGCTGGCCTCGCTGACCGCCTCGGCGGCCTGGAAGCCGCTGCGGCGCGACTCGGTGGTGCTGACCGTCGCCCCGCTCTTCCACATGCTCGGCCTGCAGAACGGCCAGCACCTGCCGCTGATCCAGGGCGCCACCACGGTGATGCTGCCGCGCTGGGACGCCCGCGCGGCCGGCGCGCTGATGGAGCGCCACCGCGTCACCGCCTGGTCGGCCCCGCCGGCGATGGTGCTGGACCTCTTCTCGCAGCCCGAGACCGCCGGGCGCGACCTCTCCAGCCTGGCGCTGCTCTCCGGCGGCGGCGCGGCCATGCCCGACGCGGTGGCCTCGATGCTGCGCGAGCGCTACGGCATCGTCTACCAGGAGGCCTACGGGCTGACCGAGACCGCCTCCTTCCTGCACGCCAACCCGCCGCAGCGCTGCAAGCGCCAGTGCCTGGGCGTGCCGACCCAGGGCGTGGACTCGCGCATCGTCGATCCGGTGACGCTGCAGGAACTGCCAGCGGGCGAGGTCGGCGAGCTGGTCACCCATGCGCCGCAGCTCATGCTCGGCTACTGGCAGGCCCCGGAGGCGGACGCCGCCAGCTTCATCGCGATCGACGGCCGGCGCTTTCTGCGCACCGGCGACCTGGCCAGCGTCGACGAGGACGGCTACTTCTTCCTGCGCGACCGGCTCAAGCGCATGATCAACGTCTCGGGCTACAAGGTCTGGCCGGCCGAGGTCGAAAGCCTGATGTACGCCCACCCCGCCGTGCACGAGGCCTGCGTGATCGCGCTGCCCGATGTGCAGCAGGGCGAGTCGGTCAAGGCGCTGCTGGTGCTCAAGCCCGGCACCCCGGTCGGCAGCGAGGGCCTCACGCCCGCCGACGTGATCGCCTGGTGCCGCGAGCACATGGCCGTCTACAAGGCGCCGCGCCAGGTCGAATTCGTCGCCAGCCTGCCCAAGTCGGGCACCGGCAAGATCCTCTGGCGCGAGCTGCAGAACGCGCACGCCGCCGCCCCATCCTCTGTCACGGCCGCTCGGGAGAACGCTTGATGACCACAGACTCCAACCCGGCCGCGGCGCCGGCCGTGCGCGCCGAGCGCCTCGGCGCCACGCTGCTGCTGACGCTGTCGCGCCCCGCCACGCGCAACGCCTTCACGCCCGAGATCCGCGAGGGCCTGGCCGCGGGCATCGCCCAGGCGCGCGCCGACGCCTCGATCCGCGCGCTGGTGATCACCGGCAGCGGCGGCCACTTCTGCGCCGGCGGCGACCTGCGCGGCATCGCCGCGGCCACGCGCGACCCGGCCATGGACGGCGCCGCCTGGCGCGAGCGCATGCACGGCACGCAGCGCTGGATCCAGGACCTGCTGACGCTGGACCGCCCCGTCATCGCCGCGGTGGACGGCGCGGCCTTCGGCGCCGGCTTCAGCCTGGCGCTGGCCGCCGACATCGTGCTGGCCACGCCGGCGGCGCGCTTTTGCCTGTCCTTCATGAAGCTGGGCCTGGTGCCCGACTGCGGCGCCTTCCACACCCTGCCGCGGGTGGTGGGCGCGCAGCGCGCCAAGGAGCTGATGCTCTCGGCCCGCGAGGTCGACGCCGCCGAGGCGAAGGCGCTCGGCATCGCGATGGAGCTGCACGCCGCCGACGCGCTGCTGCCCCGCGCGCTGGCGCTGGCGGAGGGTTTTGCCAAGGCGTCGCCGCTGGCCGTCAGCCTGGTCAAGCGCGCGATGGACGACCCGGGCGCGCTGGCCGCCTCGCTCGACGCCGAGGCCAACGCCCAGGCGCTGGCCTTTGGCAGCGCGTACTTCAAGGACGCGGTGCAGGGCTTCCTCGACAAACAGCCTCCCCCTTTCTCGTGGCCGAAGGCCTGAGCAAGAAGCCCAAGAAGGCCGCCCCCACAACACACCAGGAGACACATCCATGAATCTGCTCGACGGCAAGGTCGTCCTCGTCACCGGCGCCGGTGGCGGCATCGGCCGGGACATCGCACTGGCCATGGCGCGCGAGGGCGCGCAGGTGGTCGTCAACGACATCGGCGCGTCCGTCGCCGGTGAGGGCAACGACGCCGGGCCGGCCCAGCGCGTGGTCGACGAGATCCGCGCCGCCGGTGGCCAGGCCGTGGCCAACACCGACAGCGTCAGCGAGGCGGCCAGCGCCGCGCGCATCGTCGGCACCGCGCTGGACGCCTTCGGCCGGCTCGACGTCGTGGTCAACAACGCCGGCATCCTGCGCGACCGCTTCTTCCACAAGATGAGCGCCGAGGAGTTCGACGCCGTCATCAAGGTCCACCTCTACGGCAGCTTCCACGTCAGCCGCGCCGCCGCGCCGCACTTCAAGGAGCAGCAGTCGGGGGGCTACGTGCACATGACCAGCACCAGCGGGCTGATCGGCAACTTCGGCCAGGCCAACTACGCGGCGGCCAAGCTGGGCATCGCGGCGCTGTCCAAGTCCATCGCGCTGGACATGCAGAAGTTCGGCGTGCGCAGCAACTGCATCTCGCCCTTCGCCTGGAGCCGCATGATCGGCTCGATCCCCACCGAGACACCCGAGGAGCAGGCCCGCGTCGACCGCCTCAAGCAGATGACGCCGGCCAAGATCGCCCCGCTGGCCGTGGCGCTGGCCAGCGACCGCTCGGCGCAGGTGAACGGGCAGATCTTCGCGGTGCGCAACAACGAGATCTTCCTGATGAGCCAGCCGCGGCCGCTGCGCTCGGTGCACCGCAGCGAGGGCTGGAGCCCCGAGTCCGTGCTGGCGCAGGCCCTGCCGGCGCTGCAGGCCAGCTTCTTCGACCTGGAGCGCTCCGGCGACGTGTTCTGCTGGGACCCGGTATGAGCGAGGTGGCTTCCCCGGCCCTGGCCCCGGCCCAGCCCCAGGCCTTTTACCAGGCCGAGCTCGACGCCGGTCGCTGGCAGATTCAGCGCTGCGGCGGCTGCGGCCGGCACGTCTTCTTCCCCCGCGTGGACTGCCCGCACTGCGGCGCCTCGGCGCTGGACTGGGTCACGCCCAGCGGGCGGGGCAGCATCTACGCCATCACCACGGTGCGGCGCAAGCCGGCCGACGGCGGCGACCTCAACGTCAGCCTGGTCGACCTGGACGAGGGCGTGCGCCTCATGAGCCGCGTCGCCAACCGCGCGCCCGAAGCGGTGCGCATCGGCCAGCGCGTGCAGGCGCGCGTCGAGCTGAAGGACGGACAAGGTCTGGTGGTGTTCGATGTGATCGAGGCGGAGGGGCTGGCATGAACGATCTGCGCGCCCTGCGCGGCCAGGCCGCCATCGTCGGCGCGGCCACCTACGGCTGCGGCGAATGCCCCGGGCACAGCGACCTCGAACTGCTGGCCCACGCCGCCCGCGCCGCGGTGGCCGATGCCGGGCTGACGATGGCGGACATCGACGGCCTCGCCACCGCCAGCGCCAGCGCGGTGATGTGGTCGCTGCCGGTGATCGAGTACCTCGGCCTGAACCCGCGCTACATCGATGCGACGATGCTCGGCGGCAGCAGCTTCATCGCCCACCTGCTGCCGGCCATCCAGGCGCTGCAGGCCGGGCGCTGCCGCGCGGTGCTGGTGGGCTACGGCAGCGCGCAGCGCAGCGCCACCTTCGGCCGCCGTGAGATCGTCGGCCTGCGCCGCTTCCTCGACCCGCAGCCCTACGAGCACCCCTACGAGCCGGCGCTGCCGGTGTCGGCCTACGCGCTGGCGGCCTCGCGCCACCTGCACCAGTTCGGCACGACGCGCGAGCAGCTGGCCGACGTGGCGGTGGCCGCGCGCGCCTGGGCGGCGAAGAACCCCGAGGCCTTCCTGCGCGGCCCGCTGAGCCGCGAGGACGTGCTGGCCGCGCGGATGGTGAGCGACCCGCTGACGGTGCGCGACTGCTGCCTGGTGACCGACGGCGCTGGTGCCTTCGTGCTGATGCGCGCGGACGAAGCCAAGGCTCGGGCCAAGGACCGCCCCAAGCCCCCCGTCTACGTGCTGGGCAGCGCCACCGCGGTGTGGAACCGCCAGATCTCCTCGATGCCGGACCTGACGGTGACGGCCGCGAAGCAGTCCGGCGCCGAGGCCTTCGCGATGGCGGGGCTCACGCCAGCCGAGGTGGACGTGGTGCAGCTCTACGACGCCTTCACGATCAACACGATCCTGTTCCTGGAAGACCTGGGCTTCTGCCCCAAGGGCGAGGGCGGGCGCTTCGTCGCCGACGGCGCCATCGCCCCGGGCGGGCGGCTGCCGGTCAACACCAACGGCGGCGGGCTCTCGTGCGTGCACCCCGGCATGTACGGCATCTTCGCGGTCATCGAGGCGGTGCGGCAGCTGCGCGGCGAGTGCGGCGAGCGCCAGATCGTCGGCGCCACCACCGCGCTGGCGCATGGCAACGGCGGCATGTTGTCCAGCCAGGCCACGGCCCTGTTCGGCACGGCCGACGCCCTCTAACCCTCCCTGCAACGCCCATGATCCGAGACACCGAAACCCTGAACGTCCTGCTCGATGCGGTGAACCGCTTCGTGCGCGAGGAACTCGTGCCCGCCGAGGCCGAGGTGGCCGAGACCGACGAGATCCCCGATCGCATCGTCCGCGGCATGAAAGAGTTGGGCCTCTTCGGCCTGACCGTGCCTGAGGCCTACGGCGGCCTGGGCGTGACGATGGAGGAGGAGGTGATGGTGATGCTGGCCATGGGCCAGACCTCCCCGGCCTTCCGCTCGCTCTTCGGCACCACGGTGGGCATCGGCTCGCAGGGCATCCTGCTCGATGGCACCGAGGCGCAGAAGGCCGCCTACCTGCCGCGCCTGGCCACGGGCGAGCTGATCGCTTCCTTCGCGCTGACCGAACCGGAGGCCGGCAGCGACGCCGCCAGCCTGCGCACCACCGCCATCCGCGATGGAGACGACTACGTCGTCAACGGCACCAAGCGCTTCATCACCAACGCGCCGCACGCCGGGATCTTCACGCTGATGGCGCGCACGAACCCGGCCGACAAGGGCGCCGGCGGCGTCAGCGCCTTCATCGTCGAGGCCGACACGCCGGGCATCACCATCGGGCCGCGCGACAAGAAGATGGGTCAGCGCGGCGCGCACACCGCCGACGTGATCTTCGAGAACTGCCGCGTGCCGGCGAGCCAGATCATCGGCGCTCGCGAGGGCCAGGGCTTCAAGACCGCGATGAAGGTGCTGGAGAAGGGGCGCATCCACATCGCCGCGATCTGCGTCGGCGTGGCCGAGCGCATGCTGCGCGACGCGCTGAACTACGCGGTGCAGCGCAAGCAGTTCGGCCAGCCGATCGCCGAGTTCCAGCTGGTGCAGGCCATGCTGGCCGACAGCCAGGCCGAGATCTACGCCGCGCGCTCGATGGTCATCGACGCCGCCCGCCGTCGCGACGACGGCCTGAACGTCGCCACCGAGGCCAGCTGCTGCAAGCTCTTCGCCAGCGAGATGTGCGGCCGCGTGGCCGACCGCGCGGTGCAGATCTTCGGCGGCTCGGGCTACGTGGCCGACCACGGCATCGAGCGCTTCTACCGCGACGTGCGCCTGTTCCGGCTCTACGAGGGCACGACGCAGATCCAGCAGATCGTCATCGCCCGCAACCTGATCCGCGAGGCCACGCGCTGATTGCCGCCCCCCCGCGCCCGACATCACCACAAAGACGGAGACAGACATGAGCCCCACGCCCCCCCGCCGCCAGGCGCTGCGCACCGCCCTTGCCCTCACCTTGGGCCTGACCCTGGCCGGGCTGGGCGGGCCGGCGCTCGCCCAGCCCGGCTACCCGAGCCAGCCGATCAAGCTGATCGTGCCCTACCCGGCCGGCGGCGCCACCGACACGCTGGCGCGCACCATCGGCAGCAAGCTGCAGGAGGCCTGGGGCCAGACGGTGATGATCGAGAACCGCGCCGGCGCCGGCGGCACCCTGGGCAACAACGTGGTGGTGCGCGCCCCCGCGGACGGCCACAGCATCCTGATCGGCATCACCGCGCTGATCCAGCAGCCCTCGCTGATGGAGAAGCTGCCCTATGACCCGATCAAGGACCTGGCGCCGGTGACGATGATCGCCCGCAGCCCCAGCATGCTGGCCGTGCCGATGGCCTCGCCGGCCAAGACGCTCAAGGACTTCGTCGCGATGGTGAAGGCCCAGCCGGGCAAGCACACCATCGGCAACTACGGCAACGGCACCTCCTCGCACATCCAGGCCGCGCTGCTGAACTCGCAGGCCGGGCTGGACCTGGTGCACGTGCCCTTCCAGGGCGCCGCGCCGCTGGTGACCAACCTGGTGGGCAACCAGCTCTCGGCTGGATTCGTGGACAGCGCCTCGGCGCGCGCGCAGCTGAGCCACATGCGCCCGCTGGCGGTCACCGGCACCGCGCGCATGCCCGGCCTGCCGGACGTGCCCACCTTCGTCGAGCTGGGCTACCAGTCCTTCGACCCCTACGGCTGGTTCGGCGTCTTCCTGCCCGCGGCCACGCCGGCCCCGGTGGTGGCCAAGCTGTCCGAGGAGCTCAACCGCATCCTGCGCCTGCCGGACGTCACGGCGCGCATCGAGGGCCTGGGCCTGCAGGTCGGCGGCGGCAAGCCCGACGAGTTCGCCCGCACCGTGCGCAACGAGGCCGGGCTGTACGCGCGCATCATCAAGGAATCGAACATCCGCCTGGCGCCCTGATCGACCGGCCAAGGCCCACGCTCGATGGCCGGATCGGGCGGGCGCGCAGCGCGTTCAATCGCCCTCGATGATGTCCACCTGGCCCGCCTTCTTGCTGCGCGTGTCGTAGTCGCACAGCACCTTCACCCGCTTGAAGGCGCCGAAGCCGTTCTGCATCGCCAGGTGCTTGGAGACCAGGGTGATGACCCCCGGCCGCGGGGCCTTGGTCAGGAAGCGATCGAACAGCACGCCGCCAAAGCCGACGTCGTCCCACTTGTGGTCAAAGCGGGCCACCTTGCTGATGTACTCATCGGCCGCCGCCCGACAGGCGATCGGGCCGGCCACGCCGGCGCGCTCGGACAGCAATTCGGCGTTCGAGTCCGCCTCGTCGCGCTTCTTTTGTTCGGCGGCCACGGCGTCGGCCTTCTTGCGGGCGGCGGCCTCCTCGGCCTCCTGACGCTTGCGCGTCGCCTCTTCGGCCGCCAACCTGTCCTTCGCCACGGCCGATGCGGTCTTCTTGAGCTTGCGGCCGGTCGCCTCGTCGTCCAGAAAATGCAGCACCTGATCCACGCTGGCCAGCGGCGTCGGGTAGCCGGACGTGGTGGCTCGCTTCTGCACGACCTTGAGCTCGTCCGCCCCCTTGAGGCCTGCGGCCATCAGGCGCTTGATCTCCTCCGGCGTGGCGTTGAGCAGCAGGGCATAGCTGCGCTGGGCGGCATCTGCGTAGCCCTTGGCACGCGCATCCGCATCCGCCAGGCCGACTGCGGTCCAGCTGGCGTCGGCGTAGACCTTGTGGGCCACTTTGTCGCGCTGCAGCGCCTGACTCAGCTTGCTCACCGTCGCGGCAGGCGCCACGGTGACCGGACAGGGGTTGCCGCGGCTGTTGATGGCGTCGAACAGCGCCTCCGCCGATTCATACTCGGCCGGTGCGGCCTTGCCACTGGCCACGTTGAGCTTGCGCCGCGCCCAGAATTCACCCTGCGCGGCGATGGCGCTGGCGGGCAGCCCCTCCCCCTTGAGCGTGCACACGGGCTGGGCGGCCGACGCGCTGGCGGCGACCGTACTCAGGACGGCGTAGACGGGCTTGCCGCTGGCGGCCGCTTCGGACAGCTGCCAGCGGGTGACCTTTTCAGCGAAGGCCTCATTGAACGCCTCCGCCGACTTGTCTCTGGATTCCAGGGCCGTCTCGCGCACCAGAGCGGGAAAGGTGAACTGGGCCAGGCGCTGACTCTCACGGCTTTGCGCGTCCAGATTCACCGGGCCGTTCGGCGCCAGGGCGTCGTTGACCTGACGCGTCAGCACCACCAGCGGGGCGGTCTTCATGCAGTTCGTCGCCCGGCTGACCTGCAACGCAGCCCCGGTCTGCTTGCTGTCGTTGAGCTGCCGTTGCAACTGGGCCACCATGCGCTGGTCATAGCCGGACAGCATCGCAGCGGCCTCCGTTCCCGCCCCCGAATAGGCCGCATCCGGCCAACACACCGACAGCTGGCGCTGGGCGGCCATGTCCTTGAGCACCCATTTGCCCTCCAGGTTGCGGCGCACATCGGGATGAAAGGGGTTGAGGTACAACGCCGCGTCCGCCCGCTCGGCCGCCGCCACCTTGCGCGCGCGCTCCAACTCGGACTGGGCGCGCTTGGCGAGCGTCGGGTTCTTGAACTGGCTGGCCTCACTCCACAGGGCGAAGGCCTGCTCGACCTGGCGATCACCGCCCTCGCCATAGAACAGCATCGACGCGAGATTCACGCGGCTGGCCTCGTCGCCCGCCTTCTCGAAGAATTCGCGCGCCTTGACCAAGTCGCGCGGCACCAGACGGCCATCGCGGTACAGCGGCCCCATGAGCCCGTACGCCGCCGCATGGCCCGCCTGTGCCGCCTTGTTCCACCAAGCCAGCGCGAGCTCGCCACTGGGCTCCAGGGCGGTCCCGTTGTAGTGCTCGATGCCCAGCGAAACCATGGCCGCAGTGGAGCCCGCCTCGGCGGCCTTTTGCAGCCACTGCTGGCCGGCCTTCACGTCGCGCTCGGCATTCTTGGGCGACAGCAGCGTGCGCCCCATCACTTCGGTGCAGCCGATGTCGCCAGCCTCGGCCGCGGCCTGGCAAGCGGCCTTGACGGCAGGGAAATTGCCCTCGCCGAAGGCCCTGCGGGCCTGCAGTTCGGCGTCGGAGGCGGCCTGCACGGCAGGGGCTGCGACGACGATGGGCAGCAAGGTGGCGAGGAAGATGCGGGGAGATTTGCGCATGCGGGATCCCGTGAATCGCGCTGGCCTGGCAGACGCGGAATGTCTCGCGCGATGCGGCGCGATCAGGCGGGCGCTTTGCCTGATCGTCCCTGATGCCATCAGGCTGTAAAGCGCACCCGAGCGGATGCATCGGTCCCGGATCTGCGAACTTGAGCCGCCAAGGCCGATTGACGTCACCGATGACGGTGGTTCTCGCCGACTTGGTAGGAAGCCTTGCGGATCGTGAGGTCCCGCCCCCGGGGCTTCCCCTCGGTTGACAGGGCCCCGCGGCGCCGCGAAGGTGGCGGGCTTCGACCCGAGGCCCACTGGAGCGCCCGCCATGCACGCATCGCAGCATCAACACATCGCCACCGTGATGCGGGTGGCGGCCGACGGCGTGGAGGCGGCCGCCGCGGCGCGGCACGAGCAGGTCATCCGCGACTCCTGGCTGCGCTGCGTGCAGGAGCACCGGCTCGACCCCACGCGCATGCAGGAGGCGGTGATCCTGCCGCAGGCCCGGCTGCGCGAGCACCAGGACCAGATGGAGGCCTTCCTGCAGATCGCCCGGCACGGCCTGGAGTCGCTCTACCAGCAGGTGGCCGGCATGGGCTACGTGGTGCTGCTGACCGACGCGCGCGGAGTGACGGTGGACTTTCTCGGCGACCTGGTGGTGGAGCCCAGCCTGCGCCGCGCCGGCCTGTACCTGGGCGCGGACTGGAGCGAGCACCACGCCGGCACCTGCGGCGTAGGCACCTGCATCCGCACCGGCCAGGCGCTGACGGTGCACCTGGACGACCACTTCGACGCCACGCACATCCCGCTGACCTGCACCGCCGCGCCGGTGTTCGACGCCACGGGGCGGCTGAGTGCGGTGCTGGACATCTCGATGCTGAGCTCCGACCAGCCCAAGGGCAGCCAGCACCTGGCGCTGCAGCTGGTCAAGGTGTACGCCCAGCACGTGGAGAACGCGCAGTTCCTGCAGCGCTTCCGGCAGGACTGGGTGCTGCGGCTGAGCGCGGCACCGCAGTTCCTGGACGTGAACCCGGAGTTCCTGCTGGCGCTGGATGCGGCGGGCCGGCTGATCGGTCACAACCGCCGCGCCCAGCTGCTGCTGCAGGCGCAGCCGGGGCTGCGGGGCCGGCCGCTGATCGGCCAGCCGCTGGAGGCGCTGCTGGAGGTGCGGCCGGAGGACCTGGGCCGCTTCGTCGCCGCCCGGCCGGCCGACCAGCGCGCGGTGATGCTCGCCGGCGGCGAGCGGCTGCTGTTCCTGCTGGCCTCGCCGCCGCCGG
>Ga0228698_1000382_pt1 | contig 37012 bp, 26 predicted proteins | sample McNCre117_Aug_MG_FD_178015 | JGI IMG/M metagenome (GOLD analysis project Ga0228698, IMG submission 178015) | Freshwater microbial communities from McNutts Creek, Athens, Georgia, United States - 1-17_Aug_MG | ecosystem: Environmental > Aquatic > Freshwater > Creek | place: USA: Georgia... | reverse complement strand
GCAGCTGTTCCTGGTCGTCATGCTGATGCATTCGCGCAACCTGCGCGCCCAGCTCAAGGTCGCGCGGGCCGAGAGCGAGGCCCGGGTCGCGTTCCTGGCGCAGATGAGCCACGAGCTGCGCGCGCCGCTCGACACCGTGCTCGGCAATGCCCAGCTGATCGCGCGCGCCGCGCCACCGCCGCTGATCGCGAGCCGGGTGGCGGCGATCAGCGACAGCGGCCGGCAGCTGCTGCGCCTGATCGATGACCTGCTCGACTATGCGCGCGGCCTCGCGGGAAGGCTCAGGATCGAGTTGGTTCCCATCGAACTCCATGCCTTCCTGCGCGGGGTCGAGCGCAACGGGCGCATGCTGGCGGCGCGGCAGGGCAACCGTTTCGAGTTGAAGCTGGCACAGCCACATCGACGGCTGGCTGGCGATATCGTGTTGCGGCTCGATGGCGGCCGCCTGCGCCAGGTGCTTGACAACTTGCTCGGCAACGCGGCGCGCTATACCCGCAACGGTCGCATCGTGCTGGATGTGACGCTGCGGCCCTTGTTCGGCGAGTCCTTGCGGATCGAGTTCGCGGTGAGCGACAGCGGCGAAGGCATCGCGCCAGCCGATCAGAAGCGCATTTTTCAGCCTTTCGAGCGGGCTGGCCGCCACGATCGGCAGGGCGCTGGGCTCGGTCTGGCGATCTCGCGCCAGCTGGTCGAGCTGATGGGCGGACGGATCGGTGTCGAGAGCCAGCCGGGCCAGGGCGCCTGTTTCCAGTTCTGGATCGAGGCCGCCATGGTTCCGTCCGGAATCGTCGTTGACCGCACGGCGGTCGAAGCCTTCGAGGCCATCGGCTACACCGGGCACCGGCGCCATCTGCTGCTGGTCGATCACGACGAGGCGAACCGCATGATCCTGGCCGCGTTGCTGCGCGATTTCGGTTTTGTGGTCGATGAGCTGGGCGGTGTCGTCGCGGCTGGTTCGTACCTGGCTTCGTCCATGGCGCTGGATCTGGTGCTGATGAACCAGTTCATGCCGGATGGCAGTGGCTGGACCTTGCTGGAGTCGCTCGCCCGTCTGCGACCTGGCGTGCCGGCGCTGATGATCTCGGCCGCGCCTCCCACTCCCCCATCGGAGTCGGTGGCCGCGCTGTGTGCCGGGCATTTCCTGCGGCCACTGGATCATGCCGTCCTGCTGTGTGCGATCGGTGATCTGCTGGGCTTGCAATGGCTGTCTGACGCCAGAGAGGTCGTGCCCGATGCACCCGGCAGCGAGCGTCCCGATGACGTGGCGCTCGGTGAGCTGGCGCGCCTGAGCGCTGGCGGCGAGCTGACCGCGATCATCGAGTGGGCGGTCGCGTTGAAGGCGAACTCGCCCCGGCATGGCGAGTTCGCCGATCGGGTGCTGGCTGCTGCCAAGGCGCTTGACTTCGTGACGCTCGAAGCCCTGGCAGCCAGGCCCGGGCAAGAAAAGAGCCCAAACCGCTCTTTTTGAGCCTGTCCGGGCCTGCCCTTGCCCGAGCACAGGCGGAACGCGCGATAATGGCGCGGTGAAGCCTGCCAGGCCGCCGCTGGCGCATGTCCCGAAAGGGCGCGCTGGAGGAACGTCCGGACTGCACAGGACAGCGTAGGAGCTAACGGCTCCCCACCGCGAGGTGAGGATCAGAGCAACAGAGACGAGCCGATTCAGTTCGGGTGAAACGGGCAATCTCTACGCGCAGCAACACCAAGTAGGCCAGCGTCGATGTGGTTCCGCAGAGCTGGCGGGTAGGTGGCACCGAGCCATCGGGTGACCGATGGCCAAGAGAAATGGCGGTCACGCCGCGTGGCCCGCAAGGGCGCGCGGTGCACAAAATCCGGCGTATCGGCAGACTTCACACTTTTCAAAAGCGCTCGTGCATCCCGAGCAGGCGCCAGCCGCCGGCCTCGACCTGACCGAGCGCGACCCGGCCCAGGCGCAGCCGCTGCAGCGCGATCGGCTTCAGGCCGGCCTGCCGCAGCCAGCCGGGCAGCCCCAGCGGCGCATAGGTCTTGAGCGCCAGGCGGACCCGGGTGCGTTCGGCGCTGCGGCTGCCGACGCTGAGCTTCAGATAGGGCTGGCGCGGGCCGAGTGCCAGCCGGTCCACCTGCTGCGCCAGGGCGTCCAGCTGGGCGGCTTCGACCGCGCCGGCCAGATCCAGCATCCATTCGTGTTCCAGCAGCAGGCCGTCCTCGCGCAGCTTGCGCAGCACGCCCAGGTGTTGCGAGAACACCGCGAGGCCGCTGCTCGCTGCCGGCATCGGGCTGATGCAGCGCAGCTGTTTGAGCTGCCAGGGACTCAAATCCGCGCCGGCCGCTAACAGCCCGGCCAGCGCCTGGCCCTCGGCCAGCTCGATGCCAGCCGGCTTGTGCCACAGCAGTGTGAGCGGAGCCAGCGGCTCGGCCACCGCCTCCGGATCGACTTCGACGGTTTCATGGCAGACGCGCCGCGCCGGATCGTCGGCGACCGTGCCATCGACGCGGACTCGGCCGCCTTCGATCAGGCGTTCGGCCTGCGCGCGCGAGCAGCCGCGCAGCGCGGCGACGCGCTTGGCCAGGCGCTCGCCAGGGGAGGATTCAAATTCATCAGGCATTCAGGATTCCCAGACTTTCTATTCTTTGCACATGGGCCAGCAGCGACAGCCGGGCCACAGGCCAGAGCCGCTCGGGCGTGTCATCGTAGGCCAGCCGCACCCAGTCGTCCGGCGTGCCCTCGGGCAGCGCGCGCATCGCGGCGGCGACCTTGGCCTCGCGCGCCAGCCGGTGTGCCTTGAGGCGTTCGATCGCCCGCGCGGCGTTGCCGAGCACGTAACCGTGCGCGGGCAGGATGAAGTCCACGCCGTATTCGGCGCAGGCAGCGAGCAGCTTGTCGAGCGAGCCGAGGTAGGCGTCCATGTCGCCGTCGGGCGGTGCGACCACGGTGGTGCTGCCGTTGAGCACATGGTCGCCGCTGAACAGCAGGCCGTCTTCCTCCAGCAGCAGGCAGAGGTGGTTGGCGGTGTGGCCCGGCGTGTGCAGCACGCGCAGGCTGTGACCCGGGCGCCCCTCGGGGCCCTGGAGCAGCAGGCGCTCGCCGTCGGCCAGTTCGCGCTCGGGCGTGAAGCGGCTGTCGGCGCGCGCGTGCGGTCCGCTGGCCAGGCCCAGGATCGGTGGTCGGGCTCGCCCGCCGCGTTCGCACAGCGCCTGCAGCCGCGCGGCGCCGGGCGAGTGGTCCGGGTGCGAATGGGTACAGACAATGGCGCGGATGTCGCCGCCGGCGGCGCGCCAGAGGCGATCGACATGCTCGGCGTCGTCCGGGCCGGGGTCGATCGCGACATGGCCGGTGGCCGGGTCGCCGACCAGATAGCTGTTGGTGCCGGGGCCGGTCATGACGCCCGGATTCGGCGCGGTCAGGCGCTGCACGTTGCGCAGCAGCGCGACCGCGTGCTCGCTCTGCCAGTCGAGGTGATGTGCGACCTGGCCATCGGGGCAGGTCAGTTCGAGTTCGCCGTAAGCCGGCTCGTGCTCCATGCAATAGGCCTCGCGACCCGCCAGCCAGCCGCCGCGCGGACAGGTGGTCCACAGCGGCTCCTCGGTCGCGGCGCAGGCGGCGAGCACGCTGTCAACCCGTTCGTGGCGTTGCAGCCATTCGAGCGTGCGCACGGTCGGAAAGATCATGTGCAGCTGGCCTGCCGCGTGGCGCGCGAGCGCGTCGGCCGGGCGCAGCCAGACCGGCTCGAACTGCTCGGACTCGTCGGCCACCGGCTGCTGGCCCTCGGGCATGCGCGCGACCAGGAATGGGACGTCGAAGCGCTTCGGGAAGTTGCGATCGGTGATCCAGCGCGCGAGCCGGTGCATCTGGTCCGTCGCCAGCGTCAGGCCGCGCGCGGCGCATTGCTCGGCGAACCGGCCTTGGCGGTCGAGCGCGTCGATGTCGTCCTGGCTGGCCCAGCGGCCGTCGGCATGGCGCGCCAGCAGGATGCCGAGTTCCTCGAAGCTCTCGCGCAGCGCGGCGATCGCCTCCGTCAGCTGCTGCCCGTCCTGGCCCGGGCGGCGCGCGGCCAGCGCGTGCGCCTGCGCGTCGGCCGCATCGACGCCACCGCCCGGAAAGACGTAGGCGCCGGGCGCGAAGCTGGCCTTCATCGAACGGCGCGTCATCAGCACTTCGAGTCCGCCCGCGCCGTCGCGCAGCAGCAGCATGGTCGCGGCGGGGCGTGGCGTCACGGGGAGATACGGCGGGTGCAGGAGCTGGCTCGGGCGTGGCATGGCGGTGACGGGTCGTGGCGGACTGGCGAGGGGGGAGACGGATGCGCAGGTGCGGTCTGATGCATATGGTAAGTCTCTGTAACAGACTACCCTAAGTGACCGCAGAACTCTAAACTAGGGAGTCGGCAGATTATTTGATCGGGAGAATGGCTATGTGGCGTCGTCTGATGGGTGGGGTGGTGGCCGGTTCGGTGTTGCTGGCGGGTTGCGCCAACATGACCGAGGATCAAAAGAGCGGCACCGGCAAGGGCGCGGCGATCGGTGCCGCCACCGGCGCGGTGCTCGGTGCGATCACCGGCAGCGGTACCAAGGGCGCTGTGCGCGGCGCGGCGCTGGGAGCTGGCGTCGGTGCCCTGGGCGGCTATGTCTGGTCCCAGCGCATGGAGGAGCAGAAGCGCCAGATGGAGGCCAGCACGCGCGGCACCGGCGTCGAGGTCAGCCAGACCGCCGACAACCAGCTCAAGCTCAACATCCCGAGCGATGTCTCGTTCGACAGCGGGCGCGCCGACATCAAGCCCAATTTCCGCCCGGTGCTCGACAGCTTCGCCCAGGGCCTGCTGCGCAATCCGCAGGCCCAGGTGCGCATTGTCGGTCACACCGACAGCAGCGGCAGCGATGCCGTCAACAACCCGCTGTCGATCAACCGCGCCGCCAGCGTGCGCGACTACCTGACCGGGCGCGGCGTCGCGCCGGCGGCGATCGCGATCGACGGCCACGGTTCGCGCGAGCCGGTCGCCAGCAACGACACGGCCGAGGGCCGTGCGCGCAACCGCCGGGTCGAGATCTTCATGGGCGAAGGCGGAACGCGCTGATCCGTTTGCCGGCCGCACGGCGCTGGCCCGCATAATGCGGGCATGCGGATTCCATTCACCAAGATGCAGGGCGCGGGCAATGATTTTGTCGTGCTCGACGAAACCCGTGGCCGCTTCGGCCTCAGCGCGGCCCAGTACCGTTTCCTGGCCGACCGCCATTTCGGCGTCGGCGCCGACCAGATCCTGAGCGTGCGCCCGGCGCCGATCCCGGAGGTCGATTTCGAGTACGTGATCCACAACGCCGACGGCGGCGAGGTCGAGAACTGCGGCAACGGCGCGCGCTGCTTCGTGCGCTACGTGCATGAGCGTGGCCTGACGGACAAGGAGCTGGTGCGGGTCAAGGTGCATGGCGGCGCGATCGCGCTGCGCCTGAACCCGGACGGCCGCGTAACGGTGGACATGGGCGCGCCGGTGTTCGAACTCGATCGCGTGCCGTTCGATCCGGCCGGCCTGCAGCCCCGCGACCAGGGCGGCTGGCGGACCTGGCCGCTGGCGCTGGAGCCGCTCGGCGTGACGGCGCCGGTCGCGGTGGTGTCGATGGGCAACCCGCACGCGGTGCTGCTGGTCGATGACGTCGATGCCGCGCCGGTGGCCGAATGGGGTCCGCTGATCGAGCACCACAAGGCGTTCCCGCGCCGCGTCAATGCCGGCTTCCTGCAGATCGTCGATCGCGGCCAGGTCCGCCTGCGCGTCCATGAGCGTGGCGCCGGCGAGACCCTGGCCTGCGGCACCGGCGCCTGCGCGGCCGTGGTCGCCGGCATCCGGCTCGGCCTGCTCGACGAGCGCGTCGAGGTGCAGGCGCGTGGTGGTCGGCTGACGATCGCCTGGGCCGCCTCGCAGGGACTCGACGCACCGGTGCAGATGACCGGGCCGGCCGTCACGGTGTTCGAGGGCGAGATCGAGGTGCCGGACCTGTCCTGAGGGCCTGAGCGTACTGTCATGGAAAGCTTTCAGGCCTTCGAGCCGATCACCGAAAACGACATCGCCGATTTCCTGGCGCGCACGCCGGGTTTCTTCGATCGCCACGCCGAGCTGCTGGCCGGCGTGCGGCTGGTTCATCCGCACGGCCAGCGCGTGATCAGCCTGCAGCAGCGTCAGGTCGAACTGCTGCGGCGCCGGATCCACGACCTCGAGTTCAGCGCCGCCAGCCTGATCCACAACGGCCTGGACAACGTCATGATCGCCGACCGGCTGCAGCGCTGGACCGAGGGCTTGCTGCGCGCGCGCGCGGCCGGCGCACGGCCCGCGCTGGTGGTCGAGGGCCTGAAGGCCGAGTTCGAGCTGCCCGAGGTCGAACTCAGGCTCTGGGGGCTGGCGGCCGAATTCGCGGCGCTGGTTGGTGCCGGCAGCGAGGCCGAGCGCGCCGGTACGGCCGCGCTGCTGCGTCCCTATTGCGGTCCGAGCCAGGGCCAGAACGTGCCGGCCTGGCTGGAGCCTCCCGTGGCTGCCGGTTCCATGGCGCTGGTGCCCTTGCGTGCCGGCGATGAGGTCTTCGGCCTGCTGAAGCTGGCGTCGCCCGACCCGCAGCGCTTCCAGACTTCGATGGACACCGATTTCCTGCGCCGCCTCGGCGAGCTGGCGGCTGCGGCGCTGTCGTGCCTGCTGCCGCTGCCCTGAAGGCGATTTCGGTCTGGCGCGCTCCTGCCCGACAATAGCGCCCCATGAAAACGATCAGACTCAAGCCGGCCAAGGACAAGTCCCTGCTGCGCCGCCATCCCTGGGTGTTCGACGGCGCCATCGCCAAGGGCGGAGCCGATCCCGGCGAAACCGTGCGCGTCGAGAGCGCCGAAGGGCGCTTCCTGGCCTGGGGCGCTTATTCGCCGCAGTCGAAGATCCGCGTGCGGGTCTGGAGCTTCGACGAGGGCCAGCGCATCGACGCCGCCTTCCTGCGCGAGCGGCTGCGGCGCGCGCTCGCGCTGCGCGCGCCGCTGCGCATCGCCAGCGACGGCGTGCGGCTGGTGCATGGCGAATCCGACGGCCTGCCCGGGCTGGTGGTCGATCGCTATGGCGACACCCTGGTCGCGCAGTTCACGAGCTGCGGCCCCGAGCGCTGGAAGGGCGTGCTGGCCGACGCGCTGCTGGAACTCACCGGCCTGAGCCGGCTCTACGAGCGCTCCGACGCCAGCGCGCGCGCGCTCGAAGGTCTGCCCGAAGTGACGGGCTGGCTGCGCGGCGAGGGTGGGACTGCGCTGGTGATCGAGGAAAACGGCTGGAAGCTCGGCCTCGATGTCGCGCTTGGGCACAAGACCGGCTACTACCTGGACCAGCGCGACAGCCGGCGCGACATGGCCGACTACGCGCGCCGCTTCGGTTTCGGCGAGGTGCTCAACTGCTTCAGCTACACCGGGGGCTTCTCGGTTGCGGCGCTGGCCGGCGGCGCGCGGCACGTGACCTCGATCGATTCCTCGGGGCCGGCGCTGGAGCGCGCGCGTGCCAACATCGAACTCAACGGCCACGACCTGGCACGCGCGAGCTTCCTCGATGCCGACGTCAACGCCAGCCTGCGCCAGTTCATCGCGCAGGGCCGGCGCTTCGACGCCATCGTGCTCGATCCGCCCAAGCTCGCACCGACGGTCGCGCATGCCGAACGCGCCGCGCGCGCCTACAAGGACATCAACCGGCTGGCCTTCAAGCTGCTGAACCCGGGTGGCGTGCTGTTCAGCTACTCGTGCTCGGGCGGCATCGGGGTCGAGCTGTTCCAGAAGATCGTCGCCAGCGCCGCGCTCGACGCCGGCGTCGAGGCCGTGATCCTGCAGCGCCAGGGCGGCGCTGCCGACCACCCGACCGCGCTCGCCTTCCCCGAGGGCGAATACCTCAAGGGCCTGGTCGTCACGGTCCGGTCCTGAGCCGCGCGCGGCTGCACTACACTGGCGCGCCCATTGAAGCCCGGGCGCGCCGCCCCCATCTGCCGGAACCGGCATTGCCCCGACCACCTGCGAGACCCCCATGGCCCTGATCCCCGCCACCATCCTGACCGGCTTCCTCGGCGCCGGCAAAACCACGCTGCTCAAGCGGCTGCTGACCGAGGCGCACGGCCAGAAGATTGCCGTGATCGAGAACGAGTTCGGCGAGGAGAACATCGACAACGAGATCCTGGTCGCCGACACCGAGGAGCAGATCATCCAGATGAGCAACGGCTGCGTCTGCTGCTCGATCCGCGAGGACCTGCGCAGCACGCTGCAGCTGCTGGCGGCCAAGAAGCGCAAGGGCCTGCTCGACTTCGAGCGCATCGTGATCGAGACCACCGGCCTGGCCGACCCGGGCCCGGTGGCGCAGACCTTCTTCATGGACGAGGAGATCGCCGAGAGCTACCTGCTGGATTCGATCATCACGCTGGTCGATGCCAAGCACGCCGCGCGCCAGCTCGACGAGCGCCAGGAGGCGCGGCGCCAGGTCGGCTTCGCGGACCAGATCTTCATCAGCAAGTCGGATCTGGTGTCCGAAGCGGAGCTGGACGATCTGATCCACCGCCTCAAGCACATGAACCCGCGCGCGCCGATCGAGACCGCGCATTTTGGCGAGGTCGCGCTGGCCAAGCTGCTGGACCTGCGTGGCTTCAACCTCAACGCCAAGCTCGACATCGATCCGGACTTCCTCAAGCCCGACGAGCACGAGCATCACGATCACTGCGACCACGATCACGGCCATTGCGGGCACGACCACGCTCACTGCCATGACCACGACCATGGGCATGACCACGAACACGGCGCGCATTGCGGCCATCCCGCGCACGCTCGCCACCATCACCACGACGATGACGTCAAGAGCTTCGTCTGGCGCGAGTCGCGCGCGTTCGACCCGGCCAAGCTGGAGGATTTCCTCGGCGCCATCGTGCAGGTCTACGGCCCCAAGCTGCTGCGCTACAAGGGCGTGCTGCACATGCAGGGCACCGCGCGCAAGGTGATCTTCCAGGGCGTGCACCAGCTGATGGGCTCGGACCTGGGGCCGGAATGGCGGCCCGACGAGGTGCGCCAGAGCAAGATGGTGTTCATCGGCATCGACCTGCCGCGCGACATCCTGGTCCAGGGCTTGTCGCAGTGCCTGGTTTGAGTCCACCTCATCCCGGTACAATCCGCGCCGCCCACAGTGCGACTGTGGCGCACAATGAGGTTATAAAGAGACCCGGAGAGAGACAAGACGGGCGGCAGTGCGCGTCAGCAGCCCTGCCGGGCACCGCAACCGCCCGCCCGGGCACGAGGAGAGACCTGTCGTGCATGCTCCATGATCACGATGCTCTCCACCCCGAACAACAAACCCTACCCATAACTGCAGTGAAGACCGCGATCAGAGACCCCAAGCTGGCCAACAACTGGAAGACCAAGCCGCTCGAGGAGCTGACGGACGCCGACGTGCTGTCCATGCCCGACAGCGAATACATGAACGACGTGCAGCTGGCATTTTTCCGTCGCAAGCTCGGGCAGCTCAAGTCCGGCATCCTGGCCAATGCCGGCGCGACCACCGAGCACCTGCGCGAAGACACCTCGGTCGTGCCCGATCCGGCCGACCGCGCCACGATCGAGGAAGAGCACGCGCTCGAACTGCGCACGCGCGACCGCGAGCGCAAGCTGCTCAAGAAGATCGAGCAGTCGATCGGCGCGATCGATGCCGGCGACTACGGCTACTGCGCCGAAACCGGCGAGCCGATCGGCGTCGGTCGCCTGCTCGCGCGTCCGACCGCCAGCCTGTCGATCGAGGCCCAGCAGCGCCGCGAACTCAAGCAAAAGTTGTTCGGGGACTGAGCCAGGGGGCGCGGGGCGGGTCCGTGGCTGCGAGAATAGCGGCCATGGAACACAACGATCCCTCGATCTTCTACGGCACGACCATCCTGTGCGTGCGACGTCAGACGCCCCAGGGCGTGCAGGTCGCCATTGGCGGTGATGGTCAGGTCACCCTGGGCCATATCGTGGTCAAGGGCACGGCGCGCAAGGTGCGCAAGCTCTACCGCGACCAGGTGCTGGCCGGCTTCGCGGGCGCGACCGCCGATGCCTTCACGCTGTTCGAGCGCTTCGAGGCCAAGCTCGAAAAGCACCAGGGCCATCTGGTGCGTGCCGCGATCGAGCTGACCAAGGACTGGCGCACCGACCGCGTGCTGCGCAAGCTCGAAGCGATGCTGGCCGTGGCCGACAAGAGCGCCAGCCTGATCATCACCGGCAATGGCGACGTGCTCGAACCCGAGCACGGCATCGTCGCGATCGGCTCGGGCGGCGCCTACGCCCAGTCGGCCGCCAAGGCGCTGGTTGACAACACCGAACTCGACGCCGAAACCATCGTGCGCAAGTCGCTCGCGATCGCGGGCGAGCTGTGCATCTACACCAACATGAACCACACCCTCGAGGTCCTGTAAGCCATGTCGTCCGCGATGACCCCGCAGGAGATCGTCTCCGAGCTTGATGCCCACATCATCGGCCAGCAGGCCGCCAAGCGCGCGGTCGCGATCGCGCTGCGCAACCGCTGGCGCCGCCAGCAGGTCGATGCCAAGCTGCGGCCCGAGATCACGCCCAAGAACATCCTGATGATCGGGCCGACCGGGGTCGGCAAGACCGAGATCGCGCGCCGCCTGGCCCGGCTTGCAAACGCGCCCTTCATCAAGGTCGAGGCGACCAAGTTCACCGAGGTCGGCTATGTCGGCAAGGATGTCGATGCCATCATCCGCGACCTGGCCGACATCGCGATCAAGCAGACGCGCGAGGCCGAGATCGCCCGGATGCGCCTGCGCGCCGAGGACGCGGCCGAGGAGCGGATCCTCGATGCGCTGATTCCGCCGCCGCGCGCCGAGGGCATCGGTTTCGGCATCGAGGACAAGCCGGCCGACAGCACCGCGCGCCAGGTGTTCCGCAAGAAGCTGCGCCAGGGCGAACTCGACGACAAGGAGATCGAACTCGAACTCGCGGCCGCCGCGCCCCAGCTCGAAGTCATGACGCCGGCCGGCATGGAGGAGATGGCCGAGCAGCTGCGCGGCATGTTCAGCCAGTTCGGGGCCGGCCGCAAGAAGGCGCGCAAGCTCAAGATCGCCGAGGCGCGCCGGCTGCTGATCGACGAGGAAGCGGCCAAGCTGGTGAACGAGGACGAGATCAAGCAGCAGGCGCTGCACAACGCGGAGCAGAACGGCATTGTCTTCATCGACGAGATCGACAAGGTGACCAGCCGCAGCGACGGCGCCAACGCCGGCGAGGTCTCGCGCCAGGGCGTGCAGCGCGACCTGCTGCCGCTGGTCGAGGGCACGACGGTCTCGACCAAGTACGGCCCGATCAAGACCGACCACATCCTGTTCATCGCCAGCGGTGCCTTCCACCTCAGCAAGCCGAGCGACCTGATCCCCGAGCTGCAGGGCCGGCTGCCGATCCGGGTCGAGCTGCAGTCGCTGTCGGTGGCCGATTTCGAGGCCATCCTGAGCCAGACCCATGCCAGTCTGGTGCGCCAGTACCAGGCGCTGCTGGCGACCGAGGGCGTGCAGCTCGAATTCACGGCCGACGGCATCACGCGCCTGGCGCAGATCGCGTGCGAGGTCAACGAGCGCACCGAGAACATCGGCGCGCGCCGCCTGGCGACCGTGATGGAGCATCTGCTCGACGAGGTGAGCTTCGATGCCGCGAAGCTCTCGGGCCAGACCGTGACGGTCGATGCGGCTTACGTCGATACGCGCCTGGGCGAGTTGAGCCAGAACGAGGACCTGTCGCGCTACATCCTCTGAGGCTGGTGCCGCGTCCGCAGGGCGGGTGACGCGCGCCGGGCGGCTGGTTATGATGGCCGCTCGACTTCAGGGGAGCCATCATGAGCATCAATGCCGCAGGGCGTGGTCTGCGTTGCGGGCCGTTCCTGCTTGCCGCCGTGCTGGCGCTGGCCGGCGTCGCGCACGCCGATCAGCTCTACCGCTGCCAGGCCTATGGCGGCGGCAGGTTCTGGTCGCGCGAGCCCTGCCAGCAGCATGGCGCCCTGGTCGATCGCATCGCGAGCGTGCCCTCGGGTCTGAGCCTGGAGCGCCAGGTCCGGGTTGCCGAGCTGGGCGCGCGCGAGGCCGAAGGCCGTGCGCGCCAGGCCGTGGCCGGCACCCGTTCCGAGCAGGATGGACTGCGGCGCGAGCAGCGCGCCGCCGAGCGCCAGCGCACCCGCTGCGCCCGGTTCGACGCCGAGCTGGCGCGCCAGGACGCCCGCAGTCGCCAGAAGCACAGCGCGCGGCTGCAGGAACGCATCCGCGAGCGTCAGCAGCAGTTGCGCGAGGAGCGCGGGCGTTCCGGCTGTTGAGCCGGTCTGGTTGGTCCCAGGGCCGGAGGTGGGGCCCGGGCTTTCAGTGCGGGCGCTAAGTCCTTGTGAGGACACGGTTTTCCTCCGTTGCTGGGGGTTTTCGAACGGTTCTAAGTACTTGATTTCAATAAAAAAAATACCAATCAATCTGGTAGGGAGAGGGTTTTGGTGCTACAGTTGAAGAAAGTGCAATAGAGTGGTCGAAAGTGTTTTTTGAAGTCTGTCCGTTGTGTTCCTGGGAGCATCTTCACTCCGGCTCGATGCGAAGGGGCGGCTGTTCATGCCGACCCGGCATCGTGACGCGCTGAATGCCACTGCGAACGGACAACTCACGGTCACCAAGCACCCGCACGGCTGTCTCATGATTTTCCCGCGCCATGAATGGGAGGCCTTTCGTGCCCGTGTTGCCGCCCTGCCGCTGTCGGCGCGGTGGTGCAAGCGCATCTTCCTGGGCAACGCGATCGATGGCGGGTTCGATGATTCCGGGCGCGTGCTGGTCGCGCCCGGGCTGCGTTTGGCGGCGATGGTCCGTGCTGCCGTGCTGCCGTGCTGCTGGGCATGGGCAGCCATTTCGAGTTCTGGGGCGCCGGGATCTGTGCGGCCCAGGAGGCCGAGGCGATGAAGGGCGGGATGCCCGACGTCTTGAAGGACTTCTCTTTCTGAAGGCACGGCAGTGCAAGTTTCGTTTTCTCATTGCACCGTCCTGCTGGACGAAGCCGTCGATGCCCTCGCGCTGCGGCCGGATGGTCACTACATCGACGCCACTTTCGGGCGCGGCGGGCATTCGCGCCTGATCCTGTCCGGTCTTGGCGCCGCCGGCCGGCTGACCGCGTTCGACAAGGACCCGCAGGCCGTGGCCCAGGCCGAGGTGCTCGCGGGCGCCGACGCGCGCTTTGCGATCCGCCACGAGGGCTTCAAGTCGATCGCGGAGTTGCCGCCGGCCAGCGCCGACGGCATCCTGATGGACCTTGGTGTCAGCTCGCCGCAGATCGACGATCCCGCGCGCGGCTTTTCGTTCCGCAACGACGGCCCGCTGGACATGCGCATGGATCCCACGCGCGGCGAGAGCGTGGCCGACTGGCTGGCGGATGCAGAAATTTCCCAGATTGCAGAGGTGATTCGTGACTACGGCGAAGAGCGGTTTGCTCAACAGATTGCAAAGGCGATTGATCGTCGCCGACAGGAACGGGGCCCTGTTCGAACCACCGCCGAGCTGGCCGAAGTCGTGGCTGGCGCGGTCAAAACCCGCGAGCCGGGCAAGGACCCTGCAACGCGGACATTTCAGGCTCTTCGGATTTTCATCAACGCCGAACTTGAAGAGCTGCAGCAAGCCCTGAGCGCGAGCCTGCGCGTGCTGCGTCCGGGCGGGCGACTGGTCGTGATCAGCTTCCATTCGCTGGAAGACCGCATCGTCAAGCAGTTCATCGCCGCGCATGCCAAGGAGGTCTATGACCGCCGCGCTCCGTTCGCGGCACCGAAGCCGATGGCCTTGCGCAGCATTGCGCGCGTCATGCCCGGCGCGGCCGAGGTGGCGGTCAATCCGCGCGCGCGCAGCGCTGTGATGCGGGTGGCCGAGCGTACCGAGGCCGACGCATGACGCGGCTGAACCTGGCTCTGCTGCTGGCGCTGCTGGTCAGCGCCTTTTACTTGGTGAACGTGCAGTACGAGTCGCGTCGTCTCTACATGGCGCTGAGCAAGGCCAGGTCGCAGGCGCTGCGCCTGGAGGCCGACCACGAGCAGTTGCTGGTGCAGCGGCAGGCCGAGGCCGCGCCGGCGCGGGTGCAGCAGATCGCATCGGCCCAGCTGCAGATGCGGCCGGCCAACCCGGCCGTCACCGAATACGTCCAGGCGCCCGGCAGTGCCCGCGTGTCCGCTCCGCTCAAGGGTCAGCCGTGAGGCGCAGCATCTCGTATGGCGCCAGTCCGCTGCTGACCAGCAAGACGCCGGTCGGGCGCAGCCGCTTCGTCATCGCCGGTCTGGCGCTGGCTTTCGTCGGTCTGGCCGCGCGGGCCGTCTATGTCCAGGTGCTGGGCAACGATTTCTTCCTGCGCCAGGGCGAGGTGCGCTATGCCCGCACGCTCGAACTTCCCGCCAGCCGTGGCCGCGTGCTCGACCGCAATGGCGTGATCCTGGCCACCAGCGTGGTGGCGCAGAGCATCTGGGCCGAGCCCGAGGATGTGGACAGCAGCGATCCCAAGCTGGCGCGGATGGCGCAGCTGCTCGACATGCCGCTGGACGATCTCAGGCGACGCATGGACCAGGACAGCAAGAGTTTTGTCTGGATCAAGCGCCAGGTCGATGAGCCGATCGCGTTCCAAGTCAAGGAACTCGGCATCAAGGGCGTGCATCTGCGCGAGGAATACAAGCGCCAGTACCCGGAGGGCGAATCCGCCGCTCATATCGTCGGCTTCACCAATGTCGAGGACGTCGGCCAGGAAGGCATGGAGCTGGCCTTCAACCAGCAGCTGTCGGGCAAGGCGGGCTCGCGCCGCGTCATCAAGGATCGTCTCGGTCGCGTGATCGAGGATACGCGCGAGGAGGTTCCGCCGGTCGATGGCAAGGATCTGCAGCTGTCGATCGACAGCAAGATCCAGCACTTCGCCTACAGCAAGCTGCGCGACCAGGTGATCGAGCACAAGGCCCAGGCCGGCAGCGTGGTCGTGCTCGATGCCAGCACCGGCGAGCTGCTGGCGCTGGCCAACTATCCGAGCTACAACCCGAACCAGCGCCAGAACCTGACCGGCGAGCAGTTGCGCAACCGCGCGCTGACCGACACTTTCGAGCCCGGCTCGACCATGAAGCCGTTCACGGTTGGCCTGGCGCTCGAGACCGGCCGTGTCAAGCCCGAGACCATCGTCGAGACGTCGCCGGGCCGGATCACGATCACGGGCTCGACGATCTCGGACACGCACAACTACGGCACCTTGACGGTCGAGGGCGTGATCCAGAAGTCGTCCAACGTCGGCACGACCAAGATCGCGATGCAGATGGCGCCGCGCGAGATGTGGGAGACCTTCACGGCGGCCGGGTTCGGCCAGAAGCCTCAGATCGAGTTCCCGGGCGCGGTCAGCGGTCGGGTGCGGCCGTACAAGACCTGGCGCCCGATCGAGCAGGCCACGATGTCCTATGGCTACGGCCTGTCGGCCAGCCTGTTCCAGATGGCGCGCTCGTACACGGTGTTCGCGCACGATGGCCGCATCATCCCGGCCACGATTCTGAAGAATCCCGTGCCCGGCGTCGGTGTGCCGGTGTTCTCGGCGCGTACTGCGGCCCAGATCCGCAAGATGCTGGCGCTGGCGGCCGGTCCGGGCGGCACCGGCCAGAAGGCGCAGACCGTCGGCTATTCGGTCGGCGGCAAGTCGGGCACGGCGCGCAAGCAGGCCGGCAAGGGCTATGCCTCGGGCAAGTACCGTTCCTGGTTCACCGGCATGGCGCCGATCGACAACCCGCGCCTGATCGTCGCGGTGATGGTCGATGAGCCGGGCGCCGGCCAGGTCTATGGCGGTCTGGTCGCGGCGCCGGTGTTCAGCGAAACCGTGCAGCAGGCGCTGCGCATCCTGGGCGTGCCGCCCGACATGAGCGTCAAGCCCACGATCGTGGCCGATACGGTGGAGGAATCGCTGTGATCACCCTGCTGGAGCATCCGGTCGAGGTCGCGCGCTGGTTGCAGGCGCAGGGCGTGCGCGAGCTGCGTTGCGACAGCCGCCAGGTGCGGCCCGGTGACGCCTTCGTTGCCTGGCCCGGCGCGGCCCGGGACGGCCGGTGCTACGCTGCATCGGCGCTGCAGGCCGGCGCCGTCGCCTGTCTGGTCGAACGCGAAGGCTGCGAGGATTTCCATTTCGACGATCCGCGCATCGCGGCGGTCGGCGGCCTGAAGGCGGCGACCGGCCCGATCGCGAGCCAGTTCTACGGTCAGCCCGGCGACGCTCTCGACGTGGTGGCGATCACCGGCACCAACGGCAAGACCTCGACCGGCTGGTGGACCGCGCAATGGCTGTCCGCGCTGGGCGATCCGGCCGCGCTGGCCGGCACCCTGGGGCTGGGCGTGCCGGGACAGGCGTTCGAGCCGACCGGGCTGACCACGCCCGATCCGGTGCTGTGGCAGGCCAGCCTGAGGCGCTGGGCCGATGCGGGCATCCGGGCTGGCGTGGTCGAGGCTTCGTCGATCGGCCTGCAGGAAGGGCGGCTCAACGCGACCCGCATCCGCAGCGCGGTGTTCAGCAACCTGACCCAGGATCACCTGGACTACCACGGCAGCATGGAGGCCTACTGGCGGGCCAAGCGCGCGCTGTTCGACTGGCCGGGCCTGGAGGTCGCGGTGGTCAACATCGACGATCCGCACGGCGCCGCGCTGGCCGCCGAACTGCGTCCGCGCGCCGAGGCCGGCACGCTCGACCTCTGGACCCTGTCGGCGACCGGCCAGCCGGCACGCCTGGGCGCGCAGGGCTGGGCCTTGACCGAGACCGGCCTGCGCTTCGAGGTGGTCGAGCGGGGCACCGACGGTTCGGCGGACGTACCACGGCCGCTGCAACTGCCGCTGGTTGGCGACTACAACCGCTACAACCTGCTGAGCGCGCTGGCCGTGGTGCGCGCGCACGGGCATGGGCTGGCCGATGCGCTGCGGGTCACCGGCGCGCTGACGCCGGTGCCGGGCCGGATGCAGTCGGTCTGGGGCGATGACGCTTCGGTCCAGCCGCTGGTCTTGGTCGATTACTGTCACACGCCTGACGCGGTCGAGAAGGCGCTGCAGGCGCTGCGGCCGCTGGCCGAGCGGCGTGGCGGGCGGCTGGCCTGCGTGGTCGGCTGCGGCGGCGACCGCGATGCCGGCAAGCGGCCGCTGATGGCCGCCGCTGCCGAGCAGCACGCCGACGCGCTGGTGCTGACCAGCGACAATCCGCGCCGCGAGGACCCGCTGCAGATCCTGGCGCAGATGCAGGCCGGGCTGCAGAGTCCCGCGCAGGTCGTGGTCGAGCCCGACCGCGCCGCCGCGATCGCCGCGACGGTCGCGCAGGCCGGTTCGCGCGACGTCGTGCTGCTGGCGGGCAAGGGACATGAGGATTACCAGGAGATCGCAGGCGTGAAGCAGCCGTTTTCCGATCTGGAGCAGGGCCGGCGCGCGCTGCTGGCCTGGCGCGAACGTGCCGGGGAGGCAAGTGCATGAAGACCCTGACCCAATTGATGCCGCTGCTCAGCGGCGCGCGCGTCGTCGGCGCGCTGGCCGAGGTGGCGGTGGCGCGAGTCCACAGCGACACCCGCTCGCTGCAGCCCGGCGATCTGTTCGTCGCGCTGCGCGGCGAGCGCTTCGACGCCAATGACTACCTCGCGCCGGCGCGCGCCAGCGGCGCGGTCGCCGCGCTGGCCGAGCATGGTCTTGCCGCAGCCGGTCTGCCCGGGGTCGAGGTGGCCGACAGCCGCCTGGCGCTCGGCGAGCTGGCGCACCGCTGGCGGGCCCAGTTCGCGCTGCCGCTGATCGCCGTGACCGGCAGCAACGGCAAGACCACGGTGACGCAGATGATCGCCGCCATCCTGCGCGCTGCCGTCGGCGACGCGGCGCTGGCGACCGAAGGCAATCTGAACAACGAGATCGGCGTGCCGCTGACGGTGCTGCGCCTGAACGTCGACCACCGGCTGGCAGTGGTCGAGCTGGGCATGAACCATCCGGGCGAGATCGCCGGTCTGGCGCAGATCGCTCAGCCCACGGTGGCGCTGGTCAACAACGCGCAACGCGAGCACCAGGAGTTCATGGCCAGCGTCGAGGCGGTCGCGCGCGAGAATGCGGCCTGCTTCGCCAGCCTGCCAGCCGATGGCGTGGCGGTGTTTCCGGCCGATGACGACTACACGCCGCTGTGGCGCCAGCTGGCCGCCGGCCGGCGCGTGCTGACCTTCGGCGGCACGCAAGCCGATGTCAGCGGCGAGGCCGAGTGGGACGGCGGCGCCTGGCAGCTGCAGGCCCGCACCCCTGAGGGCGACTTCTCGGCCGAGCTGCGGATCGCGGGCCGCCACAACGTGCGCAACGCGCTGGCCGCTGCGGCCTGTGCGCAGGCCGCTGGCGTGTCGCTGGACGCGATCGTGCGCGGGCTGGCCGCCTTCGAGCCGGTCAAGGGCCGTTCGCGCGCGCTGCGGCTCGAACTCGGCAGCCAGGCCCTGACCCTGGTCGATGACAGCTACAACGCGAATCCGGATTCGGTGCGCGCCGCGATCGAGGTGCTGGCCGAGCTGCCCGGGCCGCGTTTGCTGGCGCTCGGCGACATGGGCGAGGTTGGCGCGCAAGGCCTCGCCTTCCACGACGAGGTGCTGCGCCATGCGCTGGCGCGCGGCATCGACGCCGTGCTGGTCAGCGGCGACTGGATGGAGCAGGCCGCCGCGCCGCTGCTGGCGCTCGCGCCGGGGCGGCTGAGGTTTTTCAAGGATTTCGAGGCGCTGCGGTCCGACGCACTGGCCCTGGCCCCGGGCATGGGGTCGGTGCTGGTCAAGGGTTCGCGCTTCATGCGCATGGAGCGGCTGGTGCAGTCGCTGCAGGCGCTGGCACAGAATGAAGGAGTGAGCCGTGCTGCCTAGCCTGGCGTCTTGGTTGCAGGGACTCGGCCCCGAGTTCGGTTTCCTGCGGGTTTTCCAGTATCTGACCTTTCGCGCGGTCATGGCCGCGATGACGGCGCTGGTGATGGGCATCACGGCCGGTCCCTGGTTCATCCGCCAGCTGACCGCGCTCAAGATCGGCCAGCCGGTGCGCGGCTACGCGATGCAGTCGCACCTGAGCAAGAGCGGCACGCCGACCATGGGCGGGGTGCTGATCCTGTTCTCGATCGCGCTGTCCACGCTGCTGTGGTTCGAGTGGAACAACCGCTTTGTCTGGGTGGTGCTGATGGTGACGCTCGGTTTCGGCGCGATCGGCTGGGTCGATGACTGGCGCAAGGTCGTCAACAAGGACCCCGAGGGCATGCGTTCGCGCGAGAAATACGCCTGGATGTCGCTGATCGGCCTGCTGGCGGCCTGCTATCTGCTGTTCGCGATCTCGGGCAGCAGCGGCACGCGCATGGTCGAGTTCTTCGTGCAGTGGGCGCACTCGGGCTTCGCGCTCGCGTTTCCGACCCAGACCGGCCTGATGGTGCCCTTCTTCAAGGAAGTGGCCTATCCGCTCGGCATGCTCGGCTTCGTCGTCATGACCTATCTCGTGATCGTGGGCGCGAGCAACGCGGTCAACCTGACCGATGGCCTGGACGGCCTGGCGATCATGCCGGTGGTGATGGTGGGCTCGGCGCTTGGCGTGTTTGCCTATGTCACCGGCAATTCAGTGTTTGCGCGCTATCTGTTCCTGCCCTACATTCCGGGTGCGGGCGAGCTGCTGATCTTCTGCGCCGCGATGGCCGGCGCCGGGCTGGCTTTCCTCTGGTTCAATGCCTACCCGGCCCAGGTCTTCATGGGGGACGTCGGCGCGCTCGCGCTCGGCGGCGCGCTCGGCACCATTGCCGTGATCGTGCGCCAGGAGATTGTGCTCGCGATCATGGGCGGCATCTTCGTCGTCGAGGCGCTGTCGGTGATGCTGCAGGTCAGCTGGTTCAAGTACACCAAGAAGAAGTACGGCGAGGGCCGGCGCATCCTGAAGATGGCGCCGCTGCACCACCACTTCGAGAAATCGGGCTGGCGCGAGACCCAGGTCGTGGTGCGCTTCTGGATCATCACCATGCTGCTGTGCCTGCTTGGCCTGTCAACCCTGAAGCTACGCTGAGGACGGGCGCATGCTGAACTTCCTGCCCCTGTTGCAAGGCCGCCCGGTGCTGGTGCTCGGGCTCGGCGCCTCCGGGCTCGCGATGGCGCGCTGGTGCGCCGCCGCAGGCGCGCGTGTCACCGTGGCCGATACCCGCGCCATGCCACCCCAGGCCGCCGTGCTCGCGGCCGAGCTGCCCGACGCGACGCTGCTGTGCTCGGCCTTCGACGCCGAACTGTTCGGGCGCGAGTCCTGGGTCCTGGTCTGCCGCAGCCCCGGCATCGCGCCGGCGCAGTTCGCCGCGCTGGCCGAGGCGGCGCAGGCCGTCGGCGTGCCGGTGGTCGGCGAGCTGGGCCTGTTCGCGCAGGCGCTGCAGGTGCTGGCGGAGCCGGCAGCCACGGCATCCGGGACCGATGCGGGCCAGCCAGTCATTTCGCTGCCCTACCAGCCCAAGGTGCTGGCGATCACCGGCACCAATGGCAAGACCACGACCACGGCGCTGACCGCGCACCTGCTCGAATGGGCCGGCGTCACGGCGGTGGTGGCCGGCAACATCGGCCCGACGCTGCTCGACACGCTGCGCGCGCGCCTGGTGGCCGGTGACCTGCCCGCAGCCTGGGTGCTGGAGCTGTCGAGTTTCCAGCTCGATGGCGTGCAGGGCTTCGAGCCGACCGCCGCAACCGTGCTCAACGTGACCCAGGATCATCTCGACTGGCATGGTGGCATGGAGGCCTATGCGGCGGCTAAGGCACGTATCTTCGGCCGGCAGGCGCTGATGGTGCTCAATCGTGACGACGCGACCGTGATCGGCTGGCAGCCACAGCCGCTCACGCTGCGCGAAGGCGGGCGCAGCAAGACCGTGCCCGCGCGTGACTGCGTGACCTTCGGCATCGAGCGGCCGCGCCGTGCCGGCGACTGGGGGCTGGATACCGTCAACGGCATGACCTGGCTGGTGCGTGCGCTGCCCGCCGATGACAATCCGCGCAAGGGTCGAGGTGCCGGAGACGAGGAGATGTATCTGCAGCGCCTGATGCCGGCCGAGGCGCTGCGCATCCGGGGCCGCCACAACGCGAGCAACGCGCTGGCCGCGCTGGCGCTGGCCACTGCGGCCGGCGCGCCGCTGGCGCCGATGCTGCACGGCCTGCGCGAATACCGTGGCGAGCCGCACCGGGTCGAGCCGGTCGCCATCGTCGGCGAGGTCGAGTATTTCGATGACAGCAAGGGCACCAATGTCGGCGCGACGCTGGCCGCGATCCAGGGCCTGGGGCCCGAGCGTCGGCTGGTGCTGATCCTGGGCGGCGACGGCAAGGGCCAGGACTTCGGTCCGCTGGCCGCCGCCGTGTCGCGCTACGTGCGCGCGGTCGCGCTGATCGGCCGCGACGCGCCCGCGATCCGCGCCGCCTTGCGCGGTGCCAAGGTGCCGCTGCACGACTGCCCGACCTTGCCCGAGGCCGTGCGCTGGTGTGCCGAGCGCGCCCAGCCCGGCGACGCGGTGCTGCTGTCGCCGGCCTGCGCCAGCCTCGACATGTTCAGGGACTATGCGCACCGCGCCCAGGTCTTCGTCGAGACCGTGCAGGCACTGCAGCACGACGAGGGGACGCCGGCATGAGCCGCCTCGGCGACGGCATCGCCAGTCTGCTGGGCCGCCTGAGCGGTCGCACGGCCGCCCCCGGCATCGCCGCCGATCTGCCGGTGCGCCTGTCCAGTCGTGACTACGCCAGCGGCAAGACCAGCCGGGTGGTGCGCGAGCTGGGCTTCGACCAGCAGCTGCTCTGGGTGATCGTGAGCCTGCTGTGCTTCGGCCTCGTGATGGTCTATTCGGCCTCGATCGCGATGCCCGACAACCCGCGCTTCGGCAATTCGACCCCGACCGCCTTCCTGGTGCGTCACGCGATCTCGATCGGGCTTGGCGCGGTGGCGGCACAGATCGCGTTCCAGATTCCGATGAGTGCGTGGGAGAAATGGTCGCCGCGCCTGTTCCTGCTCGCGCTGCTGCTGCTGTTCCTGGTGCTGCTGCCCTTCATCGGCAAGGGCGTCAACGGCGCGCGGCGCTGGATCTCGCTCGGCGTGATGAACTTCCAGCCCTCCGAACTTGCCAAGTTCGCGACCGTGCTCTACGCTGCGGGCTACATGGTGCGCAAGCTGGCGGTCAAGGAGAGCTTCGTGCGCGCCATCATGCCGATGGGGCTGGCGGTGGGCGTGATCGGCGGCCTGCTGATGCGCGAGCCCGACATGGGGGCCTTCATGGTGATCGCCGTGATCGCGATGGGCATCCTGTTCCTCGGCGGGGTCAACGTCAAGGTGCTCTCGATCATCACGGCCTGCATGGTCGCGGGCTTCGCGGTCGGCATCGCGCTGTCGCCCTGGCGGCGTGCGCGCGTGTTCGCCTACCTCGATCCCTTCAGCGAGGACCATGCGCTCGGCAAGGGCTACCAGCTGTCGCATTCGCTGATCGCGATCGGTCGCGGCGAGGTGTTCGGCGTCGGCCTGGGCAACAGCGTCGAGAAGCTGCACTGGCTGCCGGAGGCGCATACCGACTTCCTGCTCGCGGTGATCGGCGAGGAGTTCGGCCTGCTCGGCATGCTGGTGCTGATCGCCACCTTCTTCTGGCTCACGCGCCGCATCATGAACATCGGCCGCCAGGCGATCGCGCTCGACCAGCTGTTCTCGGGCCTGGTGGCCCAGGGGGTCGCGCTCTGGTTCGGCTTCCAGGCCTTCATCAACATCGGCGTCTGCCTCGGCGCGCTGCCGACCAAGGGTCTGACGCTGCCGCTGCTGAGCTATGGTGGCTCGGCCATCATGATGAATCTGGTCGCGCTTGCGGTCGTGCTGCGGGTGGACCACGAGAACCGCAAACTGATGCACGGAGGTCGGGTATGAGTCAGCCCTGCGCGCTCGTGATGGCCGGCGGCACTGGCGGCCACATCTTTCCGGGCTTGGCGGTGGCCGAGGCGCTGCGCGAGCGCGGCTGGCGTGTCCACTGGCTCGGCGTGCCGGGCAGCATGGAGGAGCGCCTGGTGCCACCGCGCGGTTTCGCCTTCGAGGCGGTCGATTTCGGCGGCGTGCGCGGCAAGGGGCTCAAGACGCTGGCGCTGCTGCCGTGGCGCCTGCTGCGCGCCTGCTGGCAGAGCCTGGGCGTGGTGCGCCGCGTGCGGCCCGATGTCGTGCTGGGCCTGGGCGGCTACATCACCTTTCCGGGCGGCATGATGGGCGTGCTCGCGGGCAAGCCGCTGTTGCTGCACGAGCAGAATTCGGTGGCCGGCCTGTCGAACAAGGTGCTCGCACGCGTGGCCAGGCGCGTCTTCGCCGCCTATCCCAAGGCCTTCGCGCAGGGTGAGTGGATCGGCAATCCGCTGCGGGCCGAATTCCTGCGCCAGCCCGAGCCGGCCGCGCGCTTCGCCGGCCGCAGCGGGCCGCTGCGCCTGCTGGTGGTCGGCGGCAGCCTCGGCGCGCAGGCGCTCAACAACGTCGTGCCGCGCGCGCTCGCCCTGCTGCCGTCCGGGCAGCGCCCGATCGTGACCCACCAGGGCGGCGAGAAGCAGATCGATGCCTTGCGCGCGGCCTACGCCGAGGCCAAGGTGCATGCCACGCTCACGCCCTTCATCCGCGACACCGCGCAGGCCTTTGCCGACGCCGATCTCGTGATCGCGCGCGCGGGCGCCAGCACCGTGACCGAACTCGCGGCCGTCGGTGCGGCGGCGGTCTTCGTGCCCTTCCCGCATGCAGTCGATGACCACCAGACGCACAATGCGCGCTTCCTGGTCGATGCCGGCGCGGCCTGGCTGCTGCCCCAGTCCCAACTCGATCCGGCACGGCTGGCGCAACTGTTGCAGGGGCTGGGCCGCGATGAACTGCGCAGCCGGGCCGAGAAGGCGCGCGCGCAGCGCAAGACCGGCGCGGTGGAAGCGATGGTGCAGGCCTGCGAGCAGCTGGCCCAGACAACGAGAACCAGAACATGAAACACGCCATCCGGCACATCCATTTCGTAGGCATAGGCGGCGCCGGCATGAGCGGCATCGCCGAGGTGCTGCTCAACCTCGGCTACGCCATCTCGGGCAGTGACCTCGGCGACAGCGCAGCCACGCGCCGCCTGGCCCAGCTCGGCGCGCGCGTGCACCAGGGGCACGATGCCGCCTACATCGAGGGCGCCGACTGCATCGTGACCTCGACCGCCGTCAAGGCCGACAACCCCGAGGTGCTGGCGGCGCGCGCGGCTGGTGCCGGTGGTGCCGCGCGCCGTGATGCTGGCCGAGCTGATGCGCATGAAGAAGGGCATCGCGATCGCCGGCACCCACGGCAAGACCACCACCACCAGCCTGGTCGCCAGCGTGCTGGCCGCTGCCCGGCTCGATCCGACCTTCGTGATCGGTGGCAAGCTCAACAGCGCCGGCGCCAACGCCAAGCTCGGCAGCGGCGAGTACATCGTGGTCGAGGCCGACGAGTCCGACGCCTCGTTCCTTAACCTGCTGCCCGTGCTGGCGGTCGTCACCAACATCGACGCCGACCACATGGACACCTATGGCCATGACTTCGGCCGGCTCAAGCAGGCCTTCGTCGATTTCCTGCACCAGATGCCGTTCTACGGCGCGGCCGTCGTCTGTGTCGATGATCCCAACATCCGCGCGCTGCTGCCGCGCATCGAGCGCCCGATCACGAGCTACGGTCTGAGCGAGGACGCGCAGGTGCGCGCGCTCGACGTGCGCGCGGTCGGCGGCCAGATGCGGTTCCGGGTCCGCCGCCGCAACGGCGTCGAGCTGCCCGATCTGGACATTGTGCTGAACCTGCCGGGCCAGCACAATGTGCTCAACGCGCTGGCTGCGATCGCCGTGGCCGCCGAGCTGGGCGTGTCCGATGCCGCCGTGGTCGAGGCGCTGGCACTGTTCAAGGGCGTCGGCCGGCGCTTCCAGAGCTACGGTGACATCGCGCTGCCCGCTGGTGGCAGCGCCACCGTCGTCGATGACTATGGTCACCATCCGATCGAAATGGCCGCGACGCTGGCGGCCGCGCGCGGCGCCTTCCCGGGCCGGCGCCTGGTGCTGGCATTCCAGCCCCATCGCTACAGCCGCACCCGCGACTGCTTCGAGGATTTCGTCAAGGTGATGGGCCAGGCCGACGCCGTGCTGCTGGCCGAGGTCTATGCGGCCGGCGAGGCGCCTATCATCGCGGCCGATGGCCGGGCGCTGGCGCGCGCGCTGCGTGTGGCGGGCAAGGTCGAGCCGGTGTTTGTCGATGAAATCGCCTCGATGCCGCAAACGGTGATGGACAATCTCCATGATGGGGATGTGGTGCTGTGCATGGGGGCGGGCTCGATCGGAGCCGTGCCGGCACGGCTGGTGGCGCTGGCCGCTGCCAGGATGACAGGGAAAGAGGAGGGTGGCGCATGAGTGCGATAGAGATGATCGATCCCCGGGCACTCGGCAAGGTCGCGGTGCTGATGGGCGGCTATTCGGGCGAGCGCGAGGTGTCGCTGATGTCGGGCCAGGGGGTGTTGCAGGCGCTGCTGAGCCAGGGCGTGGATGCGCACGCCTTCGATCCGTCCGAGCGCGAGCTTGGCGAGCTGCGGCGCGACGGCTTCGCGCGCGCCTTCGTCAACCTGCACGGCCGCTTCGGCGAGGATGGCACGGTGCAGGGCGCGCTCGAACTGATGGGCATTCCCTACACCGGATCGGGCGTGCTGGCCTCTAGCGTCGCGATGGACAAGATCATGACCAAGCGCATCTGGCTGGCCGAGGGGCTCTCGACCCCGGCTTGGCGCCAGGTCGCCAGCGTCGAGGAGACGGTCGCGGCGCTGGCCGAGCTGGGCGCGCCGATGATCGTCAAGCCCGCGCGTGAAGGCTCCAGCCTCGGCATCGCCAAGGTCACTGACGCCAGTCAGTGCGCCCAGGCCTACGAGCTGGCGTCGCGCCACGATCCCGAGGTGCTGTGCGAACAGTTCATCGCCGGCGACGAGCTGACCTGCCCGGTGCTGGGCACGGGGTCGGGCGCACGCGCGCTGCCCGTGATCCATATCGTCGCGCCCGGTGGCAACTACGACTACGAGCACAAGTACTTCACCGACGACACCCAGTACATCGTGCCCTGCGACCTGCCGCCCGGCGAGGAGGCCGCGATCCAGGAGCTGGTGCTCAAGGCCTTCCGCACCCTGGGCTGCCGGGGCTGGGCGCGTGCCGACGTGATGGTCGATGCCCGCACCCGCCGGCCCTACCTGCTCGAGATCAACACCTCGCCCGGCATGACCAGCCATTCGCTGGTCCCGATGTCGGCGCGCGCGACCGGCATGAGCTACGAGCGGTTGTGCCTGGAGGTGCTGGCCTCGGCCAGCCTGGACAACCGCCTGCCGCAGCAAGCCGGAGTCTGAGATGCCGCCCCGCCACGCCTTGCCGCTTGACATCAGGTTCATGAACTGGGTCGCCAGCGCCCTGTTCGTGATCCTGGTGCTGCTCGCGCTCGGCAGCGCGGCGCTGTGGGCCGCGCGCCATCCGGCCTGGACATTGAGCCGCATCGTCGTCGAGGGCGAGGTCGCGCACCAGAACGCCGTCACCTTCCGCGCCCAGCTGCTGCCGCGCCTGGTCGGCAGCTACCTGACACTGGACCTGCAGGAAGTGCGGCGCCAGTTCGAGGCCGTGCCCTGGGTGCGCCAGGCCGTGGTGCGACGCGAGTTCCCGAACCGCCTGCATGTGACGCTGCAGGAACACGAGGCCGTCGCCTGGTGGGGCGAGGCCGGCGGCGGCCGGCTGGTCAGCCGCGAGGGCGCCGTCTTCGATGCCAATCCCGACGACGCGCAGGCCGACGGCTGGGCCGAGCTGGCCGGTCCCGATGGGCAGTCGGGTCAGGTCTATGCCCTCTACCGCGAGCTGCAGCCGCTGCTGGCGCCGCTGGAGCAGGACATCGAACGACTTGAGCTGGGCGCGAGCGGCGACTGGAAAATCTGGCTCGATGGCGGTACCGTGATCGAGCTGGGTCGCGGCCAGCCCAAGGAACTGCTGGCACGCGCCAGGCTGTTGAACGCGACCGTGACCCAGCTCAACGAACGCTACGGGCGGCGACGCCTGGAGGTGGTCGATCTGCGCTATCCAAGTGGCTACGCTGTACGCATGCGTGGCGTCAAGACCGTGACAGACGAGAAGGCGGTGAAGGCCGCCCGCAAGAAGTAATCGAGACACATCATGGCCAAGGAATACAAAGACATCGTGGTCGGCCTCGACATCGGTACCGCCAAGATCATGGTGGTGGTCGCCGAGGTGCTGCCGGGCGGCCAGCTCAAGCTCGCGGGCCTGGGCGGGGCGCCGAGCAACGGCCTCAAGCGCGGCGTGGTCGTCAACATTGACGCCACGGTCCAGAGCATCCAGCAGGCGCTCAAGGAGGCCGAGCTGATGGCTGACTGCCGCATCGCGCGGGTCTATACCGGCATCACCGGCAGCCACATCCGGGGCATCAACTCCAGTGGCATGGTCGCGGTCAAGGACCGCGAGGTCACGCCGGCCGACGTCGCGCGCGTGATCGAGACCGCCAAGGCGATCAATATCTCGACCGACCAGCGCCTGCTGCTGACCGAGCCGCAGGAGTTCGTGATCGATGGCCACGAGGTCAAGGAGCCGATCGGCATGAGCGGCATCCGCCTCGAAGCCAAGGTTCACATCGTGACCGGCGCCCAGAGCGCGGCCGAGAACATCATCAAGTGCGTGCGGCGCTGCGGGCTCGAAGTCGATCAGCTGATGCTCAATCCGCTGGCGTCGAGCCAGGCGGTACTGACCGAGGACGAGAAGGAACTCGGCGTGGCGCTGGTCGATATCGGCGCCGGCACCACCGACATCGCGATCTACTCGGGCGGCGCGATCCGCCACACGGCGGTGATCCCGATCGCGGGCGACCTGATCACGAGCGACATCGCGATGGCGCTGCGCACGCCGACCAAGGATGCCGAGGAGATCAAGGTCGAGCATGGTTACGCCAAGCAGCTGCTGGCCGATCCCGAGCACCAGGTCGAGGTGCCCGGGCTGGGCGACCGTGGCCCGCGCATGCTGAGCCGCCAGGCGCTCGCCGGCGTGATCGAGCCGCGCGTCGAGGAGATCTTCGCGCTGGTGCAGCAGGTGATACACGAGTCGGGCCATGATGAGCGGCTGTCGTCAGGCATCGTGCTGACCGGCGGCAGCTCGGTCATGCCCGGCATGGTCGAGCTGGGCGAGGACATCTTCCTCAAGCCGGTGCGCCGTGGCGTGCCGCAGTACGCCAGCGCCCTGAGCGACATGGTGGCGCAGCCGCGCGCCGCCACCGTGATGGGCCTGCTCGAGGAGGCCAGGCTGGCGCGGCTGCGTGGCCAGAAAGTCGCGCAGAAGGTGGGGTCGGTGCAGAGCACGCTGGGTCGCATCAAGGACTGGTTCGTAGGCAATTTCTGATAGTTTTTTGCAGGTGTGGTTTCGGGTTCAAACCATTGGGGCAAGCAAGGAGTAGGGCAATGAGTATCGAGATGATCGAGGTTGAGGAATTCAACCGTGGCACGCAAATCAAGGTGATCGGTGTCGGTGGCGGTGGCAGCAACGCGGTCGAGCACATGATCAAGAGCAAGGTGCAGGGCGTGGAGTTCATCTGCGCCAACACCGATGCGCAGGCGCTCAACAAGTCGAGCGCGCACCGGCTGATCCAGCTCGGGCAGTCCGGCCTGGGCGCGGGCAGCAAGCCCGAGAAGGGCCGTATCGCCGCCGAGATGGCCGAGTCCGACATCCGGGCCGCGATCGACGGCTCGCACATGATCTTCATTACCGCCGGCATGGGCGGCGGCACCGGCACCGGCGCCGCACCGCTGATTGCCAAGCTGGCCAAGGAAATGGGCATCCTGACCGTGGGCGTGGTGACCAAGCCCTTCGAGTGGGAAGGCGCGCGCCGCATGGACAACGCCGATACCGGCCTGGCCGAGCTGGAGGCCAACGTCGATTCGCTGATCGTGGTGCTCAACGACAAGCTGCTGGAGGTCATGGGTGACGACGTGACCCAGGACGAGGCCTTCGGCGAAGCCAACGACGTGCTCAAGAACGCGGTCGGCGGCATTGCCGAAATCATCAACGTCGAGGCCATGGTCAACGTTGACTTCGAGGATGTGCGCACCGTGATGGGCGAGCAGGGCAAGGCGATGATGGGCACCGCGATCGCCAGCGGCCCGGACCGCGCCCGCATCGCGGCCGAGCAGGCCGTCGCCTGCCCGCTGCTCGAAGGCGTGGACATGCGCGGCGCGCGGGGCGTGCTGGTGCTGATCAGCGCCGCCAAGGGCTCGCTGAAGCTGAGCGAATCCCGGGTCGCGATGAACACCATCCGCGCCTTCGCCGCGCCCGACGCGCATGTGATCTATGGCACGGCCTACGACGAGTCGCTCGGCGACGCCATCCGCGTGACCGTGGTCGCCACCGGCCTGAACCGCCAGGGTGCCCGCCAGCCGCTGACCCTGGTCCAGAGCCAGTCCGGTCTGCGTACCGGCACCGACAACATGCCCTTCATCCTGCCCGAGCTGCGCCAGCCGGTCGGCGGAGCCGGTCTCGGCGGCGCGGGTGTCACCGCCGAGCCGGCCAATCCCTGGGTTCGGCGCGACCGCAGCACGGCCGCCGCCAAGGTCGATGCCCTGTCCTCGGGCGGCATGGACGACTTCGAGATCCCGGCCTTCCTGCGCAAGCAGGCCGACTGAGCCTTGGCGGCGCACGGCGAGGACCGGGGCGGCGCCCTGTGGCGCTGGTTCGAGCAGCGGGTCGATCCCTACCCGGACCCGCTGCCGCCCACGCCCCCGCGCGGCTTCCGGGCCTTTCTCTGGGCCGGCACCCGGGGCCTGCGGCCCTACATCCTCGGCATGACGCTGCTGACGGCGGCGATCGGTGCCTTCGAGGCGCTGCTGTTCGCGTGGCTGGGCCGCGTGGTGGACTGGATCGGGCAGACGCCGCCGGAGCGGCTCTGGGCCGAGCAGGGTCCGCGCCTGCTGCTGCTCGGCGCGCTGGTGCTCGGCAGCGTGCTGCTGGTCGCGCTGCAGACCCTGCTCAAGCACCAGACGCTGGCGGGCAATTTCCCGATGCGGCTGCGCTGGAACTTTCACCGCCTGATGCTGGGCCAGAGCATGGCCTTCTACCAGGACGAATTCGCCGGTCGGGTCGCGGCCAAGGTGATGCAGACCGCGCTCGCGGTGCGCGACACCTGCATGACGCTGGGCGACATCCTGGTGTTCGTGACCATCTACTTCGTGACCATGGTCGCGGTGCTTGGCGGCTTCGATGCCTGGATGCTGCTGCCCTTCCTGGCCTGGATCGGGCTCTATGGCCTGAGCCTGCGCTGGTTCGTGCCGCGCCTGTCGCGCGTCTCGCGTGCGCAGGCCGGAGCGCGCGCGCTGATGACGGGGCGCATCACCGATGCCTATACCAATATCGCGACCGTCAAGCTGTTCTCGCATGCCGGGCGCGAGGCCGGCTACGCCAAGGCCGCGATGCGCGAGTTCATGCTGACCGTGCACGGCCAGATGCGTCTGGTCAGCGGCATCGAGATCGTCAACCACCTGCTCAGCATGGGTCTGATCGTCTCGACCGCCGGCGTCGCGCTCTGGCTGTGGAGCCGGGGCGAGGTTGGCGTCGGTGCGGTGGCGGCGGCCAGCGCGATGGCGCTGCGGCTCAACGGCATGTCGCACTGGGTGATGTGGGAGATGTCCTCGCTGTTCGAGAACGTCGGCACGGTGCAGGACGGCATCAACACGCTGGCACAGCCGCAGCGCGTGCTCGACCAGCCCGGCGCGCCGGCGCTGCAGGTGCCGCTGGGCGAGATCCGCTTCGATCACGTCAGCTTCGCCTACGGCGAGTCCGCTACCGACGCCGAGCCGCGCTGGGTCGTGCGCGACCTCGACCTGACGATACGCCCGGGCGAGAAGATCGGTCTGGTCGGCCGCTCCGGCGCCGGCAAATCGACGATCGTGAACCTGCTGCTGCGCTTCTATGATCTGGAACATGGCCGCATCCTGGTCGATGGCCAGGATATCGCCGCCGTGCGCCAGGACAGCCTGCGCGAGCACATCGGCATGGTGACCCAGGACACCTCGCTGCTGCACCGCTCGGTGCGCGACAACATCCTGTACGGCCGGCCCGATGCCGGCGACGCGGCCATGGTCGAGGCCGCCCGGCGCGCCGAGGCGCACGAGTTCGTCCAGACCCTGAGCGACCCGGCCGGTCGATCCGGCTACGACGCCCATGTCGGCGAGCGCGGCGTCAAGCTCTCGGGCGGCCAGCGCCAGCGGATCGCGATCGCGCGCGTGATGCTGAAGGACGCGCCGATCCTGCTGCTCGACGAGGCCACCAGCGCGCTCGACTCCGAGGTCGAGGCCGCGATCCAGGCCAGCCTGTACCGGCTGATGGAGGGCAAGACCGTGGTCGCGATCGCGCACCGCCTGTCCACCATCGCGGCGATGGACCGGCTGATCGTGCTCGATCAGGGCCGCATCGTCGAGCAGGGCACGCACACCGAACTGCTGGCCCGGGGCGGACTCTACGCGCGGCTGTGGGCGCGCCAGAGCGGGGGCTTCCTGGGTGAGGAAACCTGACAATTCCCCTTCGGAATTTTCCCAGATAGAATATTTGATAGAGTGAACGGCAAACGGAGGGTGACCTCCGGACGCAAAGCCACGGACCCTCGTCGGCATTGAGGGTGGCCGGGTTGCCTCGCTGATTGCGCGGGTCGTATTTTTTCGTCCGCCGTTTAGGGTTGCTTGGCGTGCTGCTGTTCTTGTCCTTCGTTTATTTAGAAAGGCGACAGCAATGAGTCTCAATACCTATGACCTATGGGATAACCAGGGTGGCAACTACAGCATCGCCATTGATCTGTCTGCAACTTACTCGTGGAACATCAGCAACAGCGTATCCAACCGCTTCCTGACGGCCGCCGTCGAGTTTAGCGGATTCAATAATAACGCGATATCAAAGGAATTGCGGCTGATCGATCTCCCGACCGGTCAGGTGCTGGCATCGGCCAGCCTCGGAAGCAGCCAGTTCCTGGTCAATGCCAATGATTCGGACACCAGCTTCCAGGTCGGGGATATCAGCAGTGGAAACCTGGTTCTCAAGTCCTACAGCTATGGCCTGAGCACCACGGCCATCGATCTGACCACCCCGATCGCGAATTCGACGGTCACGATCACGCCTCCTGCCAACACCACATGGAATTCCTACGCCAGCTACGAATTCGCTGGCACGATGGGATCCGGTGGTTATCTGATCGTCAAGAGCTGGGGGGCTGCCCAGAGTCAGGGCGGGTTTTCGCTGTACAGCCTGGGCAGCGGAGCCAATCCCACGGCATCGAAGATCTCTTTGCCGACGGGGAGTTACGACTGGATCAGTGAATCGTTCGTCGCGGGGGGCAAGCTCTTCCTCCAGACCAGTTCATCGAGTTCCGGGAACTCGTCGCAAGCCTATTACCAGTGGAGTGGATCGAGCTGGACGACGGTAGGCCAGGACCAGTTCTGGAACTCTTGGGATCAGACCGTCGGTTACAAGAGCGTGGTCCGCGATGGTCAGTCGGCACTGGATCTGCGTGCGCTCACCTGGTCCACCTTGCCCGACAAGTTCAGTCTGGAGCAGGATTCGATCCGGCTGCCGGATGGTGGCCTGCTGGTGCGGGTCAATGCCGGATTCGCCAGCGAGGCGCTCGATGTCGGTTACGAGCGCTGGCTGGTGCTCAAGAACGGCCAGATCGCGGCCGACAAGACATTCTCGACCGCCACTGGCCTGGGCCTGCGCAGCCTCGGTAGCGGCGAGGACGGCTACATCTATTTCCAGCAAATCAAGGCCAGCTTCACGGGCGGCGCCGGCAAGGTGAGCGCGATCCAGGAGAAGGTGGACGGCACCACGATCTACAAGATCGCGCTCGACAAGGTGGCCGGCGTGCTGCTCAACGCCTCCGACAGCACGCCGCTGGACACGCTGGCGGGCGCACCCGATGTGATCACGGTGGCGCAGTACACCCAGACCCAGTTGCCCGGGGATGCAAGCCCCACCAACAATAAGGTCGAGATCGTCAAGGGCTACATGCCCGCCAGCACGCTGGCGGCGGGCGATCAGGGCGCGCTGGTCTGGAGCGCCATGTTCGACCCAGCGACCGGCAACGGCGCCCAGTACCTGAGCCGCATCGAGGCCAATGGCACGGTGACCAAGATCAACCCGGTGGCAGGGGACATCCAGGACATCCGCGCCGAAGGCGGCCTGATCCTTGTCACGGTCCAGGGGGACAGCAGCACCTACCTGCTGGACCTGAAAAGCGGTGTCCTGAGCACGGCGAGTGACAAGATCGTAATGGGTACAGATGGTGCCGATTCTTCCCTCTCAGCCAATGTCGATGGACTCGTGTTGGGTTTGGATGGCAACGATAGCCTGTTCGGCTCATCAGGGAACGAGAAGCTGTTCGGTGGCGCGGGGGATGACACGCTCACGGGGAGCGCTGGCGACGACACGCTTGATGGCGGCGCGGGCACCGATGTCGCGGTGCTGACGGGCAAGCTGGCCGGCTATCAAGTCACCAAGAACGCCGATGGCAGCTGGATGGTCAAGGACATCGATCCCAGCGATGGCGACCAGGGCACCGACACGCTGGTGGGCATCGAGAAGTTGAGTTTTTCCGATCAACCCGACCAGGGGCCGGTGCCCATCTATCTGTTCGGACTCGATTGGGTTGACGTCAAGCCCGATTACTTCAAGTTCAAGGATGACGGGAGCGCGATCAGCCTGCCCGATGGCAGCTCGCTGGTGCGCTTCCAGGCCGGCTTCAGTGCCGAAACGCTGGATGTCGGTTACGAGCGCTGGCTGGTCGTCAAGGACGGTCAGGTTATCGCGGACAAGGCGTTCAACGCGGCCATCGGTCTGCGCAGCGTCCACTCCGGGAACGATGGCTATGTCTATTTCGAGCAGGTCGATGTCAGTACTTCCGGCAGCCCCGGCAATATCACGGCCATCAATCAGAACCCCGCCGGCCTGATCCTCTACAAGATCGCGCTCGACAAGGTGGCAAGCGTGCTGGCTGATGCCTCCGACGACACGCCTTTGGCTACCCTGGCTGGTGCCCCCGATGTGATCCAGGTCGCCAGCTACAGCCAAGACCAGCTGCCTGGCGGTGCCGCGTCGGGCAACGGCAAGCTCGCGGATGTCCTGGGCTATATACCCGCCAGTACGCTGGTGGCAGGCGATCAGGGAGCCTTCGTCTGGAGCCAAGTCTACGACACGGCCACGGACACGGTAACACAGTACCTCAGCCGCATCGAGGTCAATGGCACGGTGACCAAGAGCACCGAGGTGGCGGGGAACATACAGGATCTCCAGGCCCAGGGCAGCATGGCGCTCGTCACGGTCAGCGGTGACAATGGCACCCAAAAATACCTGCTGGACCTCAAGAGCGGCACACTGAGCACTGTCGACGCCTCCCTGATGGTGACGGGCACCGACAGCGCGGATTCGATATCGGCTGTATCCAACGGCCTCGTGCTGGGGCTGGCTGGCAACGACGGCCTGACCGGTGCCAGCGGCAACGAGACGCTGCTGGGGGGCGCGGGCAATGACACGCTCGAGGGCGGCCAGGGCAACGATGTCCTCGATGGTGGCGCAGGCAGCGATGACTGGGTGAGTTATTTCCATGCCTCGGGCGCCGTCCAGGTCAACCTGAGCCTCGCGAAGGATCAGGCCAAAGGTGCCGACGGCATCGACCAGATCACGGGTATCGAGCATGTCCGTGGCAGTGACTTCAATGACACCTTGACCGGCAATGCGGCCGACAACTTCCTGCAGGGTGGCAAGGGCAATGACACGCTCAATGGTGGCGCTGGCAACGACTGGGCAGATTACAAGAATGAAACCTATGCGGTGACGGTCAATCTGTCGCTGGCCACGAACCAGGCGACGGGCGGAGGTTACACCGACCAGCTCACCAGCATCGAGAATGTGCGCGGCAGTGGAAATGACGACAGGTTGACGGGGGACGCCGGCGACAACTTCCTGCGTGGCATGAAGGGCAACGACACGCTCGACGGTGGAGCCGGTTCGGACTGGGCCGACTACTGGGATGCCAAGGGTTCGGTGACGGTCAACCTGTCGCTGGTCAAGGATCAGGCGACAGGCGCGGACGGCACCGACCAGCTGATCAGCATCGAGAACGTGCGCGGCGGTGCTTACGACGACACGCTGACAGGGGATGCGGGCGACAACTGGCTGCGCGGCATGCAGGGCAATGACACGCTCGACGGTGGAGCCGGTTCGGACTGGGCCGACTACCGCAATGCGTCGGGAGCGGTGGCGGTGAACCTGTCGCTGGCCAAGAATCAGGTGACGGGCGCGGACGGCACCGACCAGCTGATCAGCATCGAGAACGTGCGTGGCAGCAACTTCAACGACGCGCTCAAGGGCGATGCCGGCGACAACATGTTGCGCGGCATGCTGGGCAATGACACGATCGATGGTGGAGCCGGTTCGGACTGGGCCGACTACCGGGATGCAAGCGGCGCGGTGACGGTGGACCTGTCCCAGGGGCAGGCAACGGGTGCCGATGGCACCGACCAGCTGATCAGCATCGAGAACGTGCGCGGCGGTAATTACGATGACAAGCTGACGGGCGACGCTGGCGACAACTGGCTGCGCGGCATGCAGGGCAACGACACGCTCGACGGTGGTGCGGGCTCGGACTGGGCTGATTACGCCAATGCGTCGGGGGCGGTGACGGTGAACCTGTCGCTGGCGAAGGATCAGGCGACGGGTGCGGACGGCACCGACCAGCTGATCAGCATCGAGAATGTGCGCGGCAGCAGTTACGGCGACCAGCTGACGGGCGATGCCGGTGACAACTGGCTGCGTGGCATGCAGGGCAACGACACGCTCGACGGTGGCGACGGTTCGGACTGGGCGGACTACCGCAATGCGACCGATGCGGTGACGGTCAACCTGTCCCAGGGAACAGCGACGGGCGCGGATGGCTCCGACCAGCTGATCAGCATCGAGAATGTGCGCGGCAGCGCCTTCAACGACAAGCTGACGGGTGACGCAGGCAACAACTTCCTGCGTGGCATGCAGGGCAACGACACGCTCGACGGTGGCGCCGGTTCGGACTGGGCCGACTACCGGGACGCGACGGGCGCGGTGACGGTGAACCTGTCGCTGACCAAGGACCAGGCGACGGGCGCGGACGGCACCGACCAGCTGATCAGCATCGAGAACGTGCGTGGCAGCAATTACGGCGACAAGCTGACGGGCGATGCCGGTGACAACTGGCTGCGTGGCATGCAGGGCAACGACACGCTCGACGGTGGCGCCGGTTCGGACTGGGTCGACTACCGGGACGCGACGGGCGCGGTGACGGTCAACCTGTCGCTGGCGAAGGACCAGGCGACGGGAGCGGACGGCACCGATCAGCTCGCCAACATCGAGAACGTGCGCGGCAGCAGTTACGGCGACAAGCTGACGGGCAATGCCGGTGACAACGTGTTGCGCGGCCAGCAGGGCAACGACACGATCGATGGCGGCGCTGGGGTTGATACGGCGGCGTTCTCGGGCAACAAGATAGGCTACGAGGTTCGGCCCGGCGACGTGAGCGGCAGCTGGGTGGTCACAGACATTGATGCGACCGATGGCGATGAAGGCACCGATACGCTGACCGGAATCGAGAAACTGAGCTTTGCCGATCAGGTGCTCATGGCTCCCAACAGTGCGCCGGTGTTCAGCTCGGGCGCGGCGGCGAGCGTGGCCGAGAATGCCGCCGTCTCGACCGTGATCTACACGGCCCAGGCGACCGATGCCGATGCCGGCAGCACGGTGAGGTACAGCCTGTCCGGCACCGATAAGGCGGCGTTCACGATCGACAGCAAGACGGGCGTGCTCAAGCTCGTGGCATCGGCCGATTACGAGACCAAGCAGAGCTACAGCATCGATGTCGTCGCCACTGACAATCTGGGGCTGGGCACGACCAAGGCGCTGACGGTCGGCGTGACCAACGTCAACGAGTTCCTGCCGGTGTTCAGCTCCGCCGCCACGGC